>Ga0209023_10004573_pt1 | contig 15686 bp, 12 predicted proteins | sample LakOneMetagenome_FD_187468 | JGI IMG/M metagenome (GOLD analysis project Ga0209023, IMG submission 187468) | Freshwater and sediment microbial communities from Lake Erie, Canada (SPAdes) (version 2) | ecosystem: Environmental > Aquatic > Freshwater > Lentic | place: Lake Erie, Canada... | reverse complement strand
AAGTCAGTAGTATTAACCAATGGCACATTCCTGAATGGGGTAATTCATATCGGAGAAAAGAATTTTGGCGGAGGCAGGGTTGCTGAAAAAGCGGCGACAGGTATTACAGAACAACTTGTTTCCCTGGGATTTGAAAGTAGCAGGCTTAAAACAGGAACCCCTCCCAGGATAGACGGAAGAAGCCTCGACTATTCCAAAATGGAAGAACAAAAAGGCGATGAAGAAATTGTCGGCTTTAGTTATTTAGCAAAACCAGCCTTAAAGCCATCTGAGCAAAGAAGTTGCTGGATAACTTATACGAATCAGGAGGTTCATGATATTTTAAAAGAAGGTTTTGAATCAAGTCCGATGTTCAAAGGAAGGATACAGGGAACAGGTCCCAGGTATTGCCCGAGCATTGAAGATAAGATTAACCGGTTTGCTGAAAGAGACAGGCACCAGTTATTCATTGAGCCAGAAGGGTGGAATACCGTTGAGATTTACGTGAACGGTTTCTCTACTTCTTTATCAGAAGATGCTCAATTTCAGGCACTTAAGAAAGTTCCCGGCTTCGAAAACTGCAAAATGTTCCGGCCGGGATATGCAATTGAATACGATTATTTTCCACCAACACAGCTAAAATTCAGCCTGGAAACAAAGCGGATTAAAAACCTGTTTTTTGCCGGACAGATAAACGGGACTACGGGTTATGAAGAAGCCGCCTGCCAGGGATTGATGGCGGGCATCAACGCTCACCAAAGCTGTATAGGGCAGGAGCCGCTGGTGCTAAAAAGAAGCGAAGCCTATATCGGGGTATTAATAGACGACCTTATTAATAAGGGAACAGACGAACCTTACAGGATGTTTACAAGCCGTGCAGAATTCAGGACATTATTGCGACAGGATAATGCAGATATGCGCCTCACAGAAATAAGTTATAAACTTGGGTTGGCGAGCCAGGAAAGAATGGACAATCTGCTTGAAAAAAGAAAGAAAGTAGAAGAGGTAAAGGACGTATTGCAAAAACACAGCTTTTCCCCGGAAGACATTAATGAGTACCTTATTAGCGTCTATTCGGCACCGTTATTAATAAAACAAAAAGCCGCCCAGGTATTATTGAGACCAGGAATTGATATAAAATCAATGATGCTGAATATCCCTGCATTGAATGAATTATTAAAGGATTACGAATATGATGTAATTGAACAGGCGGAGATACAATTAAAATATGATGTTTATATTGAAAAGGAAAAAGAACTGGTTGATAAAATGAGCCAGCTTGAGAACCTCTCTATTCCTGAAAATTTTAATTATGAAAAACTCGTTTCTTTAAGCAATGAAGCCAGGCAGAAGTTCACAAAAATACAACCAAGAACACTGGGCCAGGCATCAAGAATATCTGGAGTTAATCCAAGCGATGTGCAGATTTTAATGGTTTATATGGGAAGGTAATTTTAAATCTACTTTTTAAAAATGACGAAAAAAGAAGTATTTGGCAAGATCAGTTCATACATAGCTACAATTGGTATTAAGGTTCATCATACTGACATGGAAAGGCCATGGGGAGGCTTCTTCGTAATTGATGAAAAAGATGCAGATAAATTCATTCAGCATTTTTTTTCAGAGATAAATAAAAATGATCTGATAGAAGGCGCAAAACTTAGCCCCAAAATTTTATTGGTTGAACCAGGAAAGAAACTAAGCTGGCAATATCATCACAGGCGTGCCGAAATATGGAAACTTATTGAAGGAAAGGCTGCTGTGGCAACAAGCGATACAGATATGGAAAAGGAAAGGATCGTTTTAAATATTGGCGATACGGTAAGGTTAAAACAGGGAGAAAGGCATCGCCTTATTGGTATGGAAAATGACTGGGGCATTGTTGCTGAAATATGGATGCACACTGATCCTGCGAGCCCTAGCGATGAGGATGATATAGTCAGGTTACAGGACGATTTCGGTCGTTAACGGGAAATTTAACGAACCTGTTTTTCTGCAGCAATCATCCATTTTAGTTCACCATAACTTACCGTTGGTAACAGTTCTTTAATTGATTGCAGGCTTTCAGATCCTTTATTTTTTATTACTTCTTTTATTAATAACTGCTTACTATCATCAAGTAATTCATTAATGTTCAACTCTCCTTTTTCTATATAATGTGCCAGGTGGTTTTCAATCGTTGATAAGGTCAGGTTTCTTTCTGATGATATTTCTGACAATGATTTTCCTGTCTTATACAGATCGAAACTTATTTTTTTAGTATCAGTTTTGGTAACTTTCGTTTTTACAGCCTTTATTTTTTTTACAGGCAAATCAATTGCATTGCTTTGAAGGTTATGTAGTTCACAATAATCCTGAATGATATGTATAAAATCATTACCAAACTGTTTTAATTTTATTTTTCCAAAACCACTTATTTTTCCAAGATCGTTTAATGTCTGGGGTAAAAAGCAGGTCATCTGTTCTAGTGATTCTGTGCTGCAGATCATATAAACAGGAACATTTTTTTCGTTACTAAGTTCGTCCCGTTTATCTTTTAACGCACTATACAACTCTGGGTGCACAATTTCCTTTGATATATAATTCGATTTTCCGGAATAAGGGTTTATTGTAAACAATGTCTTTTTGAAAGACATTTTTTGTTCCCTGTATTTTTGAAGGGAAAATCCTGTTGCGCAGCTGTTTAATAAATGTATCCTGATGCATATTTCATCAAAGAGTTTTTGCAGCTTTGATGTAAAATCTTTTGCCAGCTGCCTGTTATCAGTAACAGCTGGGCATTCCATTATTAACAATTTCGTTTTACCCAGATCGTTAGAGAACCATTCCCCGGCTTTTACCAGCCGTTGTTTTATGGCATCATTATTTTCTGGTAACCCCTCAGTAAAAAAAAGCTCCTTCAAAACAAACATAAACTTTGTTCCATGCTGCATATAAATAACGAACTGGTCACGTATCTTTTCTAACCAGGAATGAACAGCATTCCCCAGTGAATTATTCTCTTTTACCCAAAACATCATTTCATTTAAAATTGCTTCCGTGTCTTTGAAATCAAACAATCCGGTTATGATATCCTGCTGATATTCTTTTGCCGCGGCATGCAACAGTGTGCTCCTTGCTTCTGAGTTTTGTTGTTTTGTTGAAAAATTCACAATACGCTCATCGCTATGCAAACTGCTGTAAGATATTTTACTTCTTAAACGAATGCCCTCAAGAGAAGTGCACCTGCTAAGTGCAACATATACCTGGCCGGAGGCAAATGCTTTTCCTGCATCAATAATTGCATTTTTAAATGTAAGCCCCTGGCTTTTGTGTATGGTAATTGCCCATGCCAGGCGTAACGGATATTGTGTAAACGAACCAAGTTCCTGCTCCTCTATTTGTTGTGTTTTGCTATTCACTGAATATTTAATATTACGCCATACTTCTTTTTTTACTTCTATGAGTTGTTCACCGGGATCATTTTTACAGGTAACCCATATTTTATCATCTTCTACTTTGTGAATAAAACCGATTTTCCCATTATAATAGCGCCGGATTTTTTCTGTATCATTTTTAATGAACATCACCTGTGCGCCAACTTTAAGGTTTAAATATTCATCAGCAGGAAAAGCTTTTTCATAAAACTCTCCTTCAACGGTGGCTTTAAATGAAAATATTTCTCCTTTTAAACTGGCAAGCTCTTCTATATTTATAGCATCAGCTTTATTATTATGTGTCGTAAGTGTTATGAAATTATCTTCTTTTGAAGGCCTGAACTCTGGCTGAAACCTGCTGTGAAGCAGTGTATAATCTTCTTCATCCATTTCGTTATTCCTAACCTTATTCAATAAACTGATAAAGGCTGGATCGCTTTGGCGATATACTTTTTTTAATTCAATAAATACTGGAGGCTGTTCGATCACGGCAAGACTGCTAAAGAAAAACTGGTTCTCGTAACAGGCGCTCAGGAGTTGCCATTCGTCTTCTTTAATAACTGGCGGCAATTGATACATGTCACCTATATATAATAATTGTACACCACCAAACGGTTTACTGTGTTGTCGTCTTACGTGTCTTAAAACCTGGTCTATTGCATCAATCACATCGCAACGAACCATACTAATCTCATCAATGATCAGTAATTCCAGCTGCTGCATCACCTCCTTTCGTTCTGTAGTTAACCTAAGCTTCCCCAGGAGATTATTTTTGTCAATAACTTCTGAATTTCCCCATTGTTTATTGTTGATAGGAATGTAGGGGGCAAACGGTAACTGGAAAAAAGAATGTATGGTAGTGCCACCGGCATTAATTGCCGCAACACCAGTAGGTGCCACAACAGCAATGTTTTTATTGCTGTTTTCTTTTATGAATTTTAGAAAAGTAGTCTTGCCTGTACCAGCCTTGCCGGTTAAAAAAACAGGATAATTGCTGTTGCTTATAAAATCTGCGGCAGTATTAAAAATGATATTCTCATCATCGGGATGGTGCATAAGGCAATGTATATAAAATTACACAACACTAAAAAATTAAAAGGGACACATACCCGGATTTTCATATTTATCTTTTGCCATTTCTCACATTCCGGTGTTATGTGTCCCTTAAACATTTGGCTTATACAGAAGGCTTGCTTCCCAAAAGCAGTAATTCATTAACCTGGATCTCTGTTACATATTTCTTATTTCCTTCCTTATCGGTATAATTCCTGTTTATCAGCTTTCCTTCAATGGCAACTTCTGTTCCTTTTAAAAGGTACTTTTCTGCTATGTCGGCAACTTTACCCCAGGCAATGAGGTTGTGCCATTGCGTTTCTTTTATTTTTTCTCCACTGGAATTCCGGTATACTTCATTTGTTGCCACAGAGAATTTAACCAGTTTTTTTCCGGTTTCTGTTGTACGTACTTCCGGAACATTTCCTAAATGCCCGATCAGCTGAACTTTGTTTTTTAATGCATACATTGACATGGGGTACAGTTTTAATTGTTTAAATGTTGTTTTAGTGTATCAAAAATGAATACTCAGTTTGATTCACTAAAAGTAACAGCCCTCCCTTTATTATAAAAGAGAAAAGAAACTCTTGTACAATGGTTTTTTCTCATCGAAATAAGAGAAATATCCCAGGAAGTATAGTAATTGATTTTAGAGAGAAATTAATTAGACGAGAACTTCAAAGCACCCTGTTTCAAAAGTTTTTTATGAACCTTGACTTTTGTTTCAGAAAAATCATCGTCCTGCAGTTCGATCCTGCGGGTTATATCATTTAAGGAAGCCAGGCGCTGAACAGTATAGGGGATCGTATCCATGCCGGAAACAAACTTTAAAATATATGTGTACATGCCGATTATGTTTCCCGCAAGCATGGTTGTTCCAAATACTTTTGTTGAGATCAGCAAAGAAGATCCTATCACGATCATAACAAGTAATTCAATAGCACCAAAATTCAAGGCTTCTTTATCAGATATTTTTATCTGCCAGCTCCTTAATTTATTGTAATGAACTTTTATAATATCATTGTCCCCTTCTGATATGATGTTTACCTGTTTTTCCAGCTCGTCATTTTTCAACCGTGTAAGACGTTTCATTTTCTTGCCATAAAAATAACTGATGGCCATTACGGGGATCAATAATGCAAAGCAGATAGCCACAACAGCTGTATCATAGAAATAAAGTAACACCAGGGATCCGACTATGCTATATAAGGCTTCAATTACATACGCAAGATCAAATTCTAAAAAATCAACAAACTCACGGGCAAGCGTAGAGTGTGCACTTAATTTTGAAACATCGGCCTTTCTATACCGGCGTGATAAAAACTGTATTACCAATGAAGTATAAATGGCAGAAAAAGTCCTGGTGTCATACATGTGCCTGAATGTTCCTATTATCAGCCACGCTATATGAACAGCAGATAAAATGACCAGGCCATGATAACTTCCTTTAATAAGATCATTAACAGCAACACCCAGGAAAAACGGGCGTAGCAACGAGCCAAGCATCTCGAGAGAAAACAACGAATATGTAAGCAATAACTGGTACCTGTGCTTTTGCATCAGCCGTTTAATAATTTCAAACCGCGACATAATATCCTCTTTTAAAAGAAATAAATTAAATAAATAACGCCTTGTATGTTCTCAGCACACAAGCAATAAATGGGGTTAGTAAGAGACAGGAAAACCGGGAGGTGGTTTAATGATTGCTGATCATTTCCCTGTAGGTGACAGAGCTTTGTGGAGTGCCGGTTATATAACCCTTGCAGTTTTCTGAACCGCAGTTACACATAAAAGGTTCCATATGTTCATCTAAAAATAAAGCGTAATTGAGGGTTAGTTCTTCGCCTTTTTTTATATCCCGAAGGGCATATACATTTAGCCCTTTATAGGCCGTGTTTGCGTTACAACTGTGATTTTGCGGCGCCCACCCGGCCGGGTTTTCGTCCCACAGCAAAAATACTTCATTGCTGATCGGATAGGCGTATTTTTTAAAATTTTCTAATTCCTTAACATTCCAGTTCTTTGTTATATATGATTTTGTGGCTATTCGTTGAGCTTTTTCTTCCCCTTTGAAGATGAGTTCATTTTCCCGGATATCTTCCGTTGCATAAATACCAAAGCCGGCGATTGCATTTCCCTGCATCCTGTATTTTTTCTGTTTTCTTTTATGCCGGGCAATTCCTTCTGCGATTATTTTTTGTAAAAAAACTTCCTGCCCTGTGCCATCTTTTTTTAAGATATAGTCAGCGGAACCTTCATAACCATCACTATAAAAAACAGAACATGTAAAATTTATTTCTAAAAAGAACAATTCGTTTTTATTATTCATTCTGAAATCGAGTCTTGCATAACCAACACCACCAAATCCTTTAAATATATTCCGGGCAGATTCTCTTAACTGGTCAGAGAGATCTCTGTCATCAACAGAAACATTACACTCCGGATGTAGCTCTGAAGTTTTTAATGCATAAGTTTTAAAAAAACGTCCTTTTGGAAAAATATATTCAACCGGTTTAAAAACCGTAACTTTTTTCTCATCGTCTGCATTTGCAACAAGCATTACCGTAAACTCTCTTCCTTCAATATACTCTTCAACAAGTAACGGTCCGTACTCTTCAATGATCTCTGCTGCTTTTTTATAAAGATCATCTTCATTATCTACGAGTGAATTTTCATCAATTCCCAGACTATCACCGGCTTTTGCGGGTTTTACAAAAAGCGGATATTTTAAATGCCTGCATACTTTTGAAATGTCTTTCAACTCTTCGATCAGTGCATATGCAGGTGTTGAAACGCCTTCTGTATATGCAACATATTTCATTAATTCCTTTGGTGGATCATATAAAACAGAAGATGGTCCAGTAAAAGGAAGGTTTAATAATTCAAGAAAATAAATGACATCTATTGAAGGTACTTCCCATTCAAGATACCCTTCGCAGAGGTTTACAAAAATGTCGTATTTTTTTTTGCTTAACTGTTTAAGCTGATTGTATGTTGTGAGTTTGTTCAGAAAAACGTGATCAACTTCTGCACCCGGTAAAAGAGAAGATAAATTTCTTGGGGGATCATAATTTTTATAATCCACAGAAGTGGTTGAATAATCCGGCTGCAACACACAAACTTTCATAAAAGAATTTTGTAAAAAAATCAGGCCCTGGCATTATTGCCAGCACGAACATAAGAATGTTTTTTAACAGAAGCACGAACAAAAGCATCATTTAAAATCTCAATAACAAGTTGAGTATATCTTTTACCCGAAAGACGCAGGATGGCACCAATGGAAGTGAAGTTCTCATCCTCGCTGATGCCACATTGGGCATTTACCTCCAATACATATAAAGCCTTAGTCACTGCATCCATGCGGATATCCACCCTTGTATACCCTTTTCCTTTGGTTGCACAATAAGCATCCCAGCTCAGTTTTTTTATCGGCTCAATAAGATCGGCAGGAGGCAACTGGTATTCATAAAAATTTTCTTCCCCTGGCATGGCCGGCTCTTCTTCATAAATTTCCCATAACCTGTCAAAGGATAGAAACTTTTCATTTTCTGGAAGTGAAGAGTGGAATACCCGTTCCACAGGAGTATAAATAACAGCATTCTCGGGATCATTATAAGAACCGCTTATAAAAGTGGTATACTCAGGGCCTGCAATAAATTTTTCTGCGATGATACCATCGGCAGTAAGGTTCCACCCCCGGTACCCGGCAAACATCTGATCCAGTAATTGTAAAAGATATTTTTTGTTATCTACAACATTTTTAATACCAACCCCCATACTGCCACCGGAAACCGCTGGCTTTATGATAACAGGGGTTCCAAGTTTTTCAAAAAGACTGTCAGGATCAATATTCTTATCCTGAATACTTTCCCAGGCCGCATTTGCTACACCTGCATCATCAAATGCCTTTTTCATGGGTATCTTGGATGTGGTGATATTATAAAAATATTCATCAGCACCAGTATATATGATATCTTTTTCTTCAAGCAGTTTTAAAACAGATACGCCCGGTGTTCCATTTACTTCATCTCCGTCACAAAGATTTAAAACAACGGGAATCACTTTTCCATTTTCTTTTTCAGCTTCAATGGTTTCAATAACCTGCTTATAGGTAAGCATAGTTACGGGTTGCCATAACCAGTTTACATTAAGCTCAGTAAAAACCCTGGAGTATTCAGCAATGCTTTGAGAAAAATCATAGTAATAATCAATGTTATCATCCTCACTTTGCAGACTAGGAGACAACACCCATACTTTTATTTTATGGGAGGATGCGCCCTTGAATAATGAATAGCGTTTTTTCATTTATAAAGAAGCTATAATTTATGTTGCAGCTGCTGTTGTATAAAACCGGTAAGCTGATATGTTTTTAATATTTCACCCGGAATATATCTGGCTCCTTTAATGTTTTGTAAACAGTTCCTGCTTCCGCAATAACAAATAAACGGTTGTGCCATATCTAATTCTGTAGATGGATAAAAGAAACTAAATTCTTCATTTGGTTCAATATCTTTCAATGCTATGATTTCCATGGAGCCGGTATCAAAAAAAACATTCGGGCTGCAGCTATGGTTTATATACTGTAAGAATACAGGCACCAATGTGATGTGTTCATTGATACCCCGTTGAACAGTGAGGTAATTGGGTGTTTTATAAATCTCACCCGCAGAAAATTTACTTATTACGTCTCCTTTTTTAAAAGGGATTAATGCGTGTAAAGAATTTTGATTTGTTACAGAGTTTCTAAGAATTTCAGCGAAGCCATGCCTGCTGACAATTTCTATGGAATTATTGGTAATTGCCTGGTTTATCATGAAGTGTGAAGTGGATTAGAATGAAATGGGATAATAAAATGTTTTATTATAGAAAGGTAAAAAGGATAACATAGAAAATGTATAAAACTTATACCAAAGTTTTCAACAAAATGTAATTATTGTGAATATAGTTTTTTATGAAGTACAGTTTTAAAACAGGCTCATTATTTAACAAACAAAAAAATGTACTAAAATGATATCATCATTATTTATTAAAGACCACGGCCAATAGCATAAAGAAACAGTTTTGTCATTTTTGTTCTGAACAGGTTAATTAATATAAAAGAAGACAACTTTTAGCTTTAACAATACTTTCAAAATACTAAATATTGTAATCTGTTCGTTTTGTAGTCGTATAGCTGGGACAAAACCCTTAGATATGACACACAATTCTACACAACAGGAAGTTTTACTGGTAACCGGAAGTGGTTTTGCCAGCAGACAGTACTACGAAAAGGATAGTGCAGAAAACGCAAAAAATCTTTCCCAGGAAGAAAGGCTGAAAGAAGCTTGCTGGAATGGTATGCTGAAAGAGATGTTGCCAGAGATTTTTTTTATGACATGGGAAGCTAAATTATTCTTATGGCAAATGAGAGAGGCCCAGCATTTCCTGGCACTGGAAATGGCAGAAGCACCCGTTGATATAGATTATTATGCTTCTATAGATCCTTATTGTTTTATGGCAATACAAGGCTATAGCTAATGCGGCAGAAATTTAAAATAGTATATGGTATAAAAAAAGTCATAAGCATTGCTTATGACTTTTTTGTTTGTGGTGTGGGGCGGGATTGAACCGCCGACACATGGATTTTCAGTCCATTGCTCTACCAACTGAGCTACCGCACCATCATACTTTTCAGTATAACCCCTTTCGGGGCAGCAAAAATAAGGGGTTTTTGTTTAAAAATTGTTATTAAGATTGAATATTTTAAACAAGCGTGTAAGTAACGTTACTTTTTTATCATTATTTGAATATGGCAAGATACAGCGATAACCCATGCTGCATATCGGGCATTTAATAAGAACGCCGGCATGCATAGTGCCGGCGTTACTTGATAATATGATTTAGCGTATTAATTACCGTATTCGCATAAAAATTTTATGCGCATCAGTTTTAGTTGCTCCCAATTAAAATCGCTTTCAGCAAGTTCTTCCTGCGCAACCTGTAAAGAAGATGTTTCACAGCTTTTAAAATAATCTATGATCTCTTCCTGTTCATACTCATCTACCATATCATTGATAGCATAATTTAAATTAAGCTTGGTACCACTTGCCACGATTGTTTCCATTTCTTCCAGCAACTCTTCTATGCGAAGGTCCTTGGTTTTTGCAATGGTTTCAAGTGGTATTTTCTTATCTACATTTTGTATGATGAAGATCTTATTGTTATTCCTGTTTGCCACACTTTTCATTACAAAATCATCCGGCCTTTCAATTTCATTTTCCTCAACATAAGAAGTGATCAGGTCCAGGAACGGTTTGCCATAACGCAATGCCTTTCCTTTACTGACACCGCTTATTTTTTCAAGTTCGGGAATAGAGGTAGGGTACATGGTTGCCATGTCTTCCAAAGAGCTTTCCAGGAAAATCACAAAAGGAGGTAAATTCTTTTCCTTGGCAACTTTTTTCCTTAACTCTTTTAGCAGCTCAAGCAATTTTTCATCTGCAGCCCCTGAATCGGCGCCGGCAGCCTCTCCTTCATCATCATCAGCATTGGCTTCCTCAAATAAATTATTCAATGCGATTTTGAACGAGGTTGGTCTTTTCAGAAACGATTCAGATTTTTTAGTAAACTTTAAAATACCATACTCAACAATATCTTTTTCCAGCAGATCATTCAGTAACATCTGCCTTATCAGGCTGCTCCAGTAATGCGACTCCTTATCGTTCCCGGTAGCAAATACAGGAAGCTCTTCATGCCTGTACATTTTTACCTGCTGAGTAGCGTTTCCTAACAATATCTGTATAACATATTCGATCGTAAAATGCTCGCCCAATGCTTTTACAGCTTTCAGAACAGTAACTACTTCTTCTTTTGCTTCAATTTTTTCTTTTGGATTTAAACAGTTGTCACAATGTCCGCAACTTTTTTTATCATCATATGCTTCACCAAAATAATACAGCAAAGTTTTACGCCTGCAAATACTGCTTTCGGCATAAGAAACGGTTTCGTTTATTAACTGCGCCCCTACTTCCCGCTCACTTAATGGTTTATCCCTCATCAAATGTTCAAGCTTGGCAACATCTTTATGGGAGTAATATAAAATACATTTCCCTTCCATACCATCTCTTCCGGCCCTTCCGGTTTCCTGGTAATAATTTTCAATTGATTTCGGGATATTATAGTGAATAACAAAGCGAACATCCGGCTTATCGATGCCCATTCCAAAAGCAATCGTGGCAACAATTACATGTACGTCTTCATTCAGGAACTGATCCTGTCTCTCCGATCTTAATTTCGCATCCAGGCCCGCATGATAGGCAACAGCTTTTATTCCGTTTGCTACAAGCATTTTGGCAAGCTCTTCCGTGGTCTTCCTGTTTAGGGTATAAATAATACCACTTTTATTTTTATGTTGCTGGATAAAACGAACAATACTTTTATTTGTCTGCTCAAGGTTAACCTTGGGCTGAATTTCATAATATAAATTCGGCCTGTTGAACGAAGAGATAAAAACGGCAGGGTTCCTGAGCCCGAGATTTTTTAAAATATCACTTTGAACTTTTGGTGTTGCGGTGGCCGTTAAACCAATGATAGGAATATCTGGATTTATCTGGTCCATCACTTCTTTTAAGCGGCGGTATTCCGGCCTGAAGTCATGGCCCCACTCTGAAATACAATGTGCCTCATCTACCGCAAAAAAAGATATGTTCAGGGATTTGAAGAATTCAATATTATCTTCTTTGGTAAGTGTTTCCGGGGCAACATAGAGCATTTTGGTTTTGCCCGACAGCAGGTCGTCTTTCACGATCTTTTGCTGGCCTTTGTTGAGTGAGCTGTTTAAAAAGTGCGCAACATCATCTTTGCTGCTGTAGCTTCTTACCAGGTCTACCTGGTTTTTCATCAAAGCAATTAAAGGGGAAACAATGATTGCCACACCTTCACTGATCATTGCAGGCAATTGATAACAAAGGCTTTTGCCCCCGCCCGTGGGCATGATCACAAAAGTATCCCGCCCGCTAAGTAAGGTATTTATGATCTCTTCCTGCGGGCCTTTGAATCCGTCAAAACCGAATTGTTGCTGCAATTGTGTAGACAGGTCTGCCAGGTTCTTTTTGTCAAACTTTTTTATTGCGGGTGTTTTAGCCGTTGATTTTTTAACCGTACTGGATTTTGATTTTACTGTTGCCATAACATTTTTCTCTCTTTCACATTTTATAACGGATCAAAATTGATGAAACATGCATTTTTCATAAAGGGGAGCGAAGTTACTTCAATGCCCCCGCAATAACAAACAAATGCAGGTTCATTCTATATCTTAACATAGTTTTTATTGCCTATTAAGATAGTTATTTTTGAGCAGGATGTCTAAATAAATTACAATTTGTTTCCCCCAAAAAAACATCCCTGTTACTATAATCCTGTTTCTTTGCATTATGCCTTATTTGAAGTAGGTTTGCGGCTTCAAAATGAACAGCGATATAATCATACCGGTTGCACTTCGCACAATACAACTACAGGCAGCTGCAATCAGCGGGCTTGAAGTTTTTATCAATAAGGATTTTGAAAAAGCTGTTGAGAAAATTGCCTATTCAAAAGGACGCCTGGTAGTAAGCGGCATTGGCAAAAGTGCCATTATTGCACAAAAGATAGTGGCAACGCTCAACAGTACAGGAACTGCCGCATTGTTTATGCATGCTGCGGATGCGATCCACGGAGATCTTGGAATGATCCAAAGTGAAGACATTATCCTGCTCATCAGCAAAAGCGGCGACAGCCCCGAAATAAAGGTCTTGCTTCCCCTTATAAAGAATTTCGGTAATACATTAATTGGAATGGCGGGAAACGTTCATTCTTACCTTGCCAAACATTGCGATATATTATTGAATACAACGGTAGAGAAAGAAGCCTGTCCAAATAACCTGGCCCCTACTACAAGTACCACAGCCCAAATGGTCATGGGCGATGCATTGGCGGTTTGCCTGATGGAAATGAAAGGGTTCAACAGTGCCGATTTTGCAAAGTTCCACCCGGGAGGTACCCTTGGAAAAAAATTATACCTGCGTGTTTCTGATCTGATCATACACAACCAAAAACCATCGGTGAAACCAACAGCGTCTGTTAAAGAGATCATTGTTGAAATTACCAGGAACATGTTGGGTGCCGCTGCCGTAATTGATGACGATAAAAAGATAGTTGGAATTGTAACAGATGGAGACCTCAGGCGTATGCTGGAAAATAATGATGTTGTAAATGCGTTAACGGCAAAAGATATTATGAGTACATCTCCTAAATCTATAAATGCAGATTCACTGGCTGTAGAAGCACTCGATATAATGAGGGATAAGAACATAAGTCAGCTGCTTGTCCTGGAAAATGAAAAATATGCGGGCATTGTTCATATACATGACCTCATAAGGGAGGGGATCATTTAAGAATATTGTAATTAAATTTTAATAACACGAGCGTTGATATGAATAAGAACCACTACGTAGCAATCATGGCAGGCGGTATCGGGAGCAGGTTTTGGCCAATGAGCCGTACAGATTATCCCAAACAGTTCCTGGATATTTTAAATACCGGCCGCACGCTTATCCAATCAACTTTCGACAGGTTTGTTCAGTTTATTCCGGTAGAAAATATTTACATAGTAACAGCCGAGAATTATAAAGAGATCGTAAAGAAACAATTACCGGAACTGAACGAAGCGAATATACTTTGCGAACCATCAAGAAAAAATACAGCCCCCTGTATTGCATATATTTCTTACAAACTTTCTACCCTGAACCCAAACGCAAATCTCATCTGTGCACCGGCCGATCATTTGATAACCGATCATGATGCGTTCAGGAAAACATGTATGGATGCGCTGCATTTTACTTCGCACATAAAAGCATTACTCACATTGGGGATAAAACCAACAAATCCCAATACCGGTTATGGCTATATCCAGCATGAACAATTTGCCGTAAGCGACAATATTTATAAAGTAAAGACCTTTACCGAAAAACCCGACAGGGAGCTTGCAAAAACATTCGTTGCCAGTGGCGATTTTTTATGGAACGCCGGCATATTCGTATGGCAGGTAAAAAATATTATCGGGGCATTTGAAAAATTGCTCCCCGAAATGCACGAGGTGTTTGATACAGAAAAAATAAATTTTAATACAGAAAAGGAAGCAGAAGCGATTGAACGCATATATCCACAGTGCATTAATATTTCTATTGACTATGGCATTATGGAAAAAGCAGATAATGTTTATGTAATTCCTTCTTCTTTTGGCTGGAGCGATCTTGGTACCTGGGCCAGTGCATATGATACACTTGAAAAAGATTACCTGGATAATGCCGTTGCCGGCAACAATGTTGTTATCATTGATGCAACCAAAAACATGGTTCACGTAGATAATAAAAAACTTGTTTTACTACAGGGGCTGGAAGATTTTGTGATCGTAGATACAAAGGATGTATTGATGATCTGTAAAAAAAATAAAGAGCAGGAAATAAAAGAATATGTAGCTGAAATAAAGCGCAGTAAGGGCGATAAGTACCTCTAACACATTGCCACGGTTTCTAATATCACAATAAAATAGCGGTATTATCCGTTTACGGAGATACCTGTATTCAATAAACAAGTTATTGCAGGAGGAGTTGTATTGGTAACCCAACACTTCGCTATGATTCTAAAACCGTTACTCATATCCCTGGCAGTTATTTTTGCCATACCTAATTTTATCGATACAGATATCAATGAACATTTTTATTATAATAATAAAGAAAGGTACCATCCTGCACTTGCTTCTATAAATTCAATCGACAAGCTTGAACAATATATTGATGGGGCAGCCGCATCCAAAGGAATTGACCCCGGATCGACTGAATATTGTTTATTGGTTTCATACATCATTTCATGCAGGTTTTATCATGGCTTTTCCCACTGGAAACTTAATGAGAACTGGATCGCAGCTGTGGGAGAAAAAGTTACCGGTATAGGATTGTCATGTAAGGTTCAGCCCGAAGAGATCATGCTGCACCCGGAAGCCGCCTGTTCTCAGCAGGCATTGGTTATGATGGAGATATTGAAAAGAAAAAAGATCGACTATAGAAAAGTTGGCTTTCCACACCACTATGCTTTGGAAGTAAGTAAGAATGGTCATTGGTATTTTTTTGATCCTAACATGGAACCCAACATGAATTTAAAAGAGCGGTTGCACGAAAACTGGAAACAAAGTAACGACAGCTTAAAAAAATATTATGATAGCAA
>Ga0209023_10004572_pt1 | contig 15687 bp, 15 predicted proteins | sample LakOneMetagenome_FD_187468 | JGI IMG/M metagenome (GOLD analysis project Ga0209023, IMG submission 187468) | Freshwater and sediment microbial communities from Lake Erie, Canada (SPAdes) (version 2) | ecosystem: Environmental > Aquatic > Freshwater > Lentic | place: Lake Erie, Canada... | reverse complement strand
CCGCCGGGAGGGCGCTGCCCTCCCGCACCCACCCGGAATATTTAGACCAAGATGAAAGAGGGCGCCGGGGCGGGCGCGATCAGCCGACGATCGTGGCTTCGGTGGCGGTGCGCAGGTCGGCCTCGGTGACGCCATCGGCGCATTCGACGATTTTCAGACCGCCAGGGACCACGTCGAGAACGCCGAGATTGCTGATGATGCGGTTGACGACGCGCTTTCCGGTCAGGGGCAGGGTGCAGGATTTCAGCACCTTGGATTCGCCGTGCTTGGAGGTGTGGTCCATGACCACGACCACCCGCCCGACGCCAGCCACGAGATCCATGGCGCCACCCATGCCCTTGACCAGTTTGCCGGGGATCATCCAGTTGGCCAGATCACCGTTTTCGGCCACTTCCATCGCGCCGAGGATGGCCATGGCGATCTTGCCGCCGCGGATCATGGCGAAGGACTGCGCTGAATCGAAATAGGCGGTCTGCGGCAGTTCGGTGATCGTCTGCTTGCCGGCGTTGATCAGGTCGGGGTCTTCCTCGCCCTCGAAAGGAAAGGGGCCCATGCCGAGCATGCCGTTTTCCGATTGCAGCGTCACCTCGATGCCCTTGGGGATATAGTTCGACACCAGCGTCGGGATGCCGATGCCGAGGTTCACATACCAGCCGTCCTGGAGTTCTTGCGCCGCGCGGGCGGCCATCTGATTGCGATCCCACATCACGCGGTCTCCTTCTTGCGGGTGGTGCGGTTTTCGATGCGTTTTTCGTGGGTCCCGGCGATCAGGCGGTGGACATAGATGCCGGGCAGATGGATCTTGTCGGGGTCGAGGCTGCCAAGGGGCACGATTTCCTCGACCTCGGCCACGCAGATCTTGCCGCAGGTGGCGGCGGGGGCGTTGAAATTGCGCGCGGTCTTGCGGAAGACGAGGTTGCCGGACGGGTCGGCCCGCCAGGCCTTGACGATGGCGAGATCGGCGACGATGCCGCGTTCCAGGATGTAGTCCTGGCCGTCGAAACTCATCACCGGCTTGCCGTCGGCGATCACGGTGCCGACGCCGGTCTTGGTGTAAAAGCCGGGAATGCCGGCGCCGCCGGCGCGCATCCGTTCGGCCAGCGTGCCCTGGGGGTTGAATTCCAGCTCCAGTTCGCCCGACAGATACTGGCGCATGAATTCGGCGTTCTCGCCGACATACGAGGACATCATCTTGCGGATCTGGCGCGTCGCCAGAAGCTGGCCGAGGCCGAAGCCGTCGACGCCGGCATTGTTCGAGGCGACCGTCAGGTCGCGGGTGCCCGCATCGCGGATGGCCGCGATCAGAAGCTCGGGGATACCACAGAGGCCAAAGCCGCCTGCCGCAATCAGCATCCCGTCAAACAAGAGGCCGTCGAGCGCCTCATGGGCCGTCGCATAGACTTTTTTCATCGCATTCCTCCGCCAGCGTGCCCCTTGTCCGACACTGGGCGCCCCCTGTCAATTGCCGCAGCGCGGCATGAGGGTGTCCCCGGGTTCGTTCCTGTGCCGGGGCCGTTCTTGCACCGGGGCGGTCAGGCGTTCGCGCCCTTGGTGGCCGGTTTGGCGCGGGGCTTGCCCGCCGTCGTCGCCTTGGCTTTGCCCGCGGTCTTGGGCTTGGCGGTCGCCTTTGGCCTGGCGGCTGCCTTGGGCTTGGCGGCGGCCTTGGGCCGGGCCGTCCTGGCCTTGACGCCCTTGGCGGCCTTTTCGCTGGCGAGGGCCACCGCTTCGTCGAAGGTCACCGCCTCGGGCTCCATGCCCTTGGGCAGGGTGGCAAAGACCTTGCCCCACTTCACATAGGGACCGTAGCGCCCGGCCATGACCTGCAGCGCACCGCCTTCGGGGTGGTCGCCCAGTTCCTTGAGGGGGGAGGCGCTGGCCGATGCGCCGCGCCCGCGCGCCGCCTTCTGGGCCAGAACCTCGACCGCGCGGTTCATGCCGATGGTAAAGACTTCTTCGGCATCGGGCAGGTTGGCGTAGGTGGCGTTGTGCTTGACGTATGGCCCATAGCGGCCGATTCCCGCCTCGACCGTGGCGCCATCGTCGGGATGCGAACCGATGGCGCGAGGCAGGGCCAGAAGGTCAAGCGCGCGGTCGAGCGTGACCGCGTCCGGCGCCCAGCCCTTGGGCAGGCTGGCGCGGTCGGGCTTGGGGGCGGCCTCGGTTGCTTCGCCGCGCTGCACATAGGGTCCGAAACGGCCGGCGCGCAGGCTGATCGGGTTGCCGGCGGCGTCCAGGCCCAGAACCTTGCCGTCGACCGACGCGCCCGCCGCTTCGCCATTGGCCGAGATCGGGCGGGTGTAGCGGCAGTCCGGGTAGTTGCCGCAGCCGATGAAGGCCCCGCCCGAGCGCGCGGTTTTCAGGTTCAGCCGGCCCTTGCCGCACAACGGGCAAAGGCGCGGGTCACCGCCATCGGCGCGGGCCGGATAAAGATGGGGCGCGAGAAAATCGTCGATCTTTTCCAGAACCTCGCCGATGCGCAGATCGGCGGTTTCCGCGATGGCGGCGGTGAAATCGCGCCAGAACCTGGCCAGAACATCCTTGTAGTCGCGCGCGCCTGCCGAAATCTCGTCAAGCTCGTTTTCAAGATCGGCGGTGAAATCATATTCGACATAGCGGCGGAAGAAGTTGGTGAGAAACGCGGTGACCAGACGCCCTTTGTCCTCGGGGATCAGGCGGTTCTTGTCTTTCCTGACATATTCGCGGTCCTGGATCGTGGTGACGATCGACGCATAGGTCGACGGGCGCCCGATGCCAAGCTCTTCCATCCGTTTCACCAGCGTCGCTTCGGTATAGCGGGGCGGGGCCTGGGTGAAATGCTGCTCGGGTGCCACGCCGCGCTTTTCGGCCGGTTCGCCCGCCATGATCTGCGGCAGGCGGGCGCTGTCTTCGTCTTCCTCATCGTCGCGGCCCTGATCGTAGACCTTGAGGAAGCCGTCGAACAGCACAACCTGGCCGGTCGCGCGCAGTTCCACCTGGTCGTCGGCCGACCCGACATCCACCGTCGTGCGCTCCAGCCGCGCCGCCGCCATCTGGCTGGCGATGGTGCGCTTCCAGATCAGGTCGTAGATCCGGCGCTGATCTTCTTCCAGCCGCAGCTTTTCGGGTGACGCCGCCATATCGGTCGGGCGGATACATTCGTGCGCTTCCTGGGCGTTCTTGGCCTTGTTCTTGTACATGCGGGGGCTGTCGGGCACATAGTCGGCGCCGAACCGCCGCTTGATCTCGTCGCGCGCCGCCATCACCGCCTCGGGCGCCATGTCGATGCCGTCGGTGCGCATGTAGGTGATGTGGCCCGCCTCATAAAGCCGTTGCGCGGCCGACATGCAGGCCTTGGCGCCCATGCCGAACTTGCGGCTGGCTTCCTGTTGCAGGGTCGAGGTCATGAAGGGCGCATAGGGGTTGCGGGCGGCGGGCTTGGCCTCGACCGATTTCACCGTCAATGTCCGCGAAGTGACAGCATGAACCGCCAACTCGGCCGCAGAGGCATTGGGAATGTCGAACTTGTCCAGTTTCTTGCCGCCCAGAACGGTCAGCCGCGCCTGGTATTCCTGCCCGCGCGGGGTGGCAAGTGTGGCGCCCACGGTCCAGAATTCTCGGGCGCGAAAGGCTTCGATCTCCAATTCGCGCTCGACGATCAGCCGTAGGCAGACCGATTGCACGCGGCCGGCCGATTTCGCGCCGGGAAGCTTGCGCCAGAGCACCGGCGACAGGTTGAAGCCTACCAGATAGTCGAGCGCGCGGCGGGCGAGATAGGCCTCGACCAGTTCCATGTCGACATCGCGGGGGTGGGCCATCGCCTCGGTCACCGCCGACTTGGTGATCGCGTTGAAGGTCACGCGGCGCACCGTCTTGCCCTTCTTCAGGCTCGAGGCCAGCGTTTCCTGAAGATGCCAGGAAATCGCCTCGCCCTCGCGGTCGGGGTCGGTGGCGAGGATCAGCGTATCGTCGGTCTTCAGGGCCTCGGTGATCGCGCGGATGTGTTTCTTGCTTTCTGGCGCAACCTCCCAGGTCATGCCGAATCCATCCTCGGGGTCGACCGATCCATCCTTGGCGGGCAGGTCGCGCACATGGCCATACGAGGCGAGAACCGTGTAGTCCGGCCCGAGATATTTGTTGATTGTCTTGGCCTTTGCGGGGGATTCTACAACGACGACGGCCATGACTTCCTCTGGGTAACGGGACTTCGGGTCTGGGCGCGGAACATGGGGGCCAAGGGCGGGGAATGTCAATGACCGGCCGGAGCGGCGGGCGCGGGCGGGTCGCCCAGGGCCATGGCGGCGCAAGGAGCGAACCGGCCGCAGGGTTTCGACGCGACCTGATCGTCCGGGGGGTATCTGGTCACGCGGGGCGTGTCGGACAAGGGCGGACCGCAGCCTCGCCGAACGACATGCGAATGAGGAAAAGGCAGCGGCAGGTTGGCGGTTCCGTCGGCTTCAGGCTCTCTGCAAGGTGCGCTTGGCGCCCCGACCGGCCCGCGCCGTCACCAGCCATGGGCAGCCGGCAGGGCCCGCGGGCGCCCGGTCCCCTCAGGCGCGCGACAAGAGCCCGCCCGGGGCCCGCAGGATGCGGCCGTCGAGCTCCAGGGCCAGAAGTTCGGGGGCGGCTTCAGCGGGCGAAATCGCCAGATCGCGCAAGAGCTGGTCTTCGGCGAGCGGGCTTGGCCCGAGCCGGTCGAGGATCTTGGCATGCAGCGCCGCCTCGGCCCGCCAGGCCCGTGTCGGCTGCCGGGGGGCAGGCGGTTCCGCCGCCGCACCAGCACCATCCGCAGCGGATGCCCCCGGGTTCAGCGCCAAGGCCGCCAGAATGTCGTCGGCACCGCGAACCAGCGTCGCACCATCGCGGAGCAGATGGTTGCAGCCGGCCGCGCGCGCATCGAACGGATGGCCCGGCACCGCGAAAACCTCGCGCCCCTGATCGAGCGCCATCCGGGCGGTGATGAGGCTTCCAGACTGGCCTGCCGCTTCGACCACCACGACCGCGAGCGACAGGCCGGAAATGATCCGGTTGCGCTGCGGAAAATGCCTGGCCTGCGGCTCGAGCCCCATCGGCTGTTCCGAAAGCCGCAGCCCGGTCTTGCAGATTTCCGCCGCGAGTTCGGCGTTTTCCGGGGGATAGATCGCATCGACCCCGCCGGCCATCACCGCGATCGTGCCACCGGTCAGCGCGGCCGTGTGGGCGGCCGTGTCGACCCCGCGCGCGAGGCCCGAAACCACGGTGACACCCGCCGCCGCCAATCCGTCGGCCAGCCGCCGCGCCATCCGCGTGCCCAGAGACGAGGCGTTGCGCGCTCCGACCAGGGCCACCATCGGCCGGCCAAGCGCGGCCATTTCGCCCAAGGCCCAGAGGACCGGCGGCGCGTCGGCGATCTGTGCAAGATCGGTCGGATAATCGGGCGCGCCCTTGCAGAGCATCCGCGCGCCAAGCCGGCGGGCGACCTTCAGTTCGGCCAGAGCCACCCCTTCGGGGCATGCCTCATAGCCCTGAACGCCGGCGGCGCGCGCGATTTCCGGGAGCGCCAGCAGCGCGGCCCGGGCCGAGCCATGTTCGTCGATCAATCGGTAAAATGTGGCCACGCCAACCCGGCGGGAGCGAATGAGGCGGAGCCACGACAGCTTGTCGTCTTCCGTGGTGGGTGGGGTGAAGGGGGGTGGGTAAGAAAACAAACCTTGATCCCTCGTGCCTTCGCCTCATTCGCAAGGTCGACATTGCAACCCCAAGGTTAATCAAAGGTTACGATTCGCGGGAAATTCACGCCAGCCTGAAAGTATTTCTTCCGGCGCTTCCCGTCTGGCATTCGGGCGCCGCTCAGGTGGCCGAGCCGCCCACCGTCAGCCCGCCGATCATCAACGTCGGCTGGCCGACGCCCACCGGCACCCACTGGCCTGCCTTGCCGCAATTGCCGATACCGGGGTCGAGCGCCATATCGTTGCCGATGGCGCGGATCTGCTTGAGCGCCGTTGCCCCGTCGCCGATCAGCGTGGCGCCCCTGACCGGATCGCCGACCCTGCCATTCTTCACCCGGTAAGCCTCGGTGCAGTTGAAGACGAACTTGCCGTTGGTGATATCGACCTGCCCGCCCGAAAAGCCCACGGCATAGATCCCGTCCTGCAACCCGGCCAGAATATCGGCCGGCGCGGTCGAGCCGCCGAGCATGTAGGTATTGGTCATGCGCGGCATCGGCACATGGGCGTGGCTTTCGCGCCGCCCGTTGCCCGTGGGTTTCACCCCCATCAGCCGTGCATTCTGGCGGTCCTGCATGTAGCCCACCAATATGCCGTCCTCGATCAGGACATTCCGGCCCGAAGGCGTGCCTTCGTCATCGACGCTGATCGAGCCGCGACGGTCGGGGATCGTGCCATCGTCCAGAACGGTCACACCGGGCGCGGCAACCCGCTGGCCCATCAGGCCCGCGAAAGCCGAGGTCTTCTTGCGGTTGAAATCGCCTTCCAGCCCGTGCCCGACCGCCTCGTGCAGCAAAACCCCCGGCCAGCCGGGGCCGACGACCACGTCCATCATGCCGGCGGGTGCGGGAACGGCGCGCAGATTGACCAGCGCCACGCGCAAGGCCTCGTGGGCGACGCCCTGCCAATGGGCGGCGGTCATCAGGCCCGCCAGCCCGGACCGCCCGCCACCGCCATGGCCACCGGATTCGCGGCGGCCGTTTTCCTCGACGATGACCGAGATGTTGAGCCGCGTCATCGGCCGGATATCCGAAACGATGCCGCCTTCGGGGCGAAGGATGAAAACTTCTTGCAGGCTGGCGGCGATGGTGGCGGAAACCTGGACCACGCGCGGGTCGAGCGCGCGGGCGTAGGCGTCGATCTCGCGCAAAGTCTCGACCTTCAGGCCGAAGGTCGCATCCAGCATAGGGTCGGCGTCGGTATAAAGGCGCACATTCGTGCCCTTGGGGGCGGCGGCCAGCGTCCCGCCGCCGTCGCCAACCGCCAGCCGCGCGGTTTCGGCGGCGCGCCGAAGGGCCGCTTCGGAAATCTCGGTCGCATGGCCGTAGCCGGCCACCTCGCCCCGGACCGCGCGCAGGCCGAAACCTTCCGACGCATCGTAGCTGGCGTTCTTCAGGCGTCCGTCGTCGAAGACCAGGGCCTCGGACCGGCGTCGTTCGAGAAACAGCTCTCCGTCATCCGCTCCGGCCACCGCCCCGCGCAGGATCGCCAGCGCCGCGCCGGGGTCGAGGTGCGTGTCGAAGGGGCGGAAGGCGGTTTCGCTCATCTGGTATCTTTCCTGTGCGGGCTGGCCATCGGAGCGGCCAGCCTGGCCAGTCTAGGCGCCGCTCTGCCCCGCCGCAAGGCAAGCTGTCGTGAGCATCCGGCCAGCCAAAAGAATCGGGCCCCATCGCCGCCGCCATGGCTGCGGCGTGCCATGATCCGGCTGCCGCAATCGGGGAATTTGCCGCTCTTGGCCCCCGGCCGCCAAAAAGCGGCGCCCGGGCGCGATGGTTTTGCTTGTCGCCCATGCCCGAATATGATTTTAGAAGTCGCGGATAGAACCGGCCCCGCACACTGATTTGCACTGGGTCAGGGGGCGGCGTGACAAGCCGCGGCACGAACGGGAAAACGATATGCGCTTTGCAAACATTCTGTCGGGCCTCGCGGCCGCTACCACCTCGGCGCTTCTGAGCACGGCGGCGTTCGCCGGCGACGGGATCACCGGCCTTCAGGTTGTCGGCGGGCCGACGGCCGGGGGCACGGGTTTTCAGACCGCCGGGTCCGAACTGGCGCGCGATCAGCAATGGCTCGACGGATGGCTGCTCTATCTTTGCATCGGTGTCGTCGCGCTGGTGGTGGTCATGCTTCTGGTGGTGATCGTGCGTTTCAACCAGCGCGCCAACCCGACGCCGGCGCGCTTCACCCACAATACGCCGCTGGAAATCGTCTGGACGCTGGTTCCGGTGCTGATTCTGGTGACGCTGGGATCGTTTTCGCTGCCGGTGCTGTTCAAGCAGCTGGAAATGCCGAAGGCGGATGTGGCGATCAAGGTGACCGGCAACCAATGGTTCTGGTCGTATGAATATCCCGATCTCGGGATTTCCTTCGACAGCCTGAAGCTCGACAAGGACAAGCTGGCCGAGAACGGCTATTCCGACGACGAATATCTGCTGGCGGCCGACAATGCGGTGATCGTGCCGGTGCACAAGAACATTGTCGTGCAGGTCACCGCGTCCGACGTGATCCACGGCTGGTTTGTTCCGGCGCTGTCGGTTCAGCATTCCGCGGTTCCGGGCCGGATCGGCGAAGTCTGGTTCAATGCCGAGAAAGAGGGTATCTATTTCGGCCAGTGCACCACGCTTTGCGGCAAGGACCATGCCTATATGCCGATCGTCGTGAAGGCGGTCAGCCAGCAGGTTTATGACGACTGGGTCGCAAAGAACAAGAAGGCCGCCGATTTGGGCACACCAGCCGCGATCAAGATGGCCGCGTCGAACTGATCGGGCTTGCGGGGCGCTTGCAGGCGCCTCTGCTTCTGGGGAAACACATGAGCGACATCACCGCCATTGACCAGGGCAAGGAGGCGAGCTTCGGCGATTTCGTCCAGCTTCTGAAGCCGCGTGTCATGTCGCTGGTAGTCTTTACCGCGATGGTCGGCCTGATCGTGGCGCCGGTGCATCTGCATCCGTTCGTCGCCTTTACCTCGATCCTGTTCATCGCGCTTGGCGGTGGGGCCTCGGGGGCGCTCAACATGTGGTATGACGCCGATATCGACGCGGTGATGCGCCGCACCAGGGGTCGCCCGGTGCCTGCCGGCCGGATCGCGCCGGGCGAGGCTTTGGGCCTTGGGCTCGGGCTTACGCTGATTTCCTGCCTGATGCTCGGGCTGGCTGCCAACTGGGTCGCCGGCGCCTTTCTCGCTTTCACCATCTTTTTCTATGTCGTCGTCTATACAATGTGGCTCAAGCGCCTGACACCCCAGAACATCGTCATTGGCGGAGCGGCCGGGGCCTTTCCGCCGATGATCGGCTGGGCCTGCGCGACCGGGGGAATCGCGCCCGAATCGGTGCTGATGTTCCTTCTCATCTTCATGTGGACGCCGCCGCATTTCTGGGCGCTGGCGCTGTTCATGAAGGACGATTATTCCAAGGCCGGGGTGCCGATGCTGACCGTGACCAACGGCCGGCCCGCGACGCGCAAACACATTCTGGCCTATACGCTGGCGCTGGCGCCCTGCGCGCTGGCCGTCGGCTTTACCTCGATCGGCGGGCCGGTCTATCTGGTGGCATCGGCGCTTTTGAACGCGCGCTTCATCTGGGGCGCGGTCCGTATCCTGCGCCGGGACGAGGCGGTGGCCGAGGCCGATGGCTACCGCGCCGAAAAGGCCTTTTTCCGCTTTTCGCTGGCCTATCTTTTCCTGCATTTCGGCGCGCTTCTTGTCGAAAGCAGCCTGAAATCCTTCGGCTTCGGGGGCTGGTAGCATGGCCATACACCGCGATCACGAACTGCATACCCGCCGGTGGGGCCGCAATCTGGGCCTGGGGCTGGTGCTGGGGGCTTTCGTGCTGCTGATCTTCGGGCTGACCTTCGTCAAGGTCGCGCGTCAGGGACATATTCCGCCGGGCACGGTGGTGATCCAATGAGCGAACCGACACGCCCCGGCAACAATGCCCGTCTTGGCCTGATCCTGGTCGGGATCGTGCTGACCATGGTGTCGGCGTCGTTCGCGGCGGTGCCCTTCTATTCGTGGTTCTGCAAGCAGACCGGCTTTGCCGGCACGCCCAGGATTGCCAAGGTCGCGCCTGCACAGGTGCTGGACAAGACGATTTCGATCCGGTTCGATGCCAACACCGATCCGAACATGCCCTGGACATTCAAGCCGATTCAGAACGAAATGACCGTGCACATCGGAGAGACCGCGCTTGCGTTCTTCGAGGCCTACAACCCGACCGACCACACGATCGCCGGGTCGGCCTCGTACAATGTTTCGCCCGACCTCGTCGGTTCCTATTTCAACAAGATCCAGTGCTTCTGCTTTACCGAACAGATCCTCAAGGCGCATGAGCGGGCGGTCATGCCGGTCACCTTCTTCGTCGATCCCGCGATCACCAAGGATTCCGACGCGATGCGGATCCACCAGATCACGCTTTCTTACACGTTCTACCAAACCGAGCTGCCAAAGGAGCAGGCGTCTCTTTCGCCCGCCCCCAAGGCCGCCTATAACTGAGGCCCAAACAGGGAAACCGACATGGCGCACACTAAAAACCACGACTACCATATTCTCAAGCCGTCAATCTGGCCGTTCATCGGCGCGCTGAGCGGGTTCATCATGCTGTTCGGGGCAGTGCTGTTCATGCACCATATCACGCCCTGGATGTTCCTGATCGGCGTCGTCGGTGTGCTTTACACCATGTATGGCTGGTGGTCGGACGTGGTGCACGAAGGCAATACCGGCGATCACACGCCGGTGGTGCGGATCGGCCTGCGCTATGGGTTCATCCTGTTCATCATGTCGGAAGTGATGTTCTTTTCGGCCTGGTTCTGGACCTTCTTCAAGCACGCGCTTTACCCGATGGGGCCGAATTCGCCCGCCGTTGATGGCGTCTGGCCGCCTGCCGGGATCGTGCCGTTCGATCCCTGGCACCTGCCGATCATCAACACGCTGATCCTCTTGTGCTCGGGCGCCGCAGCGACCTGGGCGCACCATGCGCTGGTGCATGAAAACAACCGCAAGGACATGGTGAACGGCCTCCTGCTGGCGGCTGTTCTGGGCATGATGTTCACCTTCTTCCAGGGCTACGAATATGCGCATGCGGCCTTCGGCTTTGCCGGCAACATCTATGGGGCGTCATTCTTCATGGCGACCGGGTTCCACGGCGCGCATGTCATCATCGGCACGATCTTCCTGCTGGTCTGCATGTTCCGCACGATGAAGGGCGATTTCACCCCCGAACAGCATGTCGGGTTCGAGGCTGCGGCCTGGTACTGGCACTTCGTCGATGTGGTCTGGCTGTTCCTGTTCGCGGCAATCTACATCTGGGGCAGCGCCTGAACCGGCCCGCCTGAACTGCAACCGAAGCGCGGGGGAGACCCCGCGCTTTTGCTTCGGAGGGTCCGGTGCGCCGCTATATCTTTCCGCTGATCCTCGGCCTTGGCGGCTGCGCCATCCTGATCTCGCTCGGGGTCTGGCAGATCAAGCGGCTGGCGTGGAAAGAGGCGCTTCTGGCGGCAATCGACGCGAAAATTCACGACGCTCCCGTGCCGATCGCCGGGCTGGGGGCGCCCGATCCGGCGGGGGCGCGCTATCTGCCGGTCACCGCGACCGGCCGCACCACGGGCCCGGAAATCCTTGTCCTGTCGGGACGCAAGGATCAGGGGGCGGGATACGAGGTGATCTCGGCCTTCGAGACCGCCGAAGGGCGCAAGCTGCTTGTCGACCGTGGCTTTGTCGCGGAAGAGGCGCGCTCCAGCCCGCGCCCGCCCGTCGCGCTGACCATCACCGGCAACCTCGACTGGCCGAACGAGACCGACAGCTATACCCCGCCGCCAGACCCGACCACCCATATCTGGTTTGCGCGCGACGTGCCGGCGATGGCAAAAGCGCTCGGAACCGACCCTTTGATGGTCGTGATCCGCAAGGCAGACGGGGAAAGCCCGTCTATTGTCCCGGTGCCGGTCGATACGGCGGGCATCCCGAATGACCATTTCGAATATGCGCTGACCTGGTTTTCGCTGGCGTTCGTCTGGGCAGGGATGACAGCCTATCTTGTGTGGCGTATCAGGCAACGAACGGTCTAGGAACGGATTAATGCGCTATGTTTCCACCCGGGGGGCGGCCCCGGTTCTGAATTTCGGCGAGGCGATGTTGACAGGGCTGGCCCGCGACGGCGGGCTTTATGTGCCCGAGACCATCCCGACACTGGCCCCCGAACAGATCGCGGCACTGGCGGGGCTGACCTACGAAGAGGCGGCGTTCCGTGTGATGCGGCCCTTTGTCGGCGACACGTTCACCGATACCGAATTCAGCCAGGCAATCGCGAAGGCCTATCAGGGCTTTGGCCATGCCGCGCGGGCGCCCCTCGTGCAACTGGGGCCCAACCATTTCCTTCTAGAGCTGTTCCACGGGCCGACGCTGGCGTTCAAGGATTTCGCCATGCAGCTGATCGGCCAGCTTTTCCAGATTGCCCTGGCCCGCGACGGCCGCCGGGTCACGATTGTCGGCGCTACGTCGGGCGATACCGGATCGGCAGCGATCGAGGCGTTCCGGGGGCTGGAAAACGTCGATGTCTTCATCCTGTTCCCGCATGGCCGGGTTTCCGAGGTGCAGCGGCGGCAGATGACGACGCCGTCCGAGGCGAACGTTCATGCGCTGGCGCTGGAGGGCGATTTCGACGATTGCCAGGCGCGGCTCAAGGACATGTTCAACGACTTTGCCTTCCGCGACGGGGTGGGCCTTGCGGGCGTGAACTCGATCAACTGGGCGCGGGTCCTGGCACAGGTGGTCTATTACTTCACCGCGGGCGTCAGCCTTGGCGCACCACACCGCCCGGTCAGCTTTACCGTGCCGACCGGCAATTTCGGCGATATCTTCGCAGGCTACATCGCCAAACGCATGGGATTGCCCATCGAAAAACTCGTGGTCGCCACCAACCAGAACGACATTCTGCACCGCTGCCTGGCCAGCGGGCGGTACGCGATGAGCGGCGTCAAACCCTCGATCAGCCCGTCGATGGATATCCAGATATCGTCGAATTTCGAGCGTGCCCTGTTCGATGCCTACGGGCGCGACGGCCGGGCGGTCGCGCAGCTTATGGACGAGATGAAGGCGCAAGGCGGCTTTAGGGTCAGCCAGGGGGCGCTGGAAACCTTGCGCGCCACCTTCGCGTCGGGCCGGGTCGGCGAGGATGAGACCCGGGCCGCGATCAAGGCGGAGCTGGCCGCGTCGGGCGAGTTGCTTTGCCCCCATTCCGCTGTCGGGGTAAACGTGGCAAAAGGGTATCTGGGAGCTGTTCCGATGATTACCCTTGCCACCGCCCATCCGGCGAAATTTCCCGACGCGGTCGAGGCCGCGACCGGTATACGCCCGGCCCTGCCGCCGCGCATGGCCGGCCTTTTGCAGCGCCCAGAACGAGTGACCCGTGTTCCAAACGACCTGAAAGCGCTCGAAGCTTTGGTCCATGAAAGGCGCCGCAGTTGAAGACGGAACTGACCACGCTGGCCAACGGCCTGCGGATCGTGACGGAAAACATGCCCGGCCTGGCGTCGGCGGCGGTCGGGCTGTGGGTGGCGGCGGGGGGGCGACATGAACGGGCCGATCAGAACGGCGTTGCGCATTTCCTGGAACATATGGCCTTCAAGGGCACCAAGCGCCGATCGGCCCTGAAGATCGCCGAGGAAATCGAGGATGTGGGCGGCTATATCAATGCCTACACCAGCCGCGAGATGACCGCCTATTATGCGCGGGTTCTGCAAGCCGATGTGCCGCTGGCGCTCGATGTGATCGCCGACATCGTGCTGAACCCGTTGTTCGAGAAGAAGGAGATCGAGGTCGAGCGGCATGTGATCCTTCAGGAAATCGGCCAGGCGGCCGACACGCCCGACGACATCATCTTCGACTGGCTGCAAGAGGCGGCCTATCCCGATCAGCCGATGGGGCGCACGATCCTGGGGCGCGCAGAACGGGTCGCGGCCTTCGGGCGCACCGATCTGCGCCGGTTCGTCGCCGATCATTACGGTCCCGAACGGATGATCCTGGCCGCGGCGGGGGCTGTCGACCATGACGCGCTGGTGGCCGAGGCGGAAAAGCTGTTCGGCCACCTGAAACGGTCGAAGGTGGTGACGCTGGAACCGGCGCGCTGGCGTGGCGCCGAACGGCGCGAGGTCAAGGATCTCGAGCAGGCGCATTTTGCCATGGGCTTCCGCGGCCCCGCCTACCGCGACCGCGACATGCATACCGCGCAGGTCTATGCGACGGCGCTCGGCGGGGGCATGTCGTCGCGCCTGTTCCAGAAGATCCGCGAAGAGCGGGGGCTGTGCTATTCGATCTACGCCCAGGCCGGCAGCTATGACGATACCGGCATGATCACCATCTACGCCGGCACGTCGGCCGAGGAAATCGGCGATCTTGGCGCGTTGACCATGGACGAGTTGAAGCGCGCCGCCAGCGACATGAGCGAGGCGGAGGTGGCGCGCGCCCGTGCCCAGCTCAAGGCTGGCCTGTTGATGGGCCTTGAAAGCCCTTCGGCCCGCGCCGAGCGTATGGCCCGCTATCTGACCATCTGGGGCCGGGTGCCCGATCTTGCCGAAGCGACGGCCGAGATCGAGGCGGTGACGACGGCGCATGTGCGCGGCTTCGCCGGCCGGCTGACCGAGACCCGCGATGCGGCTCTTGCCCTTTACGGGCCGGTCGAAACCGCCCCCGCCCTCGAAGCGCTTCAAGAAAGGCTTGTTGCCTGATGGCGCTTTTGCGGCGCAAGCTGCGTATCGAGACCGAGCGCATGACACTGCGCCTTCCCACCCATTCCGACTATCGCGCCTGGGCGACCTTGCGCGGTGAAAGCCGCGATTTCCTGACACCCTGGGACCCGGTCTGGCCCGACGACGCGCTGTCGCGCAAGGCGTTCACCAATCGGGTCTATTGGGCCGCGCGGGCCGAAACGGCGGGCACCGCCATGCCACTTTTCCTGATCCGCCGCGCCGATGCCGCCTTTCTGGGGGCCCTGACGCTGGACAATATCCGCCGGGGCCCGTCGCAATCGGGCACGCTCGGCTACTGGGTCGGCCAGCCCCATGCCCGCCGGGGCTACATGCGCGAGGCGCTGGCTGCAGTGGTGCATTATGCGTTCACCGAGCTCGATCTTTCCCGGCTTGAGGCCGGGTGCCTGCCGGAAAATGCCGCCTCGCGCGGGGTGCTGGAGAAGACCGGCTTCAAGTATGAAGGTGTCGCGCAGAGCTATCTTCAGATCAATGGCCGCTGGCGCAATCACGTGCTTTACGCCAATCTGCGCGCCGACCGGCGCGGGCGAACCGACGTGGGGTAGGGGACGGGGCGATGCGGGCGGGGGCTCTGCCCCCGCACCCCCGGGATATTTGGACCACAATGAAGGGCAGCATGACGGTCTGGGTGGCACTTTTGCGGGCGGTGAATGTGGCGGGGGTCAACCGGCTGCCGATGGAGGAGTTTCGCGCGCTTCTGGGCGAGATGGGGCTGGAAGGCGCGAAGACCTATATCCAGAGCGGCAACGCGGTTTTCCGGTCAGGCCTGACCGGGCCGGTTCTGGGCCTGCGGATCGCTGACATGGTATTCGTGCGGTTCGGGTTCCGGCCGCCGGTGCTGATGCGGACCGAGGCCGAGATCGTGGCGGCGCTGGCGGGCTGCCCCTTTGGCAAGGAGCCGGCCGACAAGGTGCATTTTTTCTTCACGGAACGCGATCTGCCCCGGGCAACGGGGGAATTCCTGAAGTCGGTGGCGGCGCCTGGCGAGCAATACGCTTTTCAGGGGCGGATCTTGTGGCTGCACCTGCCCGACGGGATCGGGCGGTCTAAATTGGCGCAGCGGGTCGGGGCCCTGCCCGTCGACATCACCGCGCGCAATATGAAGACGGTGGCGGCGCTTGCGCAGATGGCGGGCAAGCTGGGGGCGGCGGGATGAGGGACGCCGACGCCGGTTTTGCCGAAATCCTTGCCGGACTTTTGCCCGAGGGCCGGGTTCTGCCGGCCGAGCCGCGCTTTCTGGCAGAAGATC
>Ga0209023_10004571_pt1 | contig 15694 bp, 18 predicted proteins | sample LakOneMetagenome_FD_187468 | JGI IMG/M metagenome (GOLD analysis project Ga0209023, IMG submission 187468) | Freshwater and sediment microbial communities from Lake Erie, Canada (SPAdes) (version 2) | ecosystem: Environmental > Aquatic > Freshwater > Lentic | place: Lake Erie, Canada... | reverse complement strand
CAAAAGCGGCGGCACGCGCATCGATCTGCGGTTGAATGAGCGGCGTATCAGTCCAGCCCGGGCAGATGCAATTCACCGTAATGCCCTGTGCCGCGGTTTCCAGCGCCACGCCTTTGGAAAGACCGACCAACCCGTGCTTGGCGGCGAGGTAAGCGCCCTTGTTGACCGAGGCCACCAGCCCGTGAACGGAGGCAATGTTGACGATGCGGCCCCAGCCACGCTCGACCATGCCCGGAATGGCGGCCTTCATCGTGTGGAAGGTGGCGGAGAGGTTGATGGCTATGATCGCATCCCAACGGTCGGCGGGAAAATCCTGAATGGGCGAGGTGAACTGGATGCCCGCATTGTTGACCAGAATATCCGGGGCGCTCAAAGCCTTGGTGGCTGCGGCCACAAGACCGGCGGCCTCCTCCGCCTTCGCCAGATTGGCGCTGACATAAGCGGTGCGGCGGCCCGATGATTTCGCCAGATCCGCGGCAATAACATCCCCTTGCGCCTGTGGCTCAATGCCATGCACCACAATATCGGCGCCAGCCTGCGCCAAAGCTGTGGCAATGGCAAAGCCGATGCCCTGCGTGGACCCGGTAACGAGGGCGGTGCGACCTTTCAACATCAAGCGTCTCCTTTGAATCAGTGTTTTTCAAACAGGCTTCTGGCCGTGCCATGCGCGATTTTTCGCGCTGTGTCGATGGGGAGTTGGTTTAACCAGCCACGATACTCCGCCATAATGCTGGCATAACTCGCCCAGCGCTCGTTGACCCATGTGTCCGAGCCCAGCAGAAAGCGGTTTGGAAAGCGCGTGAACAGAGCGCGCCATTCAGGAGTGAGCTTCCCCGCGCCATCCGTAATGCCGCCGCGATAGGAGAGTTCGCCCCAGAGATTCGGGTGTTTTGTGAGCAGTGCCGCCACGCGTTCGGGTGCAAGGCCAAAGCCGGTATGAGCCCAGATGATTTTGGCCTTTGTGTTATGGCTGAACAGAATCTCGACGGCCTCTTCATCGGCATGGGCGTGCAGATAAAGATTGTGTTCCACAGCGAAATCGACGGTCTTCTTCACGCCCTCGCGCGCCGCCGCCTTGCCGGAGAGATGGAACTCGCCAATGCCACGATAATAGCCGCGCTTGTATTCCTCCTGAACCAGTTCAAAGATCTTGGGATCGTAAAACCACGAGCCGATATCAGCGCGGATGCGATAGGGCCGGATGAAGGGGACGACGACCAGATCCTTGGCCTTGGCCTTGGCGTCCATCAGCGCGTGGGTGCCATCATTCGGGCGGCTGGTGGCGAGAATGCCAGTGACGCGGTTCTGCTTGAATAGAGCCAAGACCTCGTCCAACGACAGATAAGCTTTGGGCTCCCAATTGTAATGCAGATGGGCGTCGAAAATTTCGATTTTCTCTTCGGCGAGATGCGCTGGGGCGCTCGCGCCCAGCAGCAGGAGGGCGGCGACACTAAGGCGCAACAGCCGACGGGCCGCATGGCTTTGTTCCAAAATCTTGCGCATGACGCCCTCCCCGTTTCGCCTATGCGGCCATGAGTTGGGCGACAGGTCAAGCGCGAGCTTTACGCCAGCCCGCCGCTTTTGCTGATGAAGGCCACGACCTCATCGACGCCAATGCCATTGCGGATGCTGGCCATGACATAGGGGCGGTTGGGGCGCATGCGTTTCGTGTCCTCCTCCATTACCTCAAGGCTCGCGCCAACATAGGGGGCGAGATCGGTTTTGTTGATGACGAGAAGGTCGGAGCGCGTGATGCCGGGGCCGCCTTTGCGCGGGATTTTCTCGCCGCCCGAAACGTCAATCACATAGATGGTGATATCGACGAGTTCGGAGGAAAAGGTCGCGGCCAGATTGTCGCCGCCCGATTCCAGCAGAATGATATCGAGATTGGGGAATTTGCCGCGCATCGTGTCGATGGCGGCGAGATTGATCGAGCAATCCTCGCGGATCGCGGTATGCGGGCACCCGCCGGTCTCGACGCCCATGATGCGCTCAATCGGCAAGGCATCGGCGACGCTCAAAAGCCGCGCATCTTCCTTGGTGTAAATATCGTTGGTGATGGCGCAGATGTCATATGAGTCACGGAAGCGCTTGCACAGAGCCTCCATCAGCGCGGTTTTGCCGGAGCCGACGGGGCCGCCAATGCCAACGCGCAAAGGGCCAGTTGTGTTCGTCATCATCACACTCCGTTAAAGGCAAGCATCAAAAAGCCGAGGCCGACCAGAATACAAAAGGGGCCATAGTAACGGCGGTTGAGGCGCCGGAACGGCTCAACCGCGTTGAGGCGTTTTACCCCAGCAACATAGCTGGCGATTCCCCTCGCCAGAAAAACAGCGGCGAGAAGAAAGGTTGCGGCGACCAGCAATCCCCATGGCAGAATCATGCTCAAGAAGGGCGCAAGAATGAGCGGCCATGCGGCGATGCATGCCAGCAGACCCGCGACGAGCATCGTGATTGAGTGCGGTGGCATGCCGGTGAGGCGTGGATCGCCCACAACCATATTCGTCAGTTCCTGCTCGCTTTTGGCTGGCCACAGCCCCCCTCGGGCCCAATAGGCGTGAAGCCCCGCCACAAAAGCCATGGTGAGGGTGAGGAAAAGCGCGATCAGCATCATGAACGAAACAGCCTCGAATATTGCGTTTCATGGTGCAGTGACATCATGTCGGCTCTTAGGCAAGAACTGCCAAGATCGTCCAGCGCGGCTTTTTCGGCAAGCTGCGCGATGCCCGCGATGGGTTTTAGCAGGCTTGCCATCACACGCTGGCCATCGGTTTGGCCGACAATGCCAAGACGCACAGCGGCGGACATGAGATTGGCTAGAAAGGCGTGAAGAAAAGCGTTCAGAGCCAAATCAAGCGGCACATCATGAGCGGCGGCAGCGACGCCCACAGCAACCGAGTAAGTGATATGCGTGGCGTAATCTTTGGGAAGCAAAGCCAAGTCTTCATGCGGCCAAGACGACGAAATCGCCGTCATAAAGGCGCGGCCCTGCACGGTGGCCTCCAAATAGCGCTCGGATGATGGCTGCAAGGCGACGCCAAGTTCGATGATGCTTTGCAGATCCGGCGTTGAGCGCGCCTTTAACGCGCGCCAGCTTGCGGCAAGAAGAATCGCATCATTGCGGCCCGAGCCTTCATGTAGCAGAGCGTGCAGCCAATCCTCAAGCGTGGCGCGGTTTGTGACAAGACCGGCTTCCTGCGCGGCTTCAAGTCCATGGCTGAAGGCAAAGCCGCCCACGGGGAAAGCGGGCGACAGCCATGTCATGAGAATGAGATGCGCGGGTTGCGGAATTTTGGCGCTGTCCTCAGTCATGGGAGTGACTGTGCGCTCCATGCGCGTGAGACCCATGCGCATGGCCGTGCGAATGGCCAGCACCATGCGCTGCGCCGTGATCGCCATAGGCGCCGCCCTGCGGATTGAAGGGGCGCGAGACTTCATGCACATGCGCGCCAAGGCCGCGCAACATATCGGCGAGCACGTGATCGACGCCGATGTAAATTGCTTGCTCGGTGATTTCGGTGGGCGTGTGGCGATTGCCTAAGTGCCACGCGACTTTCAACATGCCGAGTGCGTCGTGCGCATGCACGCAATAGAGTTTTTCCGGCGCGGCTTTCACCAAAATGTGGCGGCCATCATCCAGAACCAGAGCGTCGCCATCATGCAGGAATGCTGCTTGCGCAAGGTCGAGCAAAAACTCCGTGCCCTTGTCGCCTTTGAGCGCTACGCGGCGACGATAGCGATCGCCCGCGTCCAGCGTGACGCTGTCGGCACAGATGCCGGGAGCGGCGTAATCTTTCCTGAGTATCGCAACAGCGCGGATCATGTTGTCTTTCTAAAATTTCGCATCAGAAGAGAAAATAACGCTGCGCCATGGGCAGTTCTTTTGCGGGTTCGCACACCAGCAATTCGCCATTGGCACGCACTTCATAGGTTTCCGGATCAATCTGAATGTCGGGCGTTGCGTCGTTGTGAATCATCTTTTTCTTGGTGATGTCACCACGCGTGTTTTCCACCGCGACGAAACGCTTTTGACAGCCGAGCTTTTCACGCAACCCATTTTCAAGCGCGGCTTTCGACACGAAGGTCAGCGAGGTGGACGCAATGGCCTTGCCGAACGCGCCGAACATCGGGCGATAATGCATCGGCTGCGGTGTCGGGATCGAGGCATTGGGGTCGCCCATGGGTGCTGCGGCAATCATGCCGCCCTTGAGCACGAAGTCCGGCTTTACGCCAAAAAACGCGGGCGACCACAGAACGAGATCGGCGAACTTGCCCACCTCCACCGAGCCTATATGTTTTGACACGCCGTGAGCAATCGACGGGTTGATCGTGTATTTGGCGACATAACGTTTGGCACGGAAATTGTCGTTGCCCTGCCCGTCATCCTGCGGCAGCGCGCCGCGCTGCTGCTTCATTTTATGCGCGGTCTGCCAGGTGCGGATGACGACCTCACCGATGCGCCCCATGGCCTGAGAATCAGAGCTCATCATCGACAGCGCGCCAAGATCATGGAGAATATCTTCGGCGGCAATGGTTTCTCGGCGGATGCGGCTTTCGGCAAAAGCGAGATCTTCGGGGATACGGCTGTCGAGATGGTGGCAGACCATGAGCATATCGAGATGCTCATCAATCGTGTTTACGGTGAAGGGCCGCGTCGGATTGGTGGAGGACGGCAGCACGTTGGGAAGGCCCGCGACGCGCATGATGTCGGGCGCATGGCCGCCGCCCGCGCCTTCGGTGTGGAAGGCGTGAATGGTGCGGCCCTTGAAGGCGCGGATAGTATCTTCAACAAAGCCGGATTCGTTCAGCGTGTCGGAGTGAATCATCACCTGCACGTCGTGCTTGTCGGCCACCCTCAAACAGGTATCGATGGCTGCCGGTGTGGTGCCCCAGTCTTCGTGGAGTTTGAGCGCGCAGGCACCCGCTTCCACCATTTCGTTCAGCGCGTCCGGCAAAGACGCATTGCCCTTGCCGGCAAAGCCGAGATTCATGGGAAAAGCTTCGGCGGCTTCAATCATCCGCGCGATGTGCCACGGGCCGGGTGTGCAGGTGGTGGCAAGCGTGCCATGCGCCGGGCCAGTGCCGCCGCCCAGCATCGAGGTGACGCCGCTCATCAGTGCTTCTTCGATCTGCTGCGGGCAGATGAAATGAATATGCGTGTCAAACCCGCCAGCGGTGAGAATGCGCCCCTCGCCCGCGATGATTTCTGTGCCGGGGCCAATGATGATGGTGACGCCGGGCTGAATATCCGGATTGCCCGCCTTGCCAATGGCGGCGATATGGCCGTCCTTCAAGCCGACGTCGGCTTTGACGATGCCCCAATGATCGAGAATGACGACATTGGTGATGACTGTATCCATCGCGCCCGCGGCATTCGTCACCTGACTTTGGCCCATGCCATCGCGGATAACCTTGCCGCCGCCAAATTTCACCTCTTCACCGAAAATCGTGAAATCCTTCTCGACCTCTATGATGAGATCGGTATCGGCGAGCCGAATTTTATCGCCCGATGTGGGACCGAACATGGCGGCATAAGCGGCGCGGGAGATTTTGGTTGGCATCGGGTTTGGCCTTTGGAAAGATTGGGCGGGACGTTATCCCGCCCGTTCGATGGGTAGCGTTTAGCGACGAACGGCCGTCGCCTTGGCTTTGGCGCTTGACCAGCAATTGGAGAGCAGGCTGACGGATTCGGCCTCATACGACACATTAGCGACCGCATTGGCGCCCATGCCCGCCGCCTTGCCGCGCAGAAGCTGCAAGGCGGTTTGTTCAGCGGAAGCGGATTCGTAAGCATTGCGCTTGCAATGGCTGGCTTCCACGGGGCCAATCACTTTCGCGCCTGCGGGCAGAGAGGTCAGCACATCCACCTTGGTGGCGGAGGCATCGACTTCGTTGCTGGTCGAGGCACAACCGGAGAGAAGAACAAGAGCGGCGCAAGCCATAAAAATTTTGCGTGTCATTTCAAAGAGTACCTAAACGTCAGATGTGAAAACCTAAGCGGTGCGCCTGAAATCTCGACGCAGCCGCAGTTCAGAGTTTTCCCATGACTTCCCCGCGAAAACCATAGACCGTTCGGCTGCCCGCCAGCGCCACCAAGCGCACCTCACGGCTTTGGCCGGGCTCGAAACGCACCGCCGTTCCGGCGGCAATATCGAGGCGAAAGCCGCGCGCCTTGGCGCGATCAAAACGTAAGGCCGGGTTGGTTTCAAAGAAATGATAATGGCTGCCGACCTGAATCGGCCGATCTCCCGTATTGGCCACGTGCAACGTCAGCTTCTCGCGGCCCTCGTTCAGCGTGATGTCGCCGTCTTTTGTGATGATTTCGCCGGGGATCATTTTTTAAAACCTCACGCCACGAGAAGAGCAACGCCAAACGTGGCGGTGACCAGACCCAAGCCACGGGTGACCAGCGGCGAGATAACGCGCGAAGCCGTGAGCCCCAAGCCGAGGCCGAGACCATGCAGCAGCGCGGTTGCCGCGACAAAGCCGAAAGCGTATGCGCCAAAGCCTGCACCATGCGCTTCCGTGCCATGGGCATGGCCGTGGACAAGGGCAAAGACCGCGATCAGCGCTGCGCCAAGGGCAACCGGCGCGCGCACCGCGAAGGTCATGCCTAAGCCGAACACGACGAGCGAGGCTGCAATCGTTGATTCAACGGCTGGGATGGTGAGGCCAGAGAAGCCAAATGCCCCGCCCGGCAGCATGGCGCTGACAAAGGCGAGCGGCCACAGCCACAGGCGCGAGCCGCCAATCTGGCTCGCCCACAGACCCACTGCGAGCATGGCAGCAAAATGATCAAATCCTGTGAAGGGATGACTGAAGCCGGACGCCAAAGAGTGCACATGATCCATGCCGACATGGGCGAAGGCGGGTGTGGTGAAAAGCGTGAGAGTGGCAAGAGCGGCGATTCGGATTTTCATGTTTTTCTCCTGCCGTGTTTTAGCGTATGGGATTGTGGACGGTGACGAGTTTCGTGCCATCGGGGAAGGTGGCTTCCACCTGCACGTCGTGAATCATCTCCGCAATGCCGGGCATCACCTGAGCGCGCGTCAAGATTTTGCCACCCGCTTCCATCAGGTCGGCGACGGAGCGTCCATCGCGCGCGCCTTCAACGACAAAATCGGTGATGAGGGCAATGGCTTCAGGATGATTGAGCTTGACGCCGCGCTCAAGGCGGCGACGCGCCACGACAGCCGCCATGGCAATGAGAAGCTTGTCTTTTTCGCGCGGTGTCAGATTCATGTGTCCTCACCAGAAGCGGGGTACGGGGCTTTTGCGCAAACCCTCAAGTGTTGTGATTATGACCTTGCGCAAAAGCGCCGGATCTTTGCTGAGCAGACGCACGATGAGCATGCCATTCCAAGCGCTGGCACCGCTTTCCACGCCGTTAAGCGCGATGTGTTCACGAACGGTATCGAGGCGGCTCTCGGCATCAGGCGCGACCAGCAGCAATGTGGCAGAAGCGCGCGCGCCACCGGCGATTGCTGGACGATCCAAGCTTTCTGCGAGCGCACCGGAAAGTGCAAAATCATCGGCAAACAGCAGACGGCCATCGCGCTTGATGCGCCAGCGATCTTTCACCGCTCCGGCATGCATGATTTCGCCCGAAGCGATGCGGCCAAAGGTCATGCTTTCGGCAATCAGCAGTTCCGCATTGGCGGCGACATCGGCATGAATGTCGCGCTTCAACTGCGCGCCAGAAAACAGGATGCTTTCCTGCGGCATCCAGTGGAGTTTGGCGCCTTCCACGACATTGAGCTTCACATCAATGCGTGAGGGCTGTTCCAAAGTGCGGTAGATTTTTTCCGCCGATTGCGTGGTGATATCGAGCTGCGCACCGGCATCGGCTGAGGCTTCGATGTTGAGTTCATCCCCGCCGAGCAGACCGCCGCCTGTGTTGACGATGACGGCTTCGAGGCTTTTGTCGGGGAATGGGAATTTGATGCGATAGCCGCCGCCTTCACCCAGATCGGCAAGGCGGGTTTTCGTGCCATCCAATACCGCGCGCAGCCGCAAATGCGCACGCACGCGCAGGCTCTCGACATTGAGGGCTGGCGCCTCAGATGGCAACGGAACGGCGGATGTCGTCATGATTGACCTCGCCGCTGGTTCCCGACAGGACGATCTGCCCCCGGTCCAGCACCGCAAAACTATCACCCAGTTCCAGCGTGAAATCCAGATATTGTTCGACCAGCAGAATGGCCATGTTGCCACGCGTCCGAAGATATTTCAGCGCTTCGCCGATCTGCTTGATAATGGAGGGCTGAATGCCTTCGGTCGGCTCATCCAGTACCAGTAATTTCGGCCGCATGACGAGCGCGCGGGCAATGGCGAGCTGCTGCTGCTGGCCGCCGGACAAATCACCGCCACGCCGCCACAGCATTTCTTTGAGCACGGGGAAAAGATCAAACACTTCATCCGGCACATAGCGCTCAGAGCGTGGCAAAGCGCCAAAGCCGGTTTCAAGATTTTCACGCACCGTAAGCAGCGGAAAAATCTCGCGCCCCTGCGGCACATAGCCGATGCCCCGGCGGGCGCGCTTGTCCGGCGACAGGCCGACAATGCTTTCGCCCGCCAGCGTGATCTTGCCGGAAGAAATCGGATGATGGCCCGCGAGCGCACGCAAAAGCGAGGTTTTGCCCACGCCGTTGCGCCCGAGCACGCAGGCGATTTTGCCAACCTCGGCACTCACCGACACGCCGCGCAGAGCTTGGGCTGCGCCATAATGCAGGGTGATGTCGTCAACAACCAGCATGACTTATCTCCCCAGATAGACTTCGATGACGCGCTCGTTGTTCGACACGGCATCGAGCGAGCCTTCGGCAAGAACCGCGCCTTCATGCAGCACCGTCACCTTGACGCCGAGCGCACGGACAAAGCCCATATCGTGCTCCACCACCACGACCGAGCGATCCTTGTTGATTCCCACCAGCAATTCGGCGGTGGTTTCGGTTTCGGCATCCGTCATGCCCGCGACCGGTTCATCGACGAGCAGAAGTTTGGGATCCTGCGCAAGCAGCATGGCGATTTCCAGCCATTGCTTTTGCCCGTGCGAGAGTTCGCCGCCCAAACGATTGCGATGATCAAGCAAACGGACGCGATCCAGCACGGCATCAATATCATCGCGGCGCACTTTGTTGCGCAGACCAAACAGAGCCGACAAGGGATCGCGCGGGCCTTTTAGGGCAAGGCGAATATTGTCTTCCAGCGTGTGGCTTTCAAACACGGTGGGCTTTTGGAATTTGCGGCCAATGCCGAGTTCCGCGATGGTGACTTCATCGAGCTGGGTGAGGTCCGTGCCGCGATCAAACAAAACCTCGCCTTGATCGGGGCGGGTTTTGCCGGTGATGACATCCATCATGGTGGTTTTGCCTGCGCCATTGGGGCCGATGATGGCGCGCATCTCGCCAAAACCAAGAGTGAGCGAGAGACCGCGCAAAGCTTTGTAGCCATCGAAAGTGACTTCGACGCCGCTTAAGTAGAGGAGCGAACGGGTGAGGGTTTCGGTGCCGATCTGGGTCATGAGTTCAGCCCCTCTCCCTCAACCGGTTTTGCGGGCGGCGTTTTGCGGGTGAGTTTTTCGCGCAGAGAATCCATTGTCCCCAAAATGCCTTTGGGCATGAAGAGCGTGACGAAGACGAAGAGGCCACCCAGTGCAAACAACCAATAGGGCGCAAGCGCACCGGTGGTGAAAATCGTTTTGAAGAAGTTGACGACCAGCGCGCCAAGCGCACCGCCCACCAAGGTTCCACGACCGCCAACGGCCACCCAGATCACCGCTTCAATCGAATTGGCGGGTGAGAATTCGGACGGGTTGATGATGCCAACCTGCGGCACATAAAGCGCGCCCGCAATGCCCGCCATAGCGGCGGAGAGCGTGAAGACGAGCAGTTTATAATGTTCCACCCGGTAGCCGATGAAGCGCGTGCGGCTTTCGGCGTCCCTTATGGCGATCAGCACTTTGCCAAAGGCGGAATTCACGACATAATAGGAGATGAGATAGGTGGCGATCAGCGTGATAATCGACAAGGCGTAAAGCACATTGCGTGTGCCCTGCGCCTGAATGTTGAAGCCCAGAATATCCTTGAAATCGGTCAGACCATTGTTGCCGCCAAGGCCCATGTCGTTCCGGAAAAAGGCGAGCAGAAGAGCATAGGTGAGCGCCTGCGTGATGATCGACAGATAGACGCCGGTGACGCGGCTGCGGAAGGCGAACCAACCGAAGACGAAAGCGAGCAGGCCGGGAACGAGCGGGATCATCACCGCGGCAAAGGGGAACATATCGAACCCATGCCAGAACCACGGCAATTCCTTGTAATTCAGGAACACCATGAAGTCGGGCAAAACAGGATTGCCATAGACGCCGCGCGCGCCGATCTGGCGCATCAGATACATGCCCATGACATAGCCGCCGAGCGCGAAGAACGCGCCGTGGCCAAGGCTTAAGATTCCGCAATAGCCCCAGACGAGATCAAGCGAGAGCGCCAGAATGGCGTAGCAAATATATTTGCCGATCAGCGCCACCGCATAGGTTGGCACATGCAGGAACGAGCCTTCCGGGATCAGCAGGTTAGACAAAGGCACCAGCACCAGAGCCAGAAGCAAGGTCCCAAGAAAATACTTACCGCTGCGATCGAGTGCGTTGAAGAGACGAAGCGTAATCATTGTTCCACCGCCCGGCCTTTGAGGGCAAACAGGCCACGCGGCCGTTTCTGGATGAACATGATGAGCAGAACCAGAATTGTGATTTTGGCGAGCACCGCGCCCGCCATTGGTTCCAGGAATTTATTGGCAATGCCGAGCGCAAAAGCCGAGACCAACGTGCCCCAGAGATTGCCAACGCCGCCAAACACCACCACGACAAAACTATCGATGATGTAGCTCTGCCCCAGATTCGGCGAGACGTTATCAATCTGCGACAAAGCCACACCGGCAATGCCGGCGACGCCCGAGCCAAGGCCGAAGGTCAGCGCATCGACCAGCGGTGTGCGAATGCCCATGGAGCTGGCCATGCGGCGGTTTTGCGTCACGGCGCGCATCTGCAAGCCGAGGGGCGTCGCCTTCAACATCAGCAGCAATGTGGCAAACACCACCAATGTGAAGACGATGATCCACAGGCGACCATAGGTGACCGACATGCCCATGACATCAAACGCACCCGACATATAGGAGGGCGCGCTGACCTCGCGGTTGGTGGGGCCGAAAATCGTGCGGATCGCCTGTTGCAGGATGAGGCTGACGCCCCATGTCGCGAGCAAGGTTTCCAAGGGGCGTCCATAGAGAAAGCGGATGATGCCGCGCTCGATAATCACGCCGACGCCACCTGCCACGAGAAAGGCCAATGGAATGGCCACGGGCAGTGACCAGCCGAAAGCTCCCGGCGCATAGCTACGAAAGGCTTCCTGAACGACAAAGGTTGTGTAAGCCCCAAGCATGACCATTTCGCCATGCGCCATATTGATGACGCCCATGACGCCAAAGGTGATGGCGAGACCGATGGCGGCGAGCAGCAATACCGAGCCCAGCGACAGGCCGTACCAGATGTTTTGCACCTGCCCGAGAATCTTTTGGCGTTCCTCAATCTGGCTCAGCGCTTCTTCGGCAATGCTGATGAGATCGGCATCTTTCAAGGTGGGGAGAAATGCGCTCAGAATGGAAATCGCATCCTGATCGCCGCGCGCTTTCAGCGTGGCAATGGCTTCGATTTTTTGCAGATTCGTCGCATCGGGTTTGGCTAGCAGAATGGCGGCGCGCGCTTCGTTCAAGGAGGCCTTGACCTTGGGGATCTGTTCCTTGGCAATAGCGGCGTTCAGCGTGTCAAGAATGGCGGCATCCCGCGAGCGGAAAATCGCTTCGGCGGCCTGTATGCGCTTGGCGGGTTCGGGCGCAAAAAGGGTGAGCGTGCCGAGCGCGGATTCAAGCGTGCGGCGCAAGCGATTGTTGACGCGCACCAGGGCAAGATCAGCGGGTTCCGGGCTAATGGCCACGCCGGTTTTGGCGATGAAGATCTTGCCCGCATCATCTTTGTAATAGACGTTTTTATCCCCACCAATGAAGAGGCGTGCGCCCTGCATGGCTTCCAGGATTTGGGTGGCATTGGGGGCGCCCGAGAGCGCGATCTCGCCAATAGCCGCATCAGTTTCGGTGTAGGAATCGGCGGCGAAGCGCTTGAAAGCATCATCCAGTGAGGCGGCGAAGGCGGCACCACAGGCGAGCTGGGCAAAGACAAACGCAAACAGAAGGGTTCGCGCGTAACGAAGGACGTGCGTCATGGTTTGTCCTAAAAAATGCGAGCAACGCGCCGGGACGCGAGGGGAGACCGGAGTTTCTTCCGGGCTCCCGTGGTGTCAGGCTAAATCAGCCGCCGCACTTGTTGGTGACGGTGTTAAAGTTGCCGCACTTCTTACCAACCCAATCGGCTTCGAGATCCTTCGAGCCGGGCAGATAATCCGACCAAGCATCGCCGGGGACGAGGCCCTTGGTCTGCCACACCACATCGAACTGACCATCATTGCGGATTTCGCCGATCATGACGGGCTTTGTGATGTGATGGTTGGACAGCATTTTCGACACGCCGCCGGTGAGGTTCGGGGCTTCCGTGCCGGGCAATGCGTCTATGACCTTATCGGCATCAACCGAACCGGCCTTCTCCACCGCCTTCACCCACATGTTGAAGCCGACGTAATGAGCTTCCATCGGATCGTTGGTGACGCGTTTGGCGTTTTTCGTGAACTCTTTCCACTTGGCGATGAAGACATCATTGCCCGGATTCTTGACCGACTGGAAATAGTTCCATGCGGCAAGATGGCCGACGAGGTTTTTGGTGTCCACGCCCGCGAGTTCTTCTTCACCGACCGAGAAAGCGACAACCGGAATGTCCGTTGCCTTCACGCCCTTGTTGGCGAGTTCCTTATAGAACGGCACGTTGGCGTCGCCGTTGATGGTGGAGACCACAGCGGTTTTCTTGCCCGCCGTGCCGAATTTCACAATGTCGGAGACGATCGTCTGCCAATCGGAGTGACCGAAGGGCGTGTAGTTGATCATGATGTCTTCTTTGGCCACGCCCTTGGCGAGCAGATAGGCTTCGAGAATCTTATTGGTCGTGCGCGGATAGACGTAATCGGTGCCGGCCAGCACCCAGCGCTTCACGTCGCCACCGTCTTTCGACATCAGATAATCAACCGCCGGAATGGCCTGCTGGTTGGGGGCAGCGCCCGTGTAGAACACGTTGCGCTCGGATTCTTCGCCTTCATATTGCACGGGATAGAACAGGACGCTGTTCAGTTCCTTGAATACGGGCAAAACCGACTTGCGGCTGACCGAGGTCCAGCAGCCGAACACGGCGGAAACTTTTTGCTGCGCGATCAGCTCGCGCGCTTTTTCAGCGAACAGCGGCCAGTTGGAGGCTGGATCAACGACGACGGCTTCCAGCTTTTTGCCGAGCACGCCACCCTTCTTGTTCTGCTCGTCAATGAGCATGAGCATGACGTCTTTCAACGTCGTTTCAGAAATGGCCATCGTGCCCGACAACGAATGCAGAATGCCAACCTTGATCGTTCCCGAATCCGCGAGAGCAGCTGAGTTCGCGGCCAGCGTGAGACCACCCAACATTGTTGCCGCAAGGAGATAACGACGAGACATTGACTTCATGGATCTTTGCTCCTGTCAAAAACGCGATATGCGCTTGATTCCTGATGGAGCATGACTCGTGCCAAGTCAGTTTGATGAAATAACCGACTGATTCTTGATGAATTTTTGCTCTGAGCTCTTTTGGTAGCGCCCACAGAGGCGCGTCATTGCCTGTTTTTTACTCACAGACTTCGTTGTGGCGCAATTTTAATCACAGACAAGAAAATGCCTGATCTTGTGGCGGTCAGGCATGCCTTGCTCGCTCAGAGTCCGGGCCCCCTCAAGAAGGAGCGGTGTTCTTGCGGCGCCTTTGCGGCTAGGCTTCGCTTCCTTTCGAATCGGAATTTTTTTGTTATGAAATCTGGATTGCTATTTTCCCTTGTTACCGCGCTTGTTGCCTTTTCCGCCCTCCCCGCTCAGGCCACCTGCATCACCCGAGGCTCGGGGTTTTATCCGGGGCAGAATGATGAGGTCACGATGATAGCGACCGTCACCGGCAATGGTGTCTGCGGTGGCAGTTACGGCTCAGGCGGGCTGGTGTTCACGGGTCTGGAGGTTGTGACAAATCCCGTCAACGGCACAATCCAGACCAATGGCATTACCCGGTTTCTCTATCGCGCCAATCCGGGTTTCAAAGGCAAGGATACGTTCGTGCTCAAGGTCTGCGCCAGTGGCCGTGGAGGCGAAGGCTGCTCCACGATCACCTACAAGCTTGAGATTGAATAAGCGGCGCACCGCCTACACCCGCCCCTTGTCGAAATGAATGATGCCCTCGCGCGGCGTGACCCAATGTTGCGCCGAGCGCCGCCAGATTTCGACGACGGGGGCCAGGTCGCCCGTGTCATCGAGCGTGCCGACTTTCAGTACGATTTTACCGGGGAACATATCGGCTTCGCTGGCGATGGATGAGCCGCAATGTGCGCAAAACAGACGGCGCAGTTTGCGCCCGCTTTCGGCATCATCCTCATAAACGGTGGGCGCATCACCTGAAAAGCGCAGCCCGGCCGCATCCACCAACAGGTTCACGGAAAAAGCCGAGCCGGAGACTTTCTGGCAATGGGTGCAATGGCAGAGGCTCACCCCCTTGTTGTCGGTTTCCAGCGTGTAACGCAGCTTGCCACAGAGGCACCCACCCGTTCGTTGCACCATGTTCATCTCCCGCTTCTTGTTGTTCTGCCCGCCATGTTCGGGGGTCCGTCCGCCACCGTCAATCCCTGATGCGCCACAAGCGGCTTGCGTTGAACGCGAATTCCACTATTCTAAAATCCGTGAACTTATGTTTCACACAATGAAATATAAGCTGGCTCGAATCCAGCTCCGGGAGGGACCCCATGAAAACCGTTCTCCGCACAGGCGCAACTGCGCTTGCCCTTGTTTTGGCGACGATCGCCGCGCAGGCCCAGACCAAGCCCCCGATCAAAGTCAAACTCGGTGTGATTGCCGATATTTCCGGTCTCTATTCCGACATTGGCGGCATGGGGGTTGTTGATGCCGTGAATATGGCGGTTGAGGATTTTGCTCCCGCCAAAAAGGGTTTGAGCGTCGAGGTGGTGTCCGCCGACTCGCAGAACAAGCCGGACAATGCCACCGCCATTGTGCGCCGCTGGTTTGATTCCGAAGGCGTGGATGCGTTGTTTGATGTGCCGACCAGTGGCATTGCCATGGCGCTGCAATCGGTGGTGAAAGACAAGAACAAGGCGATGTTCGTAACCGCCGCTGCGTCGTCCGAACTCACCGGAAAAGCCTGCACGCCCAATACCGCGCATTGGACCTATGACACCTGGGCTTTGTCGCGCGGCACGGCGGATGCGATTTTGAAGAGCGGCGGCAAGAGCTGGTTCTTCCTCACCGCTGATTACACATTTGGTCACACACTGGAAAAAGAAGCGTCTGATGTTGTCACCGCTAATGGCGGTAAGGTTGTCGGCTCGGTGAAGCATCCGCTCGATTCAAAGGATTTCTCGTCCTTCCTGTTGCAAGCGCAAGCCTCAAAGGCGCAGATCATTGGCCTGGCCAATGGCGGGCATGACACGATCAATTCCATCAAGACGGCCTCCGAATTTGG
>Ga0209023_10004570_pt1 | contig 15694 bp, 11 predicted proteins | sample LakOneMetagenome_FD_187468 | JGI IMG/M metagenome (GOLD analysis project Ga0209023, IMG submission 187468) | Freshwater and sediment microbial communities from Lake Erie, Canada (SPAdes) (version 2) | ecosystem: Environmental > Aquatic > Freshwater > Lentic | place: Lake Erie, Canada... | reverse complement strand
TACTTGCTGCCGAGCCACAAACATCACTCGCCGTCGTCGGTCCGACGGGATGCGGCAAGACGATCGGGTTCGCGATCCCGAACCTCCTCGATTGGGACGGACCGGTGATCGCCACGTCGGTGAAGGGCGACCTCCTCGACGCAACGCTGATTGAACGAACGAAGCGCGGCAAGGTCTGGATCTACGATCCCACCGGCGTTACCGGCCGCGATGTCGACGGCTGGTCACCTCTCGCGGGGTGCCGAGAGTGGTCGGGGGCGATGCGCGTCGCCGCTTGGCTCTGCGAAGCGGCGCAACCTCGCGTCGACTCCGTGAATGACGGCGACTACTGGTACACGCAGGCGCGAAAGGCGCTCGCTCCCCACCTCCACGCCGCAGCAGTCGGGAACCGAACGATCGGCGACGTTGTTCGATGGGTCGACACCCAGGAGCGCGAGGACATCCGGCTCCTGCTCGAACGCGCAAGCGGTATCGACGACACCGTCGAGTCGATGTTGGATGGGCCCGACGCCGATCGATGGCGTGATCAGCTTCGCAACGAAGTGCGAGATGCCGAGATCAATTCGGTCGTGGAATCGTTCCGAGGACCGACGGCCACAGGTGACTCCTGGTCCCAGGGACCGTTCTCGACTTGGCCTCTGCAACGACAAGAGGACGTGCACAATCGCGTAGAGGCGACGCTCAACTCACTACTCGCCGCCGAGCTCCGCGAGATCGTCGTGCGGGATGCCCGTGCCGCTGGAGCGCTCGACCCGCTCATCGCCGTCGAGGCGCTCTGGGCGAAGGAGTCGAAGCTTCGATCGAGCATCTATGCGACGGTCGAGAACGTGCTGGCCGGCTACGCCGACCCTGGGGTCGCAGCCAACGCGATGACGAACGACATCGACCTCGACGAGTGGCTGAGCGGTCCGAACACGATCTACGTGTGTGCGACAAGCCACGAGCAGGCGCGTCTCCGGCCAGTGCTGTCAGTGTGGCTCTTCGGATCTGAGCGGGGTGTAGGGGTCCGCTGACGCGTACGAGGGCCCTGCGAATCTGACGGTGTCTTACGCCAGCCAGATGTCGGAGAGCCCTCGTGGAATTGGACCCTACGCGCATGTGCGCGCTGCTTGTCGGCTTGCCCGACGTGTTCATCGTCGCCGTCGACGCCGGGCTCACCGGACCGATCCGAGTGCACGTCGAGACGACCGCGACTGTCGCGTTCTGTGCCGGCTGCGGGTCCAGGGCGTGGTCCAAGGACCGCCCGGTCGTCGAGTTGGTCGATCTTGCGTGCTTCGGGCGGCCGGCACGGTTGGTGTGGCGCAAGCGCCGATGGCGATGCCCGAACTCGTGGTGTCGGGTTGGGTCGTGGACCGAAGACGCACCCGGGATCGCGCCGGCACGCTTGGCGATGACGGATCGTGCCGGCCGGTGGGTCACCGCCCAGGTCGGCCGCTGTGCCCGCTCGGTCAACGAGATCGCCGTCGAACTCGGGTGCGATTGGCACACGATCAACGACGCCGTCATCGCGTATGGCACCGCGCTCGTCGACGACCCAGCCCGGATCGGCGAGGTCACCGCCCTCGGGCTCGACGAGGTGCTGTTCGCCCGCCTGGGCCGATGGCGGACCCAGCACTGGTCGACCCAGCTCGTCGACGTGCGCCGTGGCCAGCTCCTCGACGTCGTCCCGGGCCGCAACGCGGCCGGCCCGTCCGCGTGGCTCGCGGAGCGTGGCGAGGCGTGGTGCGACCGGGTCGAGTGGGCGACGCTCGATCTGTCAGGCCCGTATCGGCGGGTGTTCGACACGATGACACCGACAGCGATCCAGGTCGCTGACCCGTTCCATCTGGTGAAGCTCGCGAACCAGAAACTCGACGAGGTCCGCCGGCGGGTCCAGAACGAGACGCTCGGCCACCGAGGCCACAAGAACGACCCGCTCTATCGATCGAGACGCCTGCTCACGAAGGCTGATGAGCGGCTCGACGACCGTGGCCGCACCAAGCTGATGGGACTTCTCGAGGCCGGCGACCCTCGTGGCGAGGTGCGGATGGCGTGGCACGCCAAAGAGGTCGTCCGCGGGCTCTACGAGCACCACGACCCCGACCTCGCCCTCGAGTTCGTCACCCGGCTCGGAGCCGATCTCCAACACGACGCCTGCCCTCCGGAGGTGCGTCAGCTCGGACGCACCATCGTCCGTTGGCGCACCCAGATCGCTGCGTGGCACCAGGCCCACGTGTCCAACGGGCCGACCGAAGCCGTGAACAACCTCCTCAAACGCGTGAAGCGCGCTGCGTTCGGGTTCACGTCCTTCCGGAACTACCGGATCCGCACCCTGCTCTACGCCGGCAAGCCCAACTGGGACCTACTCGCCACCATCACACCCCGCTGAAATCCGAAGAGCCGTCAGTGTTGCTTCAGGAAGCCATTCGAACCGCATACGACGCGGCCAACCGGCACGGGGGCGCTCTCGATCATCCTTGTCTGGTGCTCCTCGACGAGGCCGGCAACATCGCACCCCTGAAGGACCTCCCCGGCTACGCCTCGACCGCTCGCAGCCATGGCATCACCTTCGTGACGATCTGGCAGGACCTCGCTCAGATCAAGTCGATCTACGGCGACCGAGCCCATACCGTGCTTAACAACCACCTGGCGAAGCTGTTCGGCGCTGGGATCGCCGACGAGGCCACGCTCGAGTACGTGAGTCGACTCATCGGCGAGGCACCGACGACCAACGTCAACCTCTCCGGTGACATGCACGGCCCGCGCCGCAGCATCTCCGAGCACACGACCTACCGACGAGTGGCACCGATCGATGAGCTGAGGCGATTGCGGCGCGGTTCAGGCCTGCTCATCTATGGGAATCTCCCGCCAGCCGGTCTTCGACTGATGCCGGGCCGCACTCCCGCACGCCCTTAGGCCGGTCTACATGTAGTAGCGATAGCCCGGCAGTGGAGTCCGGTCCGCCGGGATCTCGGTCATGATCGCTCCGACTTTGCGGGCGAACGCGAGTGTGATCGGAAATGATCCGTGATCGTCCGCTGAGTTCCAGTTCATCTTCGTAAGGCCTAGAACCTCACGGGCCAGCGCCTCAGGATCCTCGGTCGACGCACATACGACCTCGAGCGGTCGAGGGATGTGCGGACCGCGATAGGTCTCCCTGAACGGCGAGTATCCGGTTGTGAAGAGGAAGCTCGCCCCGCCGAGTTGACAGTAGGTGCCTCGGTTAGGCGGGTACGAGCCCTGACGAATTAGTCGAAACTCGCCGGTCCGCAGCGTGACAGCCTCCCAACTCGGCACGGCTGCGAGCGCCTCCGAGGCACCCTTGAGTTCTGCCGGGTCGAATGCCGAACTCTTGTGGAGGACGACCCTGAGCGGGTCTCGACCGGTACGGTCCCTGTATGCAAGTACGACCTGCGATAGCAGGCGGGAAGTCTGCGCCGCGTTGAGGTGAACGCTCCGCGTCTCGCTGTCGTACGGAACAGCCTCGCCCCGCAGCGCAAACCCGTCACCCTCGGACGAGAACGCCTGGGCGAGACTCGAATACACGAGGTGTCGCTTCGTGGTACGGAGGTGATGAAACGAGACCCCGACAAAACAGGTGTGGTCGACTTCTGTGACGAGCCGCCACGGAATGCCTCCCACCTTGTAGAAGAGGCCGACCCCCAAGTTCCACGAGCGGGTGGCCGGGTCTTGCTGCCGCTTCTTGCCATCCTCGAAAAGGGACGGAGTAACGAGCTGGATTGGAACGGGCGTGCCGACCTCCATAGCCGCCGCCTTGAGAGCACGCCGGAAGTCGCGGAAGAGCAAATCCTCGTCGGAGGACGTTGACGCGTCCTCAATCGAGTCTCGGGGCTGTGCGTCGAAGAGAGATGGCTGAACGAACGCCTGTGGCTTGCTCGGACGCCGCCTCCGACTCCGATCCTTGGGTGTCGCACGCTTCTCGATCGATCGACAGTGGTCAAGCAACTCCTGAGGCAGACAACAGAGGACCGCGTCAGGCGGAGTGTCTCGTTCCGCCAGTTCGTGGACAGCATCAGCCCACAGTCGAACGCAGATGTCGAATGACTCGATCGGCGGCTTGGACATCGCTGCGTCGAACGCATCATTCGACACCTCCTTCGCCCATCTAGGTTCGAGCGCCAGATCGGTCTGGAAGACCGCGCTGAACCCTGGGAACGGAAGGTTGAGCAGGGACGGAGCGAGACCGGTCGGGACTGCCCCACGCATGCGCTCCAGGAACCGTCGGGTGCCGGCGACGGCGTCAGCGGTGCCGACAAGCCCCACGCGCGCGACACCGGGATGTGCCGACCCGAAGTTCAAGCTGAGCGGGCCCCCATTCAGCAACCCTTCCTTGACCCGGCCGTCGCGCGCCGTGCCGAACTCGAGTAGTGGCTCTTCGAGTAGGGACATGCGGAGTGCCATCAGTCATCAGCCTCCTCATCGCAGTAATCCGTTTCATCGCCGTCCTCGAGGTAGCGGAATGGATCGTCGGACGGATCACCGGTTCCTGGGGTCGCCGGCATTCCGGCCATGTGAGCTGTCAGCGGTTCGCCTGACAGCGCCACCGCCCCGCCGCCGTCTTGGAGGATCGCCTCGCCGCTTCCGCCCGTGAGGACGTGCGCCCAGAAGAAGAGGTGCGCCGACACGTTGGCGTTGTAGTCCCGCGCTGCTCTCCGAGTTGAAAGGCTCGTGACCCGGCGTGGCGACAGGTGTTTCTCGACACCGTCCTCGGTGAAGGCCCATCCGGGCAACAGAAACAAATACCACTCCTGACCAACGCGCCGGAACTGCCACGAGAGCGCGGAGTGCTCAAAGTAGATGACCTCCCCCTCGGTGGAACGGCGAACCTTCACTACAGTTCGAGTCGAGTGTTTGACACGGCCGAGGTACGACACCTGAACCGACCCGTCACCGCCGTCCGACCTCGGGTACCAGACACGATGTTGGGCCCAGTCAACTTGCAGCCCAAGTTCCCGGGTATGACGCCCGAACGATTCGTTCAGGAGCTGAACGACATGCCTCTCGCGCTCTGGGTCCTCGCTGTAGTCAGCGACGTCGAATGATTCTGGTGGCCCGAGGCACGATGTTCCTAGTGCCGCGTTGGCCGGATCCCGAAGGTCCTCGAGAGTGATCATCTGGCCGCCGCGAAGTAAGAAGGGCCCAGTCGACACCTCTGGGTTCCGCATCCAGACGTCACGTCGATCCTTGAAAGCGGTCGGCGCCACATCCACAACTCCTCGTTGGATCCGGACCGGCAGGGCGTTGGCATAGAAGATCTCGTAAGAACCGGTCGCCTCGGCAGCCATTCCCGGCGCGGGCGGGCGCTCCGGGCGGGCCAACAGCCGCGCTCGAAACTGGTCGTTGCGCTCGGACACTCTGAACTCGGCGTCGGCTCCGGCTTCCTGCGCCCAACGACGCACGTCGATCAATCCTGAGCCCAACTTGTCCATGTCGCCCGTGCCAAAGAGGACATTGGCGATGACCTGGTTCCGGTAACCCTTGGCTCCCGTTCGGCCAAGGCGCTCCGGGTCCACGGTGCTGATAACTCCACCTGGACTCGTGAACGAAATCTGGTCGTCGGACAGGACAATGCCAACTGGACCTGCGGCCTCGTAGTCACGATGGACCAGCGCATTGACGAGCAGCTCCTTCAACGCGAGGGGCTCGAACGCACGAACGTCTACTGACTTCGGCCCTTTCAACCGATACGGCGGATTGAGCTCGGCGAGTGCGTCTCTCACCTGCTCAATGAGCGACACAATGTTCCCGTGGAACCGGCGTTCGCCCGAGGCCCACACCAGATCAACCTCAATCTCGGTCGCAGCGCCAAACAGGCGAACCCCCGCGACCGTGGGCCGAGTCACGGCGTCGACGGACACCGCCAGATTCAGCGTCTCAAGCAGCGACTCCAGCGAGACGTCAGATCCGGGCGACGATATCTCAAGACGCTCAGCGCAGACAGGTATCCATGACCGCACCTGCGCCCAGTCGAGTTCGTCGAGAGACTCGCCGCCGGGCCTCAGCTCCTCGCTCGGGAGCACGGCGTCCTCGACCGCGGTCAACGCCCTCACGCTCGTACCGGCACCGAAGGCCAGGTGAACCATCACCTCGTCAAAGCCGTCGATGTCGATCCGCAGGAAGTTGCTGCCGATGCGATCACGAAGCGTCTCCACGAGCGGTGCCAGCTGGGATTCGCGTCTCGTGCACCAGTAGATACCGTGCCGGAAACCGTTGCACGCCTCGACTTGCCCGATCAGGAGGTCACTCATTATGGATGCTTCCGCACCGCGATAGCCGAGAACGACCAATGGGCTATCCCGCAGCACTGGTGTGAGGGGTGCAACCCATGCCGCTGTGAGATTCCCCGTCTCACTCACCAGATTTAGGTCGGTGTAGTGCTCGACCGTGCCGTGGAGGTACACCAGCTGCGCGAAACGAGGTGCTGTGGAGATGTTCCGCGCCTCTGAGGGCGATCGGATCGTGCCCAGCAAGGCCCGGGTGTTGGCGCTGCATGATCGCTCGATAAGGTCGTCGAAATTCGTCGTCAGGATCGTTCGGATCCAACCCTTCGCGACTAGATCAGCGAGGGCCGTGTACCCAGCGCTCGGCTGCGGCGCAGCGCGCACCCTCTCTAGAAGGAACTGCATTCGAGCCTCGCGGGGCACCAGCAGATTTTCGACAAACTCCGGATACTGATCATCAGGGCGTCGGGCTGGGTCGTACCAGTCCAGTGTCTTCAGCCAAGGCAGCCAGTCGCTTCGCAGGACGGTCTGATCATGTTCACTCCGTCCTTGGTCACGCAGAAACGCCCAACGCGCAATCATCTCAGTGAAGCCAGCAGCCGACGGGACCCCCGACTTCACGGATGCCCCAGCGCCGAGAAGCAACACCGGCCTTGGTCCGGCTTCATCTAGGAGTTCGCGCTTGATCCGTTCGAGCGTGGCCATCAGGGTTCTATCGCCCTCCGCGATTGCTGTCGCCATGAGTATTGCCGAGACCCCCGACAGTCAGGTTGGGACCACGGCGCGGGGAATCGCTTGACTCGACGGCCAGTGCGCATAGCGGGGACGTGGACAGCGCCCCAGACACGCCCGACCCGACTGCATCACGGCTCGTCGCCGCACTTGAATCCGGCTGGCGAGCCGTTCAGACCGCGAACCCGGGCGTACCCGATGCCGTCATCGTGCTCGGCACGGGGGTGGAACGAGGACGGCTGTCGAAGCTCGGCCACTGGTGGGGTGGCCAGTGGATTGCCGACGGCACTCCTCGTGGCGAGGTCCTCCTTGCTGGCGAAGCACTCCACCTCAAGCCAACCGACGTGTTCGAAGTGCTGCTCCACGAGGCTGCCCATGGCCTGAACATGTCGCGAGGCGTCAAGGACACCTCCCGCGGTGGCCGCTATCACAACGCGAAATTCAAAGCGACCGCCATCGAGGTAGGCCTCCGAGTCGGATCGATGCCTCCCTACGGGTGGGCAAAGACCGAACTCGCTCCGGCGACCATCGAGCACTACTCCGGCGAGATCGACCGCATCGGCGATGAGATGCGGATCGCTCGTCGAATGACTCGAAGCGCCGTCGAACGGGATGGCGCCAACGGCGGACCCGATGATCCGACCGTCGGTGAAGTGGAAGGCGGTGGTGCTCCGCAGCGACCGAAACCGGCCGAGTGCGGCTGCGGCCGCAAGATGCGCATGGCTCCGTCAGTCCTCGCTCGTGGACCTGTCGTTTGCGGCCTGTGCCGGACCGAGTTCACGGTGAGCCGCAGCCTTGGGCAGGAGCAGGCCGCAGGCGATCCTATGAGGCCAGAAGGCCGGGCAGCCCGTCCCTCATCGGCCGTCCCCGTAGACCAGGACGAGCTCGTCGACCGCCTCCGCCGACGCCTTCGAACCCCGGAGGATGCGGCGCGATTGATGAAGGTCGCTAGTTGGCGCGGCGCACCGAATCACGAGCCTGAGAGCCCGATTGCCGCACGCGACTACGGCGACCAATCACAGCTGACACAACTTGCGCGCACGGTGCTCGCCCTCGACGGCACGCTAAGCAGGCCGACCGGGGCTCGGGGCGACGTGCCGCTGTTGACCGGGGAACGAATCCGAACGGCGAACCAACTCGACGTGCGATTCAGCGACTCGTTTCCGGAACCCGGAACCCCCGGGCGGGTGACGGGCGTCGACCTTCCAGCGGATCGAGTCACGATCGACTTCCCTACATGGGGAACAACCATCGTTTCGACGGAAGACGCTTACGAGGCGCTGCGCTGGGACTACGCCACCGTTGATCCGCCGCCCATCGAGCGATCGGCGCACGACCTTGAAATCGAGCTGTGATCCAGAACGGCACGGTCGCTCTCGGATACGCCCGTCGCGGCTGGGCCGTCCTTCCGCTCCACCAGCCAGCGCGAGACGGATGCTCCTGCGCTCACGACGACTGCACCTCTCCAGCGAAGCATCCGAAAGTCTCAGGAGGGCTCCATTCGGCGTCGCTCTTCCCCGACGCCATCCGTCGCTGGTGGCGCCGCTGGCCGGCGGCAAACGTCGGCATCCGGACAGGCCGCGAGTCGGGTCTTGTCGTCGTTGACGTCGACCCGCGACATGGCGGCGACGAAGCCCTCGCATCGCTGCAAGACGAGCACGGCCAGATCGACGGCTGGCGCATCGAGACCGGATCGGGAGGATCGCACCTGTGGTTCGCGCATCCCGGCGGAACCCTGCGGAACTCCGCTGGGCGTCTCGGCGACGGCCTCGACATCCGCGGCGACGGCGGATACGTCGTCGCCCCGCCATCACGCCACATGTCGGGGGGAAGGTACCGGTGGGCGGATGCCCGGGGTGCCCTACCAGCGCTGCCTGAGTGGCTGCGAGAACAGCTGATCGAACGTCCGACGGTGGTCAATCGGACGCACGTTCCGGAACGGTCGTCCGGCGACGCGTGGGCACGGACTGCGCTCGTCCTGGAGACGGATCGAGTCAGCCGAGCGCCCGACGGCCGACGCAACGACACACTCAACAGCGCCGCCTACTCACTTGGTCAGATCTCCGGCGCGGGACTGCTCGATGACCGGGTCGTTGTTGAGTCACTGAGCGCCGCCGCAATCAGTGCTGGCCTCACGAGCCGCGAAGCGTTGCGCACGATCGAATCCGGACTCGCCGCCGGCATGCGGTCGCCACGCGGCCCATCGCCGCCGACCAGAGCTCACTCGATCAGCGAGGTGGCAGTCGAACCGATCGAGATCGAGTTGTAGGGCCCGACGGTCCGTCAGGTATGTCCTGATACACTGCTCTCATGCCACGGACTTCGAAACGTCGCGCATCCGCCACGGCGGAGATCAGCCCTGAGCTCTTGAAGAAGGCCACCACGGCCCTGAACGACATCGTCGAGGGACGGGACACGTCATCGCCAACGGAGCCGGGCCAACGCGAGCTCGAGACCGGCAGGATCGCGGCAGAACTCGCAGAGGCCTTTCACCGCCTCGCCGGCTCGAATGTTCGAGCGGCGAATCGCGCCGGTCAGTCGTGGGCGCGCATCGGCGAGGTGTTCGGCGTCGCGGCTCAGTCCGCACACGAGCGGTACCGAGACCAGTAGTCCGTCACGGTTCGAGCCCCACCTCATTGCCGAGGTCGATCGGAGCGGCGGCGGCGAGAAGCTCGATCACTCGATCGCGCTCGGCGGAGGCCATCGGATCGCTTGGCCGAACCCCAACGAGCACGTCCATGTCCGGGCCGTCTTTCGTCGCCTCCGGTTCCCAACGGGCCAGGTACGTGGCGAGTCCAACCTTGGCTCGCTCGATTGCGAGACGTTCCGCCTGATGCCGTGTTGATGCGTTCAAAGTTCGTGACCGCTCTGGTCCGAGATGCCGATCGGGGTCGGCGCCGATCGCTGCCAGGATTCCTCGCTCCTCCGTACGCAGGTCTGCGATTCGTTCGATCGTGCCGGCGTAGGCGCTGGTCCACTCGGCGTGCTCGGTGTCCTGACGCCGCACTACGGACAGCTTCTCGGACAGTCGGTCCGTCCGCTTCTCGATCGATCGGACCTCGTTGGCGGCGCGCAACCGTTCGCTCGGTGTCGCCTCTTCAGCATCTGCTTGCGAGGCCCAGGCACGACTCTTCACGGCCAGAGTTTCAATCGCAGCCTGAGTCTTCTCGACGGCTGTCGCCATCTCCGGCGGACAGGACTCGAAGATCCGTGAAAGGTTGCGTAGTTCACTCGAGACCTCGGCGAGTGGCCTCTGGGAGATCTCGGCGGTCCGACGACCTCTCGAAGCGAGGGTTTGAGATCGCCGACGGCCGAGGCTCGGGGACACCTCGTCCAGCCCGCGATGCCGGCGCTCGTCCGGGCCATGGGATTCGTCATCGACGATCGGCTGATCTCCCTCGAGGATGAATACCTTCGTGCCCTCCGTTCCACGAGTCAGCGCCACATACCCCTCTTCGAACCCCGACAAATCGGTCGGCAGGTAGCGGGCCTGCTGGTGGGTCTGGCCCTGAACCCCGTAAGTCGTGCGCGCATACGCGTAGTCGACGTGTCCAGCGTCCAAGTACGAGGCGGGGAGAGTGATCGTCCCTTCGCTGTCGAACCGCACCCTCATCGAATGAGCCCGGTGATCGATATCGGCGACGACGCCGACTGAGCCGTTCTTGACGAACTCGGCGCCGTTGCCTTTGAGTTGGCGGGCGTTGCGTCGGCAGACGATCTCCTCTCCGACACGGAACTCGCGACCTCTCGCTACGAGTGGGCGCCCGGACAGGGCTCCTTCGTTGTCGAGCATGACCCGAGCGCGTTCGTTGAGCGCGCGGCGGGTTGAGTTCGGTCCGGCGATCATGGGGTCACGACCGCCGGCGAGTCGAGCGGCGTACCAATCTGCCGTCATGGCGTCCAAGACTTCGCCGGCGGACGCGCACCGGACGACCCGGCCGCCCGCGTCGAGTCGCGCCAGCGCGTCGCTGATCTGGCCTTCTCGATACTCCGTCACAGCAAGGCGATCGCCGTGGTCGCGCTGGCGGCGGTTCTCGACGAGACGGAACGTCGGATAGTCATCGTGTGCACACAACCGCGCGAAGATTCCGCCGGCCTCAACGGCACCGTGTTGGTCAGGGTCTCCAACGAGGACTACGCGACCATCGACGCGCGACGCATGGACAGCGAGCCGGACGAGATCGCGAGTCGATGCCATCGACGCTTCGTCGACAACGATCACGGACTGTGGAGCGAGGCCATGACGATCGATGTCGATGAGCATCCGAGCGATCGTCGTCGCTTCCATTGTCGACCGCCCGAACGCTGCCTGAGATTCGAGCTCGGAGGCTGCAGCTGCCGAGACTGCGCAACCCAATATCGGCACGCCCGCTGCCATGTGCGCTGCCACCACGGCCTCGGTTGCGTACGTCTTGCCGGCCCCGGGTCGACCCTCCACCGACTGAACCAGCCGGCTCTCCAGGCACACACCGGCGACCATGTCGCTCTGCTCCGCCGACAGCTCCGGCCGCATCGCCAGGATGTCCAACACGGCCCCTGGATCAACCGTCGGCGACGCTGGCTCCATCGCCAGGCGGAGGAGTTCGGCCTCGGCCGCCAACAGTTCGGGGGTGGTCCATCGCTGCTGCACCGCCGGTCGCGCCCCTCGCAGCCGATCGACAGCGAGGGCGCGTCGGCTGTCGCCGAGGAAGGCGCCAGCGAGGTCATCAATCCTTCCTGCGGGCAGCGACGCCCCGACAGCAGCAGCGATGGTCGAGGTGACATCGGAACGCGTGAACGTCGACGACATCGCCGTCAGACCGTGCGGACCGGCCATCGACTCAAACAACCGGTTCAACGCTTCATCCGCGATTGCCGACGGACCATCAACACGACCGATCACATCTCTCAGGGCCGAGGCCTCGAATCCGACGGCCTTGGCTTCGTCGCGCCAGCGGTCGAGGAGAACGGTCGGGTCGACTCCGTACTCCTTCGCACTCCTCGACGCGAGCGTCGCGATCTGCGCCGACCGCGCCGAGCCCGTTCCCGACTCGGCGAGGAGTTCCTCGATCTCCTGCCGGCGCTTCGAGAACAGGCGGATGACCTCGTCCGGCACGCCGTCCACCTCTGCGGTCCCGTTCACGACACTCGTGAACTCAACACCGAGCCTCGACTGGAGCTCGTGTCGAAGGTGAGCCTGGTAGAGGTAGCCGCCGGCTTTGGCATGTTCGTAGAGGCCAGGGCTGTAGAGCGTCCGCCAGGATCCGTCCGGTAGCTGCGTCATGTTCGCGGCGACAACGTGGGTGTGGAGGAGCGGGTCGCCGGCGCGGCTCGTCCGGTGGTCGAACGCAGCGGCGACGATGCCGTGCGTCTCCTGGATGCCCTTCTGGCGTGCCCGAACAGCGTGACGCTCGACGTAGAGGACCGTCTCGTCAACTGCCGCTATGTGGGCCGCCCGAACCTCGGCCCGCACGTTGTCGTCGCCGAGCGCCCACAACACCGACACCGACTTCGGCGGTCGGAGGGTGAGGTCGTAGGCCGCCCGGTGCTGACGAACGTCCCGACCAGTCGAGAAGCGGATGAGTTCCTCGCTCGAAATTGTCCAATGCGGTCCGCCTGGCCTGGGAGGCGTGCGCCGACCGATGAGGTACTTGTCCGGGGCCGAGGCAGACGGGTCCGCCTTCCGAAGCTCGGCGAGCCGATCCCCTTCGCTGAGCATCCGGCGGACGTAGCGGGTTGACACCCCCAACGCCGCCGCGGCGCGCACCACATCCACTTCGCTCTCCGTCGGCAGCGTGGATGTGCGACCCCCGTTCCGAGCCGTCGCACGAGAGGCGGATCCGACGGCGGAGACGAGGACCTCTCCGGAGGTCGGATTTCTTCCATCCAGGACTCGTCTGAACTGAGCCGGGTCAACCTCACCTTCGAGGTCAAGGTCCTTGGCCACCGATCCCACCCACCTACCGGGGGACTCACCCCTGCCGGCGTAGTAGTCCTCGGCGGATGAAGCGACCTCGCCGACGTAGTACTCGCCACCACCTGCCGCGAGCGTCCCGATGTTCAACATCCTTGTCCCAATCGCTGATTCGCCGGACTCGTATCCAATCGGGACCGCTATGCGCCTTGAGCCGGTGAGGTCGGCGGCAAGGCCCGACGAATCGTGGCGCGTCGACCATCGGAACCCTCGGAACCAGCGCACCTCGTACCCCACATCCCGCACGCTCGGAGGCAGCGGTGAACCTCCTCGACGAGACCTGCCCATGCGTTCAGGCCACCCGTCCGACGATCTGAAATCCCATGCGCCGAAGATGGCTCCACCACTACCGTTCAGTCGACCGATTCGTCGTAGGGGCGTGACCAGAATGAGCGAAGTCGACGAGAAGCGCTCCCGAGCGACATGTCTCTTCTGCGATCAGCGATCCGGCAGCGCCGAGCATGCGTTTCCGGTGTGGCTCCAGCGCCACATGAACCCGACTGGAGACGATGCCAAAATCGACCTCGATGGGAGGCATTTCGAGACTGGGAAGTACTCGTTCTTCCGAACGAAGCTGGTTTGCCACGACTGCAACACCAAATGGATGAATGACACGTTTGAGGCGACCGCCAAGCCCCTCATCATCGACCTCTGCACTCGACCTGACCCAAGAACCATCACTACGCGCCAGCAGCGCCTTCTCGCTCGCTGGGTATACAAGACCGCACTCACCCTCGAGGCGTGCCGAGAAGGTGGGCCGATGGTTGACCGGAAGGTCTACCGACGTTTCCGCTCGTCGGCTGAACCGACGGCACACACCACCCTCGTCATGGGTCGATCGGCCCACCACACCCTTGCCCACCTCCGCCGGCTCTTTCCCACCCCGGGAGCGACACCGTCAGGCGGCGTCGGGAAACTGCGGATGTTCGACCCGGACGCGCCGGGTGTGGGGTATGCCTTCACGATGGTTATCGACCGACTTTGGTTCTACGGGGTGGTCGGAGGGCTCGACATGGTTCCACGCGATGACAGCGTTGCGTCGGCCCCCGAACAGGTTCACTTCATCTGGCCTCCAACGAGTAGTGGTGTGCCTTGGCCGATCGAAAAACCGTTCAGCAAGACCGCTCTTGAGCAGGTCGCGAACACGTTCGGCGACGACGAAGGATTCGTGCTCTACGAGTGACTGGCCCCACTTGACCGCGGTACTGCGAGCACGATGTCGATCGGGTCGTTGAACCCGCTGGTTCCGCCGCAGGCGGAACCAGCCAGTCTGTGTACGTCGATTCGCAGGGTCCTGTCCGGGTCCGACCATGCCGGGCGAGCACCCGGTCGATCGTGGACATGGGGCGCTCGATGAACTTCCCGAGAGCGACATGCAACTCGACGAACTCGCGCATCGTGCCGAGCCGACCGAGAGCAAGGCCGGAGTCCAGGACACGTGCCACCACCGGCGACACCTCGACCGCTGCCAGCACCGGGATCCCGCCAATGTCCTCGACATCTCGACGGTCGAGCGCCCGCCCCGGCTCGCGCACGAGCACCAGCCCCGCCCACCCCGTGGTGTCGAGCCGACCGAGGGTTTGGAGCCCGAGGTAGCAGGGGCCCCGCAGCACGCCGAGAACGGCCTCGCCAGGCCCGGTCGTTGCGACGACCGCGTCCGCCCCACGTGCGCCCCCATCGACGACGACAGCCGTTGACTCGTCAGCGTCAATTGCAGCGGCGAGCGTCAGGCCGGCAGCTACCGCTACCGAGCCGCCGGCCACAGGCTCGGTGACCCCGAGCAGAGCTGCGAGATCGCCGGCACTGCCGCCGCCGAGTTGGACCAGCTCGCGCTCGGCCCAGTACATCGCTGCCGCACTTGCGATCGTCGACGTCCCGTGGCCAGCCCGCACCCCGACGAACGTGATGCGCCGGATCGCTTCCGGAACTGGTGTGGTCGGACCGCTCACGACTTGGCCGCAATCGCCAGTGCCTCGATCACTTGCCGGTGCCGGTCGGCGAGACCAGCTGGGAATCGCTCCGCCAGACGCACCGGCACGATCGGGACCATGCGACGTACCGCCAGAGCGTCACCCTCCCGGCGAGCCAGACCGAAGTCGACCAGGCGGGTGAGCGTTCGCACTACCGACGAGTTATGCGACGTTCCCTTGCCGACCCCGAGTGTCGCCGCCAAGCTCCCCAGGCCGACCCGAAGGCCGCCCGGCGCCTGGTCCGTCCACTGGCAGAATCGACGGAGCGTCAACGTCGCCGTTGGCCCGATGATCGGGAGCCAGAACATCTCGGCGTAGTCCCCGAGAGCGTCGAATCCCCTGACGTCGTTGTCGGCGTCGAACCACAGGACCACCGTGAGCGGATCGCACGAGGCGATCCACTCAGCAGTGAGGTTCCGGCGAGGTTCAGGGGCTGAGGCAGGCATTGCTGCGATCCGATCATCAGGGTTACCCTGATGATCGGAGACGCGCTCCGCCCGCTCAAGCCCAGTGTCAGGATTTCCCTGACACGTATGTGTCAATTCGGCGAGGTCACGCAGCGTCATGGTTACGACCCAGTCCATCGGAGTCCGAATCCCCCTCGGTAGCTTCGACCGGATCTCCGTCGCCGACCTCGTAGCCGTAGTCGGCCAGGAACTGGACGTGGGCACAACCGAGCGATGTCGGGTAGCCCGCCCCAGCCGACTCCTCGCCCTTGGCCAGGCAGATCGCAAGAACAGCCCGATCACGATCACGGACCGACCGGTCGGCGAACGCCGCAAGTGCAGTCCGCCAGTCGGGACCGAACGGCCCGTCGA
>Ga0209023_10004569_pt1 | contig 15694 bp, 15 predicted proteins | sample LakOneMetagenome_FD_187468 | JGI IMG/M metagenome (GOLD analysis project Ga0209023, IMG submission 187468) | Freshwater and sediment microbial communities from Lake Erie, Canada (SPAdes) (version 2) | ecosystem: Environmental > Aquatic > Freshwater > Lentic | place: Lake Erie, Canada... | reverse complement strand
GATGCGGCGCGCCCCATCCCGAAAGGACCTGCCGATGGCCGCGAATACCGAACCGAAGCTGATCTCGGGGAATGCGAACCGGCCACTCGCAACCGCAATCGCGCGACGGATGTCGATGCATCGCGGCATCAACGTGGGGTTGGTCGATGCGCGGGTCGAGCGGTTCAACGACCAGGAAATCTTCGTCGAGGTCTACGAGAATGTCCGGGGCGAGGACATGTACATCATCCAGCCGACCTCGAACCCGGCGAACGACAACCTGATGGAACTACTCATCATGGCCGACGCGCTGCGCCGGTCATCGGCCGACCGGATCACCGCCGTGATCCCCTATTTCGGCTATGCCCGCCAGGACCGCCGCGCCAAGGCGCGGACGCCGATCACGGCGAAACTCGTCGCCAACATGATCACCGAAGCCGGCATCGACCGTGTCCTGACGCTCGACCTGCATGCGGCGCAGATCCAGGGCTTCTTCGACATTCCGGTCGACAACCTCTACGCCTCGCCGGTCTTTGCGCTGGATATCGAGCACCATTTCAAGGGCCGCATGGATGATCTGATGATCGTCTCGCCCGACGTGGGCGGCGTGGCGCGGGCGCGGGAACTGGCCAAGCGCATCAACGCCCCCCTCTCGATCGTCGACAAGCGGCGCGAGAAGGCGGGCGAGGTGGCGGAGATGACCGTCATCGGCGACGTGTCCGGCAAGACCTGCATCATCGTCGACGACATCTGCGACACGGCGGGAACGCTCTGCAAGGCGGCCGAAGTCCTGATGGAGAACGGCGCGACCGAGGTCCACAGCTACATCACCCACGGCGTCCTGTCGGGCCCGGCGGTCGAGCGGGTGGAGAAATCGGTGATGAAATCACTCGTCATCACCGACTCGATCTGCCAGCCCGCGCCGGTGCGCTCGGCCAAGAACATCCGCATCGTGCCGACCGCGCCCATGTTCGCGCAAGCCATCCTGAACATCTGGAGCGGCACCTCGGTGTCGAGCCTTTTCGAGACGGAAACCCTGACGCCCATCTACGAAGGCATGTATTCGCGCGGCTGAGGCCGAAGGGGCCTATACATCCGGCGCGAAAAGCCATAGTGGCGGGGCTTTCGTGAAAGGCTGTCCCCCCAATGTCCATGGCGTCCAATGCGCTTCCGCCCGCCCTGTCCGCCGCGCTTGCCGCCAAGGGCTATGACAGCCTGACCCCGGTCCAGCTTGCGGTGACCGATCCCGCGCTTGCGGACCGCGACCTGCTGGTGTCCGCCCAGACCGGTTCCGGCAAGACCGTGGGCTTCGGCCTGGCCATCGCGCCGACGGTCCTGGACGGGGCCGAGGTCTTCGGCGCGCCCGAGGCGCCCCTGGCGCTGGTCATCGCGCCGACGCGGGAACTCGCGCTGCAGGTCCGGCGCGAACTGGCCTGGCTTTATGCCGGGCTCGAGGCGCGGATCACCTCCTGCGTCGGCGGCATGGACATGCGCGACGAGGTGCGCTCGCTCGACAAGGGCGCGCATGTGGTCGTCGGCACGCCGGGCCGGCTCTGCGACCACCTTCGGCGCGGCACGCTCGACCTGGGTGCGGTCCGGGCCGTGGTCCTGGACGAGGCGGACGAGATGCTGGACCTGGGCTTCCGCGAGGATCTGGAGACGATCCTGCGCGCCGCCCCCGAGGGCAGGCGGACGCTGATGTTTTCCGCGACCGTGCCCAAGTCCATCGAAACGCTCGCCCGCGACTTCCAGCGCGATGCCGAGCGGGTCAAGGTCGCGGCGGCGGGCGGCCAGCACAGCGACATCGCCTATCAGGCGATGGAGGTGGTGCCGACCGACGCCGAGAACGCCATCATCAACCTTCTGCGCTTCCACGAGGCGCCGAACGCCATCGTCTTCTGCAACACGCGCGCCGCCGTGAACCGGCTGGTGACGCGGCTGTCGAACCGGAACCTGCCTGTGGTGGCGCTGTCGGGCGAGCTCAGCCAGTCCGAACGCAGCCACGCCCTGCAAGCCATGCGCGATGGCCGGGCGCGGGTCTGCGTCGCGACCGACGTGGCCGCGCGCGGGATCGACCTGCCGTCGCTGGAACTCGTCGTCCATGCCGAACTGCCGACCAATGCCGAGGTGCTGCTTCACCGGTCCGGCCGGACCGGCCGCGCCGGACGGAAGGGGATCAGCGCGCTGATCGTGCCGCGGAGCCGCCGGCGGCGGACCGAACAGCTGTTGCAGCAGGCCAAGGTCAATGCCGACTGGATCGACGCGCCTTCGGCCGATGCGGTCCGGGCGCGGGACGAGGCGCGGATGCTGGCCGATCCGGTCTGGGGCGAAGAGGTCGGCGACCGCGACGCGGCGCTGGCCGCGCGGCTTCTGGACGGCCAGTCGGCCAAGCGCATCGCCGCCGCTTTCGTGCGGCTTTACATGAGTGCGCGGTCCGCGCCGGAAGAGCTGGCTGGCGCCCCTGCCCCGCGAGACCCCTCGACTTTCGGCCCCGGCCGCTGGTTTGCCCTGTCGATCGGCCGCCGCGACCGGACCGAGCCGCGCCGCATCCTGCCGATGCTCTGCCGCGCTGGCGGCCTCAGCCGCGAGGACATCGGCGCGATCCGCCTGCAGGAAACGGAAACCTTCGTCGAAATCCTCGCCAGCCGCGCGCCGGCCTTCCTGAAGGCCATCGGCCGGGACCGGGTTCTGGAAAGTGGCGTGACCGTCCGGCCGCTGGCCGAGCCGCCCTTCGGACCTGCACCCGAGGCGCAGGCGCAGCAGGCGTATGCGCCGAAGAAGCCCCACCGCAAGGGTCCTCCGCCGGCCGAAACAGGCATGCTGAGCGAAGAGGAAGCGGCGGCGCGGGTGGCCCAGGCCCCCCGGAAGGCGAAATATGCCAAGCCCGGCGGCCCGGCGAAGCGGCCCGAAGGCGAACCGAGACCGGCCGGCAAGCCCGGACCCAAGGGCGACAAGAAGCCCGGCTGGGCGGCGAAGAAGCCGAAGGGCAAGCCGCGCAAGGGTTGAGGCTTAGGGGTTGAGGCTTAAGGGCTGAGGCTCAGCGTACCTCCCAGTCGTCCTCGTCCCGGACTTCGCCCCAGGCGGTCCAGTCGGCGCGCACCCGGGCGACGCGGCTGTCGCCCCAGGTGCGGAAGACGATGGTGAAGCCCTCGGTCGTCACCTCTTCGGCGCCGATGTCGGCGCGCTGGTTCGTCGCGCCGCCCATGTCCCACATCGACAGGCCGATCGTGACCATCGGCGGCTCAAGGAACCGGCCGTCGAAATCGACCCGGCGCCGCATCTCGCGCGGGCCCTCGCCCGTCCACATGGCGCCGCCGTCCTTGAAATCGGCGAATAGGACCAGCGAGCCCTGGTCGACACCGATCAGATGGGACGAAAAACGGCGCACGCGGGCTCCCCGGTTCGTGGACGACGGGATCATAGGGGCCGATCAGCGCAGAAAAAAGCCGTCAGGTCGGTGCGAAGCGGGCGGGCGATGCAGTTTTGCAACCTCCGGTGGGGCGCGATCCGTAGCCTGTGCCCTGCCCCGTTGCACCCCAGCCAAGAAAAAAGCCCCGGCCTGTAAAAGCCGGGGCCCTGTTCCTGCACCGAAACGCCGCGCGTCAGAGGCCGAGCGTGGCCTTCAGCGCCTGCATGTCGGCGGCATATTTCTCTGCCGCGTCGCGCCGCTCGGCCGGAGCCGAGGCGGCGTTGGCCGCCGCTTCCGAGACCAGCGCGTCGATCGTCGCGAGGCTGACCTCGCCCACCGGCAGCGCGCGTTCGGCCAGAACCGACACGCCGGCGCCGGTCACTTCGGCAAAGCCGCCGGTCACGGCATAGGAGGCCGCGCCATCGGCGGCGACCACGGCCAGGACGCCGGGCCTGAGCGTGGTGATGAGCGGCGCATGGTCCGGCATGGCGGTCAGGTCACCGCCAGCGCCGGGGATGCGCACCTCACGCACCTTGGCGGACGCGAGCTTGCGCTCGGGTGTCACCAGGTCGAACTGCATCGTATCGGCCATGTCGCCCCCTTACGCCGCTTCGGCGGCCAGACGCTGTGCCTTGGCTTTCACGTCTTCGATGTCGCCGACCATATAGAAGGCGGCTTCCGGCAGGTGGTCATACTCGCCGTTCACCACTGCCTTGAACGAGGCGATGGTCTTGTCGAGCGGGACCTGCACGCCGTCCGAGCCGGTGAAGACCTTGGCCACGTCGAAGGGCTGCGACAGGAAGCGCTGGATCTTCCGGGCGCGGGCCACCGACAGCTTGTCCTCTTCGCTCAGTTCGTCCATGCCAAGGATGGCGATGATGTCCTGAAGCGACTTGTAGCGCTGAAGGATGCCCTGCACCTGACGGGCGACGTTGTAATGCTCTTCGCCGACGACGGCCGGGTCGAGGATCCGGCTGGTCGAGTCGAGCGGGTCCACGGCCGGGTAGATGCCAAGTTCCGAGATCGCGCGCGACAGAACGGTCGTCGCGTCAAGGTGGGCGAACGAGGTCGCGGGCGCCGGGTCGGTCAGGTCGTCGGCCGGAACGTAGATGGCCTGGACCGAGGTGATCGAGCCGGCCTTGGTCGAGGTGATGCGTTCCTGCATCGCGCCCATGTCGGTGGCGAGCGTCGGCTGGTAGCCCACGGCCGAAGGGATACGGCCGAGAAGCGCGGACACTTCCGAACCGGCTTGGGTGAAGCGGAAGATGTTGTCGACGAAGAACAGAACGTCCGTGCCCGACTGGTCGCGGAACTGTTCGGCCAGCGTCAGGCCCGACAGCGCCACGCGCATGCGCGCGCCCGGCGGTTCGTTCATCTGGCCGTAGACCAGGGCCACCTTGGATTTCTCCATGTCGTCCAGCACGATAACGCCGGAGTCGATCATCTCGTGGTAAAGGTCGTTGCCTTCACGGGTCCGCTCACCCACGCCCGCGAACACGGAAAAGCCCGAGTGCACCTTGGCGATGTTGTTGATGAGTTCCATGATGAGAACGGTCTTGCCGACGCCCGCACCGCCGAAGAGGCCGATCTTGCCGCCCTTCGAGTAGGGCGCCAGAAGGTCGATGACCTTGATGCCGGTGACCAGGATTTCCGACGAGGTGGACTGCGCGGAAAACTCGGGTGCCGGCTGGTGGATGGCACGGAATTCGGTCGCCTTGACAGGGCCCTTTTCGTCCACCGGCTCGCCGATGACGTTCAGGATGCGGCCAAGCGTCGCATTGCCCACCGGAACCTGGATCGGGGCGCCAAGGTCGGTCACGGCGGCGCCGCGGACCAGACCTTCGGTCGCGTCCATTGCGACCGTGCGGACGGTGTTTTCGCCCAGATGCTGCGCCACTTCCAGGACAAGCCGCTTGCCGTTGTTGGTGGTTTCAAGCGCGTTCAGGATGGCAGGCAGGGCACCGTCGAACTGAACGTCGACAACCGCGCCGATGACCTGGGTGACGCGGCCGCTGGCGCCCTTCGCAGTTGCTGCTTTCGCTGCTTTAGCCATTTCGATGTTCTCCGCTTCCGTCAGAGCGCCTCGGCGCCCGAGATGATTTCGATAAGCTCTTTGGTGATCGCGGCCTGGCGGCTCCGGTTATACTGGATCGTCAGCCGGTTGATCATGTCGCCCGCGTTGCGCGTCGCATTGTCCATCGCGGACATGCGCGCGCCCTGTTCGGAGGCGCCGTTTTCCAGAAGGGCCGTGAAGACCTGCGTCGCGACGCCGCGCGGCAGGAGGTCGGCAAGGATGCCTTCCTCGCTCGGCTCGTAGTCATAGAGCGCCGAGGCACCCGCGTCCGCCTCGAAGGTCGCAGGAACGACCTGGCGGTTGGTCGGGATCTGGCTGATCACCGACTGGAAGCGGTTGTAGAACAGCGCCGCCACGTCGAACTCGCCATGCTCGAACCGGGTCAGGATGTCGCGCGCGATGGTCTGGGCCACATCGTAGCCCATCTTCTTGACTTCGCTCAGGTCGTGGTGGCCGACGAAAAGGTTGCCGAAGTCGCGTTTCAGCTGCTCGCGGCCCTTCTTGCCGACCGTCAGGATCTTGACGGTCTTGCCGTGCGCCATCAGCTCGTTGGCCCGCGCCCGCGCCATGCGGACGATGGACGAGTTGAAGGCGCCGCAGAGGCCGCGCTCGCCGGTCAGGACGACCAGGAGATGCACCTTGTCCGACCCCGTGCCGGCCAGAAGGCGCGGCGCGGTGTCCGAACCGGCCATGCCGCCGGCAAGGCCGGCCATGACCGCATCCATCCGGCCCGCATAGGGCCGGGCGGCTTCTGCCGCTTCCTGTGCGCGGCGGAGCTTGGCCGCCGACACCATCTGCATGGCCTTCGTGATCTTCCGCGTCGACTTGACGCTGGCGATCCGGTTCTTCAGGTCCTTGAGGCTGGGCATGTCCCTCTTCCCTCCTTCGCGATCAAGCGAAGGTCTTGGCGAATGCGTCCAGCTCGGCGCGGATCTTGTCTTCGGCCTCGCCCTTGATCTTCGGGTCGGTGGTGGTGATCCAGTCCAGAAGCTCTTTGCCGTTGGTGCGCAGGTGCTTCAGGAGGCCCGCCTCGTAACGGCCCACGTCCTTGACGGGGGTGTTGTCGAGGTAGCCCTTGGTGCCGGCGAAGATGATGCAGACGATTTCCGCGTTGGTCAGCGGCGAGTACTGCGGCTGCTTCATCAGTTCGGTCAGGCGCGCGCCACGGTTCAGAAGCTTCTGGGTCGCGGCGTCAAGGTCCGAGCCGAACTGGGCGAAGGCCGCCATCTCGCGATACTGCGCCAGTTCCAGCTTCACCGGGCCCGCGACCGACTTCATCGCGTTCGTCTGGGCCGAAGACCCCACGCGGCTGACCGACAGGCCGGTGTTCACGGCCGGACGGATGCCCTGGTAGAAGAGTTCGGTTTCCAGGAAGATCTGGCCGTCGGTGATCGAGATCACGTTGGTCGGGATGAAGGCCGACACGTCGCCGCCCTGGGTTTCGATGATCGGCAGCGCGGTCAGCGATCCGGCGCCGAAATCCTCGCTCAGCTTGGCCGAACGTTCCAGAAGGCGCGAGTGCAGGTAGAAAACGTCGCCCGGATAGGCTTCACGCCCCGGCGGACGGCGCAGCAGAAGCGACATCTGGCGGTAGGCGACGGCCTGCTTGGACAGATCATCATAGATGATGAGCGCGTGGCGGCCGTTGTCGCGGAAGAATTCCGCCATGGCGGTCGCCGAATAGGGCGCCAGAAACTGCATCGGCGCGGGGTCCGAGGCGGTCGCGGCGACGACGATGGAATAGGCCATCGCGCCGGTTTCCTCGAGCTTCTTCACCAGCTGCGCAACCGTCGAGCGCTTCTGGCCGATCGCGACATAGATGCAGTAGAGCTTCTTGCCCTCATCCGAACCGGCGGCTTCGTTGTAGCTCTTCTGGTTCAGGATCGTGTCGAGCGCGATCGCGGTCTTGCCGGTCTGGCGGTCGCCGATGATCAGTTCGCGCTGGCCACGGCCAACCGGGATCATCGCGTCGACCGACTTCAGGCCGGTCGCCATCGGCTCGTGCACCGATTTGCGCGGAATGATGCCCGGGGCCTTCACGTCCGCGACCGAGCGCTTCTTGGTCTTGATCGCACCCTTGCCGTCGATCGGGTTGCCCAGCGCGTCGACGACGCGGCCCAGAAGCTCGTCACCGACCGGCACGTCCACGATGGCCTTGGTGCGCTTGACGGTGTCGCCTTCCTTGATCGAGCGGTCGTCGCCGAAGATCACGATACCGACGTTGTCGGCTTCAAGGTTCAGCGCCATGCCCCGGATGCCGCCGGGGAATTCCACCATCTCGCCGGCCTGGACATTGTCCAGACCGTGGACGCGGGCGATCCCGTCGCCGACCGAGAGCACGCGGCCAACCTCGGCCACTTCCGCTTCCTGGCCAAAGTTCTTGATCTGCTCCTTGAGGATCGCAGAAATCTCGGCTGCCTGGATACCCATTATCCGACCTCTTTCATTGAATTCTGTAGGGATGCGAGCTTCGAGCGGATCGAGGTGTCGATCATCTTCGAGCCGATGTTCACGATCATGCCGCCGATGAGGCTGTCATCGACAGAGACATTCAGGTTCACGGTCTTGCCGACCGACTGCTTCAGCGCCGCGGCAAGTTTCGTCTGTTGCGCCTTGGTCAGGGCGGTGGCGGCGACGACATCGGCCGTCACCTCGCCCTTTTCGTCGGCGATCATCTTGCGCAGGGCGTCGATGAGTTGCGGCAGGACGAAGAGGCGCCGGTTTTCCGCCATGAGCTTCAGCGTGTTCGCGAGCGTGGCGGACAGGCCCATCTTCGCGGCGATGGCCGCGATGGCCCGGCCCTGGTCGTCGCGCGTATAGGCCGGATTGACGATCAGGTCGCGCAGTTCCGCGCTGTCCTTCAGGGCGGCGTCAAGCGCGCCCACGTCGGCCTCGAGCGCCTTGACGCTCGCCGCATTGCCTTCCTTCACCAGGTCGAAGACCGCCGCCGCATAACGGCCAGCGACCCCGGAAGCTGTCGAAGCTGATTCGGACACGTCTACCCTTCCGATGCATTGCCCTGCCGAACCCGGACTTGCGTCTCTATGTTCCGGCGCGGGCGCCCCCAGATGTCGACCGCTCCCATGGATTCACGGGGGACCGACCTCACAATCCCGTGCCCTGTAGCAGACAGGTTCCCCGCTCGCAACCGCCCGGAAGGGAGTATTCGCGGCATTTTCGGGGGGACGGCCCCGCCCTTTGCGGCCGCCCGTCGAACTTCGCCCGATGTTAGCGTCAGGCAGGTTCCGCCGCGGGCTTCGGCAGCGCCTCGAGCGCGATGAGCGGGCGGCGCACGACGGCGCGCAGGCCGGGGCGCAGGGGGGCGTGGACCTGCTTGGAGACTTCGATCATCAGGACGCCGCTCGCGAGTATCCGGCGCACGCGCCCGCCCATCCGTTCCCACATCGGCGCGCTCTGGACCCAGAAGCGGCGGTGCGATGGCGGCGTGAACAGCGCCGTCTCGTGCCGTTCGGGGGTGAAGCCCTGCTCGCGCAGCAGCTGGTCGAGCTGGCGCATCGTGTAGGGCCGGCCAGAGCCGAAGGGCGTCCTGTCGGTGCGCGCCCAGAGCCCGGTGCGGTTCGGCACGATGATCAGCGCCCGGCCGCCGGGGCCAAGGACGCGCCAGCATTCGTCCAGAAGCGCGTGGGGATTGTCCGATGTCTCCAGCCCGTGCAGCAGCACCAGCCGGTCGACCATGCCGGTTTCCAGCGGCCATTCCGCCTCTTCGCACAGGACCGAGACGTTCGGCTGGCCAGCGGGCCAGGGCATGACCCCCTGCCCGCCCGGCATCAGCCCGATCACCCGGCGCGCATCTTCAAGGTAGGGCCGCAGAAGCGGCACGGCAAAGCCGTAGCCCACGACCGTCTGGGCCTTGGCTTCCGGCCAGAGGGTCACGACCTTGTCGCGCACGGCCCTCTGGGCGACCCGCCCCAGAGCGGTGCGGTAATAGAAGTTTCTGAGGTCGAGCACGTCGAGGTGCATTGCCAAGGGCCCGTCTGGTCCTAACTTTGGCCATACCATACAGAAGGTGCGCCGAATGACCATGACCGATCCCGAAGCCCTTTTGACCGTGGTCGCGGTCCCCTGCCTGCAGGACAATTACGCCTGGCTTGTGCAGGACCGCGCGACCGGCGCTGTGGCCGTTGTCGACGTGCCAGAGGCGGCGCCGATCCTGAGGGCGCTGGCCGAACGCGGCTGGACGCTGGGCCAGATTCTTCTGACCCACCATCATGACGACCATATCGCCGGGGTGGCGGAGCTGGTCGCGGCGACCGGCGCCAAAGTCTTTTGCGCCGCCGCCGATGCGCATCGTCTGCCCCACCTCGACCAGGCCTTGCGTCCGGGCGATGCGGTGCGGGTCGGGGCCGAGCGCGCGGTGGTCCTTGACGTGCCCGGTCATACGCGCGGCCATATCGCCTTTCACTTCCCCGAGGCCCACGCCGCCTTCACCGGCGACAGCCTGATGGCGGCGGGCTGCGGGCGGCTGTTCGAAGGCACGGCCGCAGAGATGTGGGCGAGCCTCTCGCAGTTCCTGGGCCTGCCTGACGACACGCTGATCGGCTCGGGCCACGAATATGCCCAGACGAACCTGCGCTTCGCCCTGTCGCTGACGCCCGACGACCCCGCAGTCGTCGCCCGCGCGGCCGACGTGGCGGCGCTTCGTGCCGACGGGTTGCCCTCGCTTCCCGTCACACTTGGTGAGGAACGCGCGACGAACCCCTTCCTGCGCGCGGCGGACCCGGACTATCGCGCAGCGGTCGGCGGCGGGCGGGAGACGGCAGCCGAAACCTTTGCCCGCCTCCGGTTGCTGCGCGATGGCTTCCGGTGAGGCTTGCGGCGAGGTTTGCTCTGGCGCCATCCCCTTGCAAGCGCGGCCCGGCGATCACATTTGTTGCCGGAGCGGATACAGAACGGGACTTGTGTCGTTTTTCCCTTGAAGCCGCCCGATTTCCACCGAACTTTAAGCTTATGAGGCAAAGCTAGGGGAAACTGCCCCTGCCCGCAGAAAGGAGCACGCAAGTGCCGTCATTCTCGACCACGCTCGAACAGGCCATCCACGGCGCGCTCGCGCTCGCCAATGCCCGGCGCCACGAACTCGCAACCCTCGAACACCTTCTGATGGCACTGACGGACGAACCGGACGCCGCGCGGGTGATGCGGGCCTGCGGGGTCGACCTGGACGAACTCCGCAAGACCTTGCAGGACTTCATCGACGACGACCTCTCTACGCTCGTGACCGATGTCGAAGGCTCCGAAGCCGTGCCGACCGCCGCCTTCCAGCGCGTGATCCAGCGCGCGGCGATCCATGTGCAGTCCTCGGGCCGCAGCGAAGTGACCGGGGCGAACGTCCTTGTGGCGATCTTCGCCGAACGCGAATCGAACGCCGCCTACTTCCTGCAGGAACAGGACATGACGCGCTATGACGCGGTGAACTTCATCGCCCATGGCGTCGCCAAGGACCCGTCCTTCGGCGAAAGCCGCCCGGTTTCGGGCGCGACCGACCGCGACGACGAGCCGCGCGGTGCTGCGAACGAAGGCGGCGGCGAGCCGAAGGAATCCGCGCTTGCGAAATATTGCGTCGACCTGAACCAGAAATCGCGCAAGGGCGACGTGGACCCGCTGATCGGCCGCGACGCCGAGGTCGAGCGCTGCATCCAGGTCCTGTGCCGCCGGCGCAAGAACAACCCGCTTCTGGTGGGCGACCCCGGCGTCGGCAAGACCGCCATCGCCGAGGGGCTCGCGCTCAAGATCACGCGCGGCGAAACGCCGGAAATCCTGCGCAAGTCGACCATCTTCTCGCTCGACATGGGCGCGCTTCTGGCAGGCACCCGCTATCGCGGCGACTTCGAGGAGCGGCTGAAGGCCGTCGTCAAAGAGCTTGAGGATCATGCCGACGCCATCCTCTTCATCGACGAGATCCATACGGTGATCGGCGCCGGTGCGACCTCTGGCGGGGCGATGGACGCCTCGAACCTGCTGAAGCCAGCGCTTCAGGGCGGCAAGCTGCGCTGCATGGGCTCGACCACCTACAAGGAGTTCCGCCAGCATTTCGAAAAGGACCGCGCGCTCAGCCGCCGGTTCCAGAAGATCGACGTGAACGAACCGACGGTCGACGATTCCATCAAGATCCTGATGGGGTTGAAGCCCTATTTCGAAAAGCACCACGACCTGCACTACACCAAGGACGCGATCAAGTCGGCGGTCGAACTGTCGGCGCGCTACATCCATGACCGCAAGCTGCCCGACAAGGCGATCGACGTGATCGACGAGGCGGGCGCGGCCCAGCATCTTCTGTCCGAATCGAAGCGGCGCAAGACCATCGGCCCGAAGGAGATCGAGGCGGTGGTGGCCAAGATCGCCCGCATCCCGCCTCGCAACGTCTCGAAGGACGATGCCGAGGTGCTGCGCGACCTGGAAGTGACGCTGAAGCGGGTGGTCTTCGGCCAGGACAAGGCGATCGAGGCGCTGTCGTCGGCGATCAAGCTGGCGCGGGCGGGTCTGCGCGAGCCCGAAAAGCCGATCGGCAACTACCTCTTCGCCGGGCCCACGGGCGTCGGCAAGACCGAGGTGGCCAAGCAGCTGGCCGATACGCTCGGCGTGGAACTCCTGCGCTTCGACATGTCGGAGTATATGGAGAAACACGCCGTCAGCCGCCTGATCGGCGCGCCGCCGGGCTATGTCGGGTTCGACCAGGGCGGCATGCTGACCGACGGGGTGGACCAGCATCCGCATTCGGTCCTGCTGCTCGACGAGATCGAGAAGGCGCACCCGGATGTCTACAACATCCTTCTGCAGGTGATGGACCACGGCAAGCTGACCGACCACAACGGCCGGCAGGTGGATTTCCGCAACGTGATCCTGATCATGACCTCGAACGCGGGCGCGACCGAACAGGCGAAATCCGCCATCGGCTTCGGCCGCGACCGGCGCGAGGGCGAGGATACGGCGGCGATCGAGCGCACTTTCACGCCCGAGTTCCGCAACCGGCTCGACGCGGTAATCTCGTTCGCGCCCCTGCCCCGCCAGGTCATCCTGCAGGTCGTGGACAAGTTCGTGACGCAGCTCGAGGCGCAGCTGATGGACCGCAACGTCCATATCGAGCTGACCTCGGACGCGGCCGAATGGCTGGCCGAAAAGGGCTATGACGACCGCATGGGCGCGCGTCCGCTCGCCCGCGTGATCCAGGAGCATATCAAGAAGCCGCTCGCCGAAGAGCTGCTCTTCGGCCGCCTGACCAAGGGGGGCACGGTGCGCGTCGTTGTCCGCGACGGCGCCATCGCGCTCGAGGTGGCAGAGCCCGGAAAGCCCCGGCTCACGAACTCGAAGCCGCCGCTCCTGACGGCAGACTGAGCCAGAACCCCCCGCTTCGGCGGGGGTTTTCTTTTGGGGGCGGGTGGGCGCGTTCGCTAACCGTCGCGGCCGGGCTCGTTCGGGTCGTTTGAATAGAGCGCGATCTTGTTGCCTTGCGGGTCGCGCAGGTAACCGACGTAGAAACGCGGCCCGTAGGCCTCGCGAAAGCCGGGCGCGCCTTCGTCGGTGCCACCGGCAGCCAGGGCCGCGGCGTGAAGCGCGCGCACCAGTCCCTGCCCCGGTACCTTGAAGGCGATCATGGCGCCGTTTCCGGCCGAGGCGGGGCGCCCATCGAAGGGCGGCTTGACATAGAGATCCGGCGCGGGGCCTGCTCTTGCGGGCAGCGTATAGCTCAGACCCTCGGGCCCTTCCTCCAGCGCATAGCCGAGGGCCGGCAGGATGGCCGAATAGAACCGTTTCGCGCGCGGCATGTCGTCGGCGCCGAGCGTGACGTAGGCGATCATGCGTCTGCCCCTTTTTTTTTCTGCCTTCGGCAGCCTGCCGACAGGGTTGCACCAGAAAGTACCAGCGGCGCAACGCCCCTCATCAGCGCGGTCGGCGCCCACCGTCCATCCGCACGTTACCGCAACAATCAACGCGTAAATTGCTAAACTGTCCCGTTTTGACCAACAATCATGCCAAAACCGGAAACTCTATTTCCCTCCAGACCGAAAAATCCTTGTTCCGGGGGGGCGGCGCCCGCAGACTACCCCGCCGAAGCCTATCACTGATTTCCCTGACAAGGATCGCCACTCCAGGCGACTCACCCGTTCAACATGGAGACTGGAATGGCGCACGTATCCCTAAAGCGGTTCACGTAACTTCTGGCGGCCGGCGCGGTCGCGTCCAGCCTCGCAGCTGCCTCCGCATCGGCGACGACGGTCCGGGTGAGCGTCCTTGGCAGCCTGTGGGATGTCAGCACCGTCACCGGCAGCTTCAACAGCCTGTCGTCGACGCTCATGGCCCAGACCTGATGGGGCACCGGCAACGTTTTCAGCTTCTTCGTGCAGGCCGTCAACACGCAGCTGGGCACGCCGAATGGGGGGCGATGGGGCCATTCTTCTCGTTCACCTCGGACCCCGACAGCGGCCAGAACAGCTATGTTTCCTTCCAGAATGGCGCGGTCCTCATGGGGTCCACAAGCAACCCGAGCATCGGTACCTACGCAATCGCCACGCCTGTCGTCGCCCCGGTTCCGCTACCGGCTGGAGCGGCGCTGCTGCTGACCGGCAGCGCCGCCGCGTTGGGCCTTCGCCGCCGCAAACAGCGCGCCGCCTGAGGGGCGACTACCGCTCGGTCAGCTTCAGTTCGATCCGGCGGTTCTGTGCCCGCGCCTCAAGGCTGTCGCCGGGCGCGACGGGCTGGTATTCGCCAAAGCCGGTCGCTGCCAGCCGGTCCGGCGGGAAGCCGAGGACGCCCTGCATGTAGCGCACGACCGACAGCGCGCGGGCCTGGCTCAGTTGCCAGTTGTCCTTGAACTCGCCGAAGCCCGAGAGGGGCTGGTTGTCGGTGTGGCCGTCGACGCGGATGATCCAGGGCAGGTCGGTCGGGATCTCGCCCGCGACGGATTTCAGGGTCTCGGTCACGCTGGCGATCTGGGCCTTGCCCTCGTCCGACAGATCGGCCGAACCGGGATTGAACAGCACCTCGGAGGAAAAGACGAACCGATCGCCGACCACGCGCACGCCGGGGCGGCCGGCAAGGACCGCGCTCAGCCGGCCGAAGAATTCGGACCGGTATTTGGCCAGCTCGACCGTCTGGTCCTTCAGGCTCGACGCCTCGGCGGCGAGCCGCTTGCGTTCCGCCTCTTCCAGGTCGGCGCGGGCCTTCTGTTCGGTCGCGACCTGGGCCAGCGCCGCGTTCAGCTGGGTGCCGAGCGATTCGATCTGCACCTTGGCGTCGGCATCCTTGGCCGCCGCCGCATCCAGTAGCCCCTGAAGCGAGGCCAGTTGCGCGCGCAGGGCCACCATCTGCTGATTGAGCAACTCGACCTGCCGCGCCCCGTCCGCCGACAGCGCCTTTTCATCCGACAGGGCCGCATTCGCCGTCGCCAGAAGCGCCTTCTGCCGCTCGGCCTCGGTCATGGCCGCAGCCTGGTCGTTGGCGAGCTTCTTCTTCGCCGCCTCGGCCGCGGCCAGAAGCGTCAGCGTTTCCTCCGCTTTCTTCCGCGCATCGGCAAGCGACAGGGTCAGCGCGGCGGCGGTGGCCGATGCCTTGTCGCGGTCGGCCTTGGTCGCCGCCAGATCGGCGGCTTGCGCCTTGGCGTCGGCCAGAAGGGTGGCGATCTGGGCCTGAAAATCGCCGATCTGGGCGTTGGCGGCATCAAGGGCCGTCGTCCTTGCCGCAAGGTTCGCGGTCAGGGTGCCGACCTGGACCTCCAGCCCCTCGGTCTTCTTCCGCTCCATCCCCAGCGCGTCGGCAAGGCTCGCAAGCTGGGCGTTCAGGGCGCTCAGCTGGTCGCCCTGGCTGTTGATCGTGGCGCGGAGCGCGAACTGGACGATCATGAAGACCGTCAGGACGAACATCAGCACCATGACGAGCGAGGTCATCAGGTCGAGAAAACCCGGCCAGATCGCCGCGCCCTGTGCCGACCGCCGTCCGGGTGCGCCTGCCATCCTAGCCCCTCACCCTAACTTCTGGGCCCCGGCTCGCCGCCGAGCGCGCGAACGGCGCGGATCAGCTGGGCGAGGTCGGTGCGAAGTTCGCCCATCGACTCCTGCCGGCCCGCCGCCACCTCTTCCAGAAGCCGCAGCATCTGGGTGTCGATGGACCGCAGCCGCATGCGGCTTTCGGCATCGGTCGACGGCGCGCCGGGGGTGCCGTGGCTCAGCCCCTCGAACGCCTGCGCCATGGCGCGGGTCAGCCGGTCCTGGCCTTCGGCC
>Ga0209023_10004568_pt1 | contig 15694 bp, 14 predicted proteins | sample LakOneMetagenome_FD_187468 | JGI IMG/M metagenome (GOLD analysis project Ga0209023, IMG submission 187468) | Freshwater and sediment microbial communities from Lake Erie, Canada (SPAdes) (version 2) | ecosystem: Environmental > Aquatic > Freshwater > Lentic | place: Lake Erie, Canada... | reverse complement strand
TTGCCGGCGTTGGAACGCCCGGCGAAGGCGACTTCGAAACCGCCGTCGGGCGGCAATTGCCGCGGCTGGTGCGCGGCGAGCAGGTAGCGCGCACGATCGAGCGGCGTGGGCTGGTCGCGGGCGGCGGGGGCCGCGGGGGATTTGGGCTGGCTCATGCGGCAAGGATGGCACGGCGGTTTGACCGGCGCCGGGGCGCGCACGGATAATTTCATGTTCGTGCGGCCGTGGGCCGCATCCGCATTCCCGGAGCACGCGCATGCGCCATCCACGCCTTCTTGGCATCGCCGGCCTGGCCGTGGCCGCCATCGCCGCGACCGCCTTCGCCCAGTCCACCGTCACCCCGCTGCCGGAACAGGCTCCGGCGCAGGCCGCGCCGCTGGGCGATCCGGTCGCCGACCTCGCCAAGACCCGTTGGGGCGATGCCAAGGCCGGGCAGGCCAAGGCTGGCGCCTGCGCCGCCTGCCACGGCGTGGATGGCAATCCCAGCGACCCGCAATACCCGCGCATCGCCGGCATGCCCGAGCGTTACATCGCGCAGCAGCTGGCGCTGTTCAAGGCCGGCGTGCGCAACTCCGGCATGGCCGCGGTGATGATGCCGATGGCTTCGCCGCTCTCGGCGCAGGACATGCGCGATGTCGGCGCCTACTTCGCCCAGCAGAAGGCGGGCGCGGGCGTGGCCGACGACAGCGCGATCGCTTCGGGCCCGTACAAGGGCATGAAGTTCTACGAAGTCGGGCAGAAGCTGTTCCGCGGCGGCGACCCGGCGCGCGGCATCCCGGCGTGCATGGCCTGTCACGGCGCCGCCGGCGCCGGCAACCCCGGTCCCGCGTTCCCGCACATCGGCGGCCAGCAGTCGGCCTACGTCGTGCGCCGCCTGCAGGAATACCGCACCGGCACCACGGCCGAGAAGGACCACCACCTGTTCGACATGATGGCGACCGTGGCAAAGAACCTCAGCGACGAGGAAATCCAGTCGCTGGGCAGCTATCTGCAGGGCCTGCACGAGCGCAGCGACGCCGATGCCGGCAATGCGCAGGCGGCCGTGGCCACCCCGCCGAAGGCCGGCTGACCCGGGGCCGCGGGAACTTCCCGCGACCGTCGCAGTCCGAAGCCATACAGCCCTTGCATCAACCTGCCGGTACGATCCCTGTACCGGCTTTTTTTTGCCCGACGCCATGACCCGCATCCTGCTCAGCCTGTTGTTCGCCCTGCTCCTGCCAATGACCGCGTTGGCGGCGACGCCTGCCGCGCCGATCGAGGGCATCGACTATGTCGTCATCGACGGCGGCCAACCGTACCGGCCGCTGCAGGGCAAGGTCGAGGTGGTCGAGGTGTTCGCCTACTGGTGCCCACACTGCGCGGATTTCCAGCCCAGAGTCGATGCCTGGCGACGCAAGCTGCCCACCGGCGTGCGCTTCACCTTCGTTCCGTTGGCCACCGCGGACGGCGATCCTCTCAGCCGCGCGTATTTCGCGACCGAAGCGCTGGGCGCGGTGGAACGCACGCACGCCGCGCTGTTCCGCGCCATGCACGACGACGGCAACATGCCGATGAATCCCTCCGACGAGGAACTGCAAGGCTGGCTCGTCGGCCGGGGCCTGTCGGCGGCGAAACTGAAGGCCGCGTGGAATTCGCCGGCTACGGCCGCGAACCTGCGCCACGCCAGCGAGTTCGAGCATGCGGTGGACATCGAAGGCACGCCCACGCTGGTGGTGAACGGCCGCTATCGCATCATCGGCGGCGACCAGGCGTCGATGTTGCGCACCGCCGATGCGTTGATCGCGATGCTGCAGCGCCAACGCCGCTAAACTCCCCTTCCTCGAACACCCTGTTCTCGAACCACAGGCACGACTCATGAACCTGCGACTTGTCCCGCTGCTGCTCGTCCTGTCCCTTGCCGCCTGTTCGAAATCCGAAGCGCCCGCCGCCACGGGCGATGGCCCGGCCGCGAACGCGCCGGCCGCCGCGACCGCGAACGCCAACACCCCGCCCCCGCCTCCGCCGGGCGTGGACGACGCATCGGCCGCGGTCGTCGCCAACGCGGCGAAAATCGCCGCCGGCAGCCCGCCGCCGGTCGAAGGCGTCGACTACGCCACGATCCCGAACGGCCAGCCGTTCGATCCGGCCAACGGTCAGGTCGAGGTGGTGGAGGTGTTCGGCTACGTGTGCCCGGGCTGCAACATGTTCCAGCCGACGATGCGCGCATGGGAGGCGAAGCTGCCCGCGAACGTGCGCCTCACCTACGTGCCTGCGCAGTTCGGCGGCCCCTGGGACCGTTACGCGCGCGCCTACTACGCGGCCGATTCGATGGGCCTGGTGCCGCGTACCCACGACCTGCTCTACAACGCGATCCACCTCGAGCAGACCCTGAAGGGCGAGCGCGGCGAGGATTCGGTGCAGGACATCGCCGCGTTCTATGCGCGCTTCGGCGTCGACCCGCAGCAGTTCGCCTCGACCATGTCGAGCTTCGCGATCGACGGCAAGCTGCGCAAGGCCAAGCAGTTCGCCACGCGCAGCGCCATCGAGGGCACGCCGACGCTGATCGTCGACGGCAAGTACCGCATCCTCGGCAAGACCCGCGAGGACCAGATCCGCATCCTCGACCAGCTGGTCGCGCAGGAACAGGCGGCACTCGGCGCGAAGTAAGCCGCGCGCGGATGGAAACGCGCCGGCTGCGGCTGCTCAGCGCCAACATCCAGGCCGGGTCGAGTACCCGCCGCTACAGCGATTACGCGACCCGCAGCTGGTCGCACGTGCTGCCCGCCGGGCGCAAGCAACACGCGCTCGACGCCATCGCCCGCCTCGCCGGCGGGCACGACATCGTCGGCCTGCAGGAAAGCGACCCGGGCAGTTGGCGTTCGGGTTTCACCAACCAGACCCATTACCTCGCCGAACACGGCGGCTTCGAGTTCTGGAGCCACCAGCCCAACCGCCGCGTCGGCGGCGTCGCTTCCAGCGCGAACGGCCTGCTCAGCCGCCTCGAGCCGGTGGAAGTGCTGGACCATCCGCTGCCGGGGCGCGTGAAGGGTCGCGGCCTGCTGCTCGCGCGCTTCGGCGCCGGCGACGATGGCCTCGTGGTCGCGGTCGCGCATCTTTCGCTGGGCGCGGCGTCGCGGCGTTCGCAACTCGCCTTCATCGGTGAACTGCTCGCCGACCACCGCCACGCGGTGCTGATGGGCGATTTCAACTGCATGGCCGACCGTCCCGAGATGGCGCTGCTCTATCAGCGCACGCACCTGCAGCCGCCGGCGCATGTCGTGCCCACCTTCCCGGCCTGGCGCCCGCAACGCGCGATCGACCACATCCTCGTGAGCGCCGACCTCGGTCACGGCGACATGCGGGCGCAGGCCGCCGCGCAGTCCGACCACCTCGCGCTGTCGCTGCAACTGGACGTTCCAGTCGCAGCTCTGGCTTAAACGCGACTCGCGTTTCCTTCCGCACAAAGAAAACGGGCGGCGATTGCTCGCCGCCCGCTCGTTCGCTTCTCGCGGCGATCAGAACTTCAGGTTCGCACGCACGTACCAGAAGCGTCCCGGCAAATCATAGGTGGACGCATCGTAGCCATTGAGCGAGCAGCTCAGGCACGCGGGCGGTTCCTTGTCGCCGAGGTTGTTGACGCCGCCCACCAGTTGCAGGCCCTTGAACAGCGCCGTGTCCCAGGTCACCTGCAGGTCGTGGTAGGTGACCGAACCGAGGTGGTTGATGCTGCCGGCGCCATCGTCGTTGGGAACGCTCACGTCGCAGATCGGGAATCCATTCGCGCTGGCGCAGGACTCGGTCAGCGAACTGATGTGGCGCATCGTCCAGGTCACGCCCCAGTTGCTCTTGTGCCACTGCGTGGCCAGCACCGACGTCCATTCCGGGATCGCGCTGTTGCTGGTTTCGATCCCGACCGTGCGTGGTTCCTTCGCCCCTGCCTCGTTGGTCAGGTCGTACTTGCCGACGAAGGTGTTGCGCCAGTCGACGCGCAGCTGGCCCCACGACTGCGAAGGCACTGTCCAACCCAGATCAACGTCCCAGCCGTCGGTGTCGATCGTGCCGAGGTTGTCGAGGATGTCGTTGAAACTGGTGATCGCACCATTGGCGTTGCGGGTGTAATGGCTGCAGGCCTCGGCATCGAGCGATCCCACGCAACGATTCAGGATGGTCTGGGCGTCCGGCGCCTGGATCGCATCGTGGATGATGTGGTGGTAGTAGGTCACGCCGAAGTCGAACTTCTCCGACCAGCGCGAGTTCTCGCCCCATGTCGGGCTCCAGACCGCGCCGAGCATGTAGCTGTGGCTGGTTTCCGGCTGCAGGTCGCGGTTGCCGGCGGTGGTCACCGAGATCTGCGGATTGGGCTGTTCGTAGGTCGGCGGCACACCGTCGGCCACGCAGTTCGGCAAGGTCGCGCCGGACCCCGAGCAGGGATCCTGCAGGGTGGCGTCGAAGCGGCTGAAGGTGCCGTACAACTCGCCGATGGACGGCGCGCGGAAACCTTCGGCGAAGGAGCCGCGGACGAGGAATTCGTCAACGATCTGCCAGCGGAACCCGGCCTTGCCGGTGAATTCACCGCCGAAGGTCGAGTAGTCCGAATAACGCCCGGCCAGGCTCACGTCGAAGGCCTTGCCGAAGGCCGAATCGCGCGTCAGCGGGATGTTGAATTCAGCGTAGGCCTCGTTCACGTCGTAGCTGCCGCTGGTCGGCCCCGAAGGCACGCCGTTGTATTCGCCTGCCACCGTGATCGGATCCGGCGTGTAGCTGCCTTCGTACTTGCGGTATTCGTATCCGGCCGCGAACGAAGCCTGGCCCGCGGGCATCTTGAACAGGTCGCCGGTGATGTTGGCCGAGAACGAGGTCAGCTTGTTCTCGCTCTTGTCGCGGACGACCGGCTGGATCCACGCCAGCATCTCGGGTGTGATGCTGCCAGGCCCGCCGAACAGGTTGAGCGGCACGCATCCAGCAATGGCCGCACAAGCATCCTCGTCGCCCAATGCCTCATTGATGTGCTTCAGGTTGTAGCTGCCGTAGTTGGTCTGGTCGGCGCTGCTTTCGCTGTGGACGAAATTGACGTCCCAGTCGTAGACATGTTCGCTACCGAAGCTGCCCTGCAGGCCGCCGTTGACGTACCAGGTATCCACGTCCTGTTCGTACACGCGCGGCCCACCCTCGACCGGGCGCCGGCCGAGCAGGAACAGATTGGCATCCGGCCCGATCGTGGTCAGGTCGAAGCCGAACGGGTTGTAGTGGTTGGAAATGACCAGGTCGGTTTCGGCCCAATGGTTGAACACGCCCGCATCGGTGCCGAGGAAGATCGGTTCCGGCGCGGCCTGGTTCACCGAATGGCGCTGGTTGTAGAGAACCTTCAGGTAACCGGTGACCGACGGCGTGAAGTCGTAATGCACTTGCCCGAACACGCTTTTCCGTTCGGAAGGCGTCAGCAGGAGGTTGTAGGGCGCGAAATTGAAGCGATCCGCGGCCGTGAAGCAGTGGAAGTCGTCCGTGCGCGTCGTCGGGCAATCCGGTTCGCCGCTGGTGTAGGTCGGGTCGGTCGCCCCGGCATTCGGGGTGATGCTGTAGACCTGTCCGGTGTTCGGGTCCTGGAACACAATGCGTCCGTAGGGCGTCGCCGAACTGCCGGTCGGCAAACTTCCATCGGGGAGCAAGGTTCCGGGTACCGGCAATTGCGAGATGTCGCGATCGGCGGCGGAAATACCGTCCTGCTTGTAGTAGCTCGCGCCGACGAACCAGTCCGCGCGATCGGTACGGCCGCCCCAACCGAAGTCGGCGCCATAGGTCGCGCCGTCGCCCTTGTCGTATTCGCCGTAGTGCAGGTTGAGCGCGAAGCCGTCGATGCTGCGTCGCGTGATGATGTTGACCACGCCGCCGATGGCGTCCGAACCGTAGATCGCGGAAGCGCCGTCCTCCAGCACTTCGATGCGCTCGATGATCGAGAGCGGGATGGTGTTGAGGTCGACCGAGGAACCCACGCCCGATGCCGAGGATTCGTTCACCCAGCGGATGCCGTCGACCAGCACCAGCACGCGCTTGGAACCGAGGTTGCGCAGGTCGACCGTCGCTGCGCCCGCGCCGACGCCACCGCCATCCGGCGGGAAGCCGAAGTTGCCGGAGGAATTGAACTTGGTGTTCAACGCCGAACCGCTCGCGGTCAGGTTCTGGACGATGTCCGCGACGGAGGTGAAGCCGCTGCGGTCGATGTCCTCGCGGGTCAGGACCTGGACGGGAACCTGGCCCTCCACCTCGGCGCGGCGGATGCGCGTGCCGGTGACGGTGACGGTGTCGAGGGTCTTGGCCTGCTGGCCGGAGGATTCGGTCGTCGCATCCTGGGCGAACGCGATCGCGGGCAACGAAAGCAGCAACGAAACATGTACGGCCGTGGTCAGCCGGTGGCGGCGCAACGACTTCATGTGAGATCCCCCGAAGGAGTGGAGAGGAGCACTGCCCGCGCCCCCTGCGCCGCGGCAATGTGACGTCCTTGTAAACAATTCGTGAAAACCATTCAAGTTCCGGCCAATCCCGGTCAAGGGATTCCCGCCCGGGGGATTCAGCCCGGCTTGGCTATAGTCGGATCGGGCCGGTCATGGAGCGCGTGGGCATGAGGAGCGTCATTCTGTTGTTGCTGGCCGCATCGGCACTTCCGTTCCCGGCAAAAGCCTCGCCGGGAGACGCGCAGGTCCAGGCCGCCCTGCAGGCCGCCGAGGCCGGCCAGCCCTACGATCCCGCATCGGTGTCCTCCAGCCCGGTCGCCGGCTGGGTCGAATACGCTTCGCTGCGTCGCAACATCGACACGCTGCCGCCGCAGCGCGGCCAGGACTTCCTCGCCCGCTACCGCGGCCAGGCCGTGGCCGAAGCTTTCCGCCAGGTCTGGCTTCCGGCCCTGGCGCGGCGCCAGGACTGGGCCAGTTTCCTCGCCGCCTGGTCGCCTTCGGTCCAGGACACCTCGCTGCGCTGCGTCGCGCTCAACGCGCGGCAGGCGCTGGGCCAAGTCGATGCGACGTGGACCAGCGATGCGCAGGCGCTCTGGCGCAGTACCGGCAAGTCGCTGCCCGGTGAATGCGACGCGCCCTTCGCCCTGCTCGCCTCGCGCGGTGGCCTGCCGCCGGCCTTGCGCTGGGAACGCATCGACAAGGCCGCGGGCGAATGGCAGCCGGCGGCGATGCGCGCGGCCGCGCGCGGCCTGCCGGCGGACGACGCGGCGCTGGCGAACGATTACGCGTCGTTCTTCGAAGCGATCAACGAACGCGCGTTGAACTGGCCGAAAACCGACCGCAGCCGCTGGATGGCTTCGCAGGGACTGGCGCGATTGGCGAAGTCGGTTCCGGTCGCGGCCGAGGCGCAGTTGCCGAAATACGCGCAGGCGCTGGGCTTCACCGACGCCGACCGCGGCCGCGTGCTGTACCAGGCCGCGCTGCAGTCGGCTTCGTCCTACGAACCCGAGGGCGCGCGCCGCCTCGCCGCGGTGCCGCTGTCCGCCTACGACGACAAGCTGCACGAACTGCAGGTACGCGAGGCCATCGCGCGCAACGACTGGGCCGCTGCGCTGGCCGCGATCCGCCGCATGGGCGATACGCAACGCAGCCAGGCGCGCTGGACCTATTTCGAAGCGCGCCTGTCGGAACTCACCGGCGACAAGACCGGCGCGCAGGCGTTGTATGCGAAAGCCGCAACCAAGCCGGAATTCCATGGCTTCCTCGCCGCCGACCGCATTGGCCAGGCGTACACGCTGTGCCCGTGGATCCCGCACGACACGCCCGCGGCGAAGGACGCGGTCGCGCGCACGCCGGCCCTGATCCGCGCGTTCGCGCTATACCGCATCGATCGCCGTGGCTGGGCGCAACGCGAATGGGACGACGCGCTGTCGCACTTCGGCGACGACCAGCGCCGCATCGCGGTCGGCCTCGCCGAAGACGTGGGCTGGTTCGACCGCGGCGTGTTCGGCCTGGTCAACGTCGGCGGCAAGTCGTATCCGGAGGAATCGCGCCTGTACCTGCTGCGCTTCCCCATGCACCACGACACCACTATCCGCCGCGAGGCCGCGCGCAACCAGCTCGATCCGGCATGGGTCGCGGGCGAAATCCGCGCCGAAAGCGTGTTCGACCCGAAGGCGCGTTCCTCGGCGAATGCACGCGGCCTGATGCAGCTGCTGCCCGGCACTGGCGCCGACGTCGCGCGCGGACTCGGCCTGCCGTGGGCCGGCGCCGACAGCCTGTACGACCCGGATACCAACATCACCCTCGGCAGCGCATATCTGCGGCAGTTGCTCGCGAAGTACGGCAAGCCCTACCAGACCATCGCCGCCTACAACGCCGGGCCGGCGCCGGTCGCACGCTGGACCTCGCAGCGCCCGGCGATGGATCCGGATTTCTGGATCGAAACCATCAGCTACAAGGAAACCCGCGAGTACGTCGCGCGCGTGCTCGCCTTCAGCACGCTCTACGACTGGCGCCTCAACGGCGATGCGGTGCGCCTGACCGACCGCATGAACGGCGTCGCCAGCGGCAAGCGCATCGCCTTCACCTGCCCGCTGGCCGCACCACCGAAGCAATAGACTTCCCCTGCATGGAGACCTACCTCGTCGGTGGCGCGGTGCGTGATCGCCTCCTCGGCTTGCCCGAGGGAGATCGTGATTTCGTCGTCGTCGGCGCGAGCGCGGACGAGATGCGCGCGGCCGGTTACAAACAGGTCGGCCGCGATTTCCCGGTGTTCCTGCATCCGCGGACCGGCGAGGAATACGCGCTGGCGCGCACCGAGCGCAAATCCGCGCGCGGCCACACCGGCTTCGTCGTTCACGCCGATCCGTCGGTGACGCTGGAAGACGACCTGCGCCGCCGCGATTTCAGCATCAACGCCATCGCCCAGCGCGACGACGGCACCCTGGTCGATCCCTTCGGTGGCGCGCGCGACATCGAAGCGCGCGTTCTGCGGCATGTGGGTGATGCCTTCATCGAGGATCCGCTGCGGGTGCTGCGCGCGGCGCGGTTCATGGCGCGGCTTGCGTCGCTGGGTTTCACGGTCGCGCCGGAAACGCTGGCGCTGATGCGCGCCATGGTCGCCGATGGCGAGCTCGCCGAGCTTTCGCCCGAACGCGTATGGCAGGAACTGGCGAAAGCCCTGCGCAGCGCGGCACCGTCGGCGTTCCTGCGCACCCTGCGCGATGCGGGCGCGCTGGCCGTGGTGCTGCCGGAGGTCGATGCGCTGTACGGCGTGCCGCAACGCGCGGAGTTCCATCCGGAAATTGATGCCGGCGCGCACATCGAACTGGCCTGCGCCGTGGCGGCGAAGCTCGCGCCCGGCGACGACCTCATCGGCTTCGCCACGCTGGTGCACGACCTCGGCAAGGCGCTCACTCCGGAAGGCGAACTACCGCGCCACGTGATGCACGAGCAGCGCGGCATCGCGCCACTGCTGGCGCTGTGCGAACGCCTGCGCGTGCCGAACGAACACCGCGAACTCGCGGTCATCGCCTGCCGCGAGCATTTGAACGTGCACCGCATCGGCGAACTGAAGCCGGCAACCGTGCACGACCTGATCGCGCGCTGCGACGGCTTCCGCAAGCCCGCGCGCATCGCGCAACTCGCGGCCGTATGCGAAGCCGATGCGCGCGGACGCGCGGGACTCGGCGCCGCGCCTTATCCGCAGGCGGTAACCTTGCGCCGCCTGCATGCAGTCGCGATGTCGGTGCACGCCACGGATGTCGCCACCGGACTCGACGGCCCCGCCATCGGCGAGGCCCTGCGCAAGGCGCGGATCGCGGCGATCGCCGCCGCGCGCGGCGATTGAACTATTCGGAAGTCGTCGGGTCGATGGTCGCGAACACCCGGCTTACCGCGTTCGCGGGGAAGCCGCCGAGTCGCGCGTGTTCGTACACGCTGGCTTCGTCCGGCGCAATGTATTCGCAATACACCTTGTCCGCAGTGACGTGACTGCGCACCCATTGCACCTGCGGCCCGAGTTCGCGCAGCACGCCGCAGGACTTCTGCGAAATCGCCTGCAATTCCTGCGGGGACAGCTTGCCGGCGCCGGGGATTTCGCGCTCGATGATGTAACGGGGCATGGTGGTGTTCCTGGCGAACGGGGGATTCCGCTCCCCAGACAACGCCGCCCGCCGGTGGCAGCGGCCAGCCTCAGCGCCCCGGTTCGTGGCGCAGCAACGCATCCCGCCAGGACGTCAGCGACGTCGCCAGCCCGGCCAGCACCCCGAGGCTATTGGCCAGCGCGTCGGCGGCATCCATCGTGCGGGTGGTGGTGAGCGCGCCCTGCGCGAATTCGAGGCCGATGCCGAGCAACGCGAGCGCGATGCAGACCGAAAGCCACGACAGCCTCCGCGCGTACAACTGCACCGCGCCCGCGGCCAGCAGCGCGTAGGCGGTGAAATGCTCGCTCTTGTCGCTGACATGCAGGTCGGGCAAGTCCGGGGCCGGCAGCAGCGAGGCCACGACGACCGCGGCAATGCCCAGCGACCACAATCCGGCCCACAACCACGGCCGCCGGAACGGCTTGAGCGAACGCCCGAATCGCCGGCGATGCGCGTTCACAAGCGATGGCTCAGGTCGCCGGCCAGGAATGCGGTTCCGAACTCCACGTCTCTCGAAAACCCCATCGCCTGGAAGCGCTCGCCCATCGCCTCGGGCATCGTGAGTTGCTTGGCTTCCTGGCGCAGTCGGAGCATGGCGGTCTCGTCCTTCGCGCGCTCCTCGGCTTCGGTGAGGCGCTGCATCAGTCCGTTGCCGACGAGGAAATTCGCCTGCGAGCAGTAGCCGGCGAAATCGAAACCGGCGCCGGTGCCGGCTTCGGCCAGCGCGGTGAAATCCACCGACGCGGTGAGGTCCTGCAGGCCGGGATAGGCGTAGGGGTCGTCGCCGACATGGTGGCTGCGGAACGCGCGCAGCGTGCCTTCGCGCCGCTGCGGCTGGTAGTACTCGGCGCGCGCGTAACCGTAATCGATGAACAGCATCGCGCCGCTGCGCAGCCCGCCCGCGACCGCCTGCAACCAGTACGGCAACTGCACCAGCAGTTCCGAGCGATAACCGTCGGCGAACGGCGCCTCGAGCCCGCGCTCGACGTTGCGCACCGCCGCGGACAGCAGCGCGTCGGCGGGACGATCGCGACGCACGAAGCGGCCTTCGCCATCGAGCGCGACATGTTCCTCGAACACCTCGCCGTCGCGCAGGGTGAAGCGCGGCGTCGGCAGCGCGTCGACCACCTCGTTCGCGAACAGCACGCCGTCCCACGGTTGCGCGATCGGGCCATCGAGCCATTCCGCCAGTTCGAACAGCAATGGCGGAAGCCGCTTCTGCAGGCGTTCGCGCTGGCGTTCGCGCAGGTCGGCGCTGGGTTCGAGCAGCGCGTAACGCGAAGGCAGCGCATCGAGCGCGAGCAGCCGCTTCAGCGCGACTTCGGCGAAAGCGCCGCTGCCGCCGCCGAGTTCGACGAAGACCGCATCCGGGCCGAGTTGCTGCAGCACCGGCGCCACCGCATCGGCGACCGTTGCCGCGAACAGCGGGCCGAGCTCGGGCGCGGTGACGAAATCGCCGCCCGGCCCGAACTTGCTTGCACCGGCGCTGTAGTAGCCGAGCCCGGGTGCGTACAGCGCGAGTTCCATGAAGCGCGAGAACGGGATCGCGCCGCCTGCGGCGATGATCTGTTCCTGCAGCCGCTGGCGCAGGTGCTCGCTGTGCGCGAGGGCGTCGGCGTCGGGCATCGGCATCCGTGACATGCGCACAGGATACCCGGCGTTATGCTGTGGCGATGGAAGACGCCCGGCCCGTCGCACTCGTCACCGGCAGCGCGCGCCGCATCGGCGCGGCGATCGCGCGCCGGCTGCATGCGGCCGGCTACGACCTCGCCCTGCACTATCGCGATTCCGCGGGCGATGCGCAGGCGCTGGCCGCGGAACTCGAATCGGTGCGCGCGGGCAGCACCCTGCTGCTGCAGGCCGACCTCGCGCAATTCGACCGCCTCCCGGAATTGGTGGCGAAGACCGTCGGCCGCTTCGGCCGGCTCGACGCGCTGGTCAACAACGCCTCGGTGTTCTACCCGACGGCGTTCGGCGCGACCACGCCGGCGCAGTGGGACGAGCTGTTCGCGATCAACACGCGCGCGCCGCTCTTCCTCGCCCAGGCCGCGGCGCCGCACCTCGCCAATGCAGGCGGCGCGATCGTCAACATCGCCGACATCTATGCCGAACGCCCGCTGCGCGGCCACGCGGTGTACGCGATGAGCAAGGCCGCGCTGCTGCACATGACCCGCGCGCTGGCGCTGGAGCTGGCGCCCAAGGTGCGGGTGAACGCGGTGTCGCCCGGCGCGATCCTGTGGCCCGAAGGCGGCAAGGATCCGGAAGCGCAAGCCTCGATGCTCGCGCGCACGCCGTTGGGCCGCATCGGCACGCCCGGGGAAATCGCCGAAGCGGTGCTTTGGCTACTGCAGGACGCGCGCTACTGCACCGGGCAGGTGCTGCACGTCGACGGTGGGCGGATGCTGGAAACCTGAGCGCGGGCGCTCAAGCCTTGCGTTGGAACGCGTCGCGAAGCAGCACGCCATCGAAGCCGGCCGGCGCATCGCCGGCGACCGCGTAGCGGTACAGCGCCGCGGAATAGATGCCGCCCAGCGCCGACTGCACCAGCCCGATGCCGACGAAGGCGAGCACCGCGATCACACCCACCGCCACGGCCAGCCCGCCGAGGCCGGCCTGGGCGAGGAACACCGCCAGCGTGGCACCGACGATCATCACCGCGACCATGACGAGGCCGCCGATCAGGCCGATGCCGCCGTTGCCGATCAGGCCTTCGCCCCAAGTGCGCTTGAGCAGGGTCGCGCTTTCCTTCACCGCCTCGACCGGGCCGATGTCCTGCGCGACCAGCACCGGCACGGTGAGGAAGGTGGCCAGCGTCCACGCCACGCCGACGAATCCGGCGACGATCTTGCCGACGATGCCGGCGCGCTGTTCCAGGCCCTTCAGCAACATGCCGACCGTGGCCGCGATCGCCGCATAGCCGAGGATGGAGACCCACTTGCCCGCGGCGATGCGCAGGCCAGTGCCGACGGTCGGATCGCCGCCGTCGAGCCGCACCATCGCCGCGCCGACCAGCGCGGTGGTGAAGAAGAACACCACGAAGTACTGCACCAGGTAGAACGCGAACGCCCACAGGTAGAACAGCGGCGGCACCGAATCGCCGCGCTGCGCGCCATCGAGCGCGCCGAGGCCGAGCAGCGGCAGCAGGAAAGTGATCGCGACCAGCATTGCCGCGAGCCCGGACAGGAGCGGGAACACCAGCAGTTCCTTGTCGGAACGCAGGACCGACATGCTGGCCTTGGCCAGCGCCCAACTGCGCGCGAACTTGCCCATCGTGATGTTTCCCCAGGTTTGATGTGGTGCGACGAACGACGCCCGCTACAGCTGCAGCGCCACTTCCTGCGGCGGATTGTCGTGGTCGGGGTGGGATTCCCACAAGGTCTCGAGCGAGGCGCCGCGCACCGGGTCGACGAAGTGCGGCGCGATGTCGGCCAGCGGCTTCAGCACGAAGGCGTGGCGCAGCTCCGGCCGCGGCAGCATGAAGTCGCCCGGCCCCTCCAGCACCAGCTTGCCGAAGTAGATGATGTCGAGGTCGATCGGGCGGTTGCTGTAGGACTTGTCGCGGCGGTCGCGGCCGTGGGCGATCTCCAGCGCGTGCAGCCAGTCGTTGAGCGCGAACGGATGCACGTCGCTTTCGATCGCGACGATGGCGTTGAGGAAATCCGGGCCTTCGAAACCGACCGCGCGGGTGCGGTACACCGGCGACAGCCGCACCTCGCCGAAGCGCTCGCGCAGCGCTTCGACCGCGCTGCGCAGGTTGCGTTCGGGCTCGATGTTGCTGCCGAGGCTGATGTAGGTGGTGACGGTCGGGCCGCGCGGCTTGCGCGCGGGTTCGCCGTTCTGCGCCGGCTCGCTGCGCGGCGCCGGCTTGGCGGACGGCACTGACGGCGACGGCGGCGCCTGCACGATGCTTTCCTCGAGCCTGCGCGCGAAGGCACGCGCGGCAGCGAGTTGCACCGCGGTGGGAGCCGGTTTAGCAGCGGGTTTCGGCGCTTCTTCGGGTTCGGCCGGCGCCACCGGTTCCGGCGGCAGCGAGGCGCGGTCGCGTTCGATCATCACGCCCACCGCGCGCGCGCCGCGCACCGCACCGGGCTTGGACAGCTTCAACTTCAGCGATTCCACGCCGAATTCGCGCAGGATGATTTCGGCGCAACGCTCGGCCAGGGTTTCGACCAGCCCGAACGAGGACGCGGACACGAACGCAACGAGGCGCTTGCTCACCGCCTTGTAGTCGAGGGTGTCGGCGATGACGTCGCTGGCCGCGGGCTTGCGGTTGTCGAACGCCATTTCCAGGTCGAACAGGAGCGGCTGGCGGATGCGCCGTTCCCAGTCGTAGATGCCGATCTGCGCCTCGATCTCGAGGCCTTCGATGAACACACGATCCATGGCGCTTCCCTCAGCCGACCGCCGGCAACGATGCCATATCCCAGCGCGGGGCCACACGCACCGCGGCATCGTCGTGTTGGCCGGCCGCGAGCCGCAGCGCGCCGGCGAAGGCGATCATCGCGCCGTTGTCGGTGCACAGCGCCGGCCGCGGGAATGCGACCCGGCCGCCGCGGCGTTCGGCCATCGCCTGCAGTTTCGCGCGCAGGCGCTTGTTCGCGCCGACCCCGCCGGCGACGACGAGGGTGTCGCAACCGGTCGCGTCCAGCGCGCGTTCGCATTTGATGGCGAGCGTGTCGACCACCGCGTCCTCGAAGCCGCGGGCGATGTCGGCCTTGGTCGCATCGGATTGATCGGAATCGCGCCAAGCCAGCAACACCTGGGTCTTCAGCCCGCTGAAGCTGAAATCCAGTCCGGGGCGGTCGGTCATCGGCCGCGAGAACTTGAACCGCCCCGGTGTCCCGTGTTCGGCCAGCGCGGCGAGTTGCGGTCCACCGGGATAGGGCAAGCCCATCAGCTTGGCGGTCTTGTCGAAGGCTTCGCCGGCGGCGTCGTCGAGGGTTTCGCCCAGCAGCCGGTAACGACCGATGCCCTCGACCATCACCAGCTGGCTGTGCCCGCCCGAGACCAGCAGGGCCACGAACGGTGGTTCGAGGTCCGGCGCCTCCAGCAGCGGCGCCAGCAGGTGGCCTTCCATGTGATGGACGCCGATCGCCGGCACACCTAGGGCCCAGGCCAAGGCCCGCGCCGCCCCGGCCCCGACCAGCAGCGCCCCGACCAGCCCCGGCCCGGCGGTATAGGCCACGCCGTCGAGGTCGGCGGGCGACAGCCCGGCCTCGGCCAGGGTCTGCCGGACAAGCGGCAACAGCTTGCGCACGTGGTCACGGCTGGCAAGTTCCGGCACCACCCCGCCGTACTCGGCGTGCAGGGCGACCTGGCTGTACAGGGCCTGGGCGCGCAGGCCGTCGGCCCCGGGACTGGCGGTGTCATAGACGGCCACGCCGGTTTCGTCGCAGCTGGTCTCGATTCCGAGCACGATCATGGACTTGCCTCGCATCGCCTTATCTTGCGCCGGTTTCCGGCCCGCTGCTATCATGCGCGGCTCGCCTGGCCCGAGAAGGCCCGGCTTTTCCACCGAGACTACCCAATGCCCAGCGTCAAAGTCCGCGAAAACGAGCCGTTCGAGTTTGCCCTGCGTCGCTTCAAGCGCACCTGCGAGAAGGCCGGCGTGCTGGCCGA
>Ga0209023_10004567_pt1 | contig 15695 bp, 13 predicted proteins | sample LakOneMetagenome_FD_187468 | JGI IMG/M metagenome (GOLD analysis project Ga0209023, IMG submission 187468) | Freshwater and sediment microbial communities from Lake Erie, Canada (SPAdes) (version 2) | ecosystem: Environmental > Aquatic > Freshwater > Lentic | place: Lake Erie, Canada... | reverse complement strand
TCTGGCAGGACTACGACGCCGCCCCGCATTTCCCCGTGCTCAAGAAATTCCTGACCTTCTGGCGCGAGAAGCTCGATGGGCCGCTGTTCTCGGTGCGCATCGGCCATGAGAGGTTGATCCGCCCGGCCGAGATACGGACTGTTGGTACAGAGTTTCGGTTTCACTGATGGAGATGCGGCGCCTTCGGGCGCCGCCGCTCATGCGACGGCGCGGCTCTTTTCGCCGGCTTCCTGCGCGCGCAGGCGGCGGGTGATGTCGGCGGCCGAGACGGGCTTCGAGAACAGATAGCCCTGCAATTCGTGGCAGCCGAGCGCCTGCAGGAAGCGGTGCTGGTCGGCGCTCTCCACGCCTTCCGCCGTCACGGTCAGGCCGAGCGCACGGCCCAGATGCACGATCGAATGGACGATGATCGCGCCTTCGCCGGCCGTCTCCAGCGAGTCCAGGAAGGACTTGTCGATCTTGATCTTGTCGAAGGCGAAGCGGCGCAGATAGATCAGGCTCGAATAGCCCGTGCCGAAATCATCGAGCGCAAGGCGGATGCCCATGGCGCGCAGGTTGATCATCGCGTCTTCGGCGGCGTCTGCATCGGAGAGCAGAACGCTTTCGGTCAGCTCCAGTTCGAGACGCTCGGGCCCGATGCCTGTCTCGGCCAGCAGCTTCTCGATCTTGTCGCCGAAATCCTTCTGGCGGAATTGCACGGCCGAAACGTTGACCGCGACCTTGAGGCCGGGCCAGAGCCGCATGTCGGCGAGCGCGCGGCGCAGCACCCAGTCGCCGAGCGGCAGGATGAGGCCGCATTCCTCCGCCAGCGCGATAAAATTGGCCGGCGAGATCAGGCCGTGCACGGGGTGGGGCCAGCGCACCAGCGATTCCACGCCCACCATGCGCGTGCCGGAAATGTCCATGATCGGCTGGTATTGCAGCACGAGCGCGCCGGTCTCGATGGCGGTGCGCAAGTCGTCTTCCACCACCTTGCGCATGCGCAGCTGGTCGCCGAGCTTCTGCTCGAAGAAGCAGTAGCGGTTGCGGCCTTCGTTCTTGGCGCGATAGAGCGCGACATCGGCGCGCCGCATCAGTTCTTCGGTCGTATCGGCGTCGTGCGGGCAGAGCGCGATGCCGATGGAGAGGCCGACATAGATCTTGCGGTCGTCGATGTCGAAGGGTTCGGCGACGACGTCGACGATGCGCCGCGCCAGCATCTCGGCGTCGCGTGGGCCGACAACATCGGTCTGGATGATGGCGAAATCGTCGCCCTCGAAACGGGCGAGGCGGCCGGAGGCGCGCAGCAGATTGCCAATGCGATGGGCGAGCGCCACGATCAGCTTGTCGCCGACCTCGCGGCCGCAGCTGTCGTTGATCTCCTGGAAGCGGTCGCAATCGAGATAGAGCACGGCGGCGCCGTGTTCGTTGACCGTGCGCTTGACCCGGTCGATCTCGCTGTCGAGCAGGCGGACGAACAAGGCGCGGTTCGGCAGGCCGGTCAGGGGATCCTGTCCGATCGACTCGAAGGTCTCGGCCTCGTCGCCAGCCGCTTCCTCGGTCACGCGGCGCGCATGGGCGACCGTGAAGGCCGCAAAGAACAGCGCAAAGGAGATCAAGAGCCAGGCCATGCTCTCGACGAGCGTCTCGCCGGGCCGCTGCGGCCGCCAGGCGAGCACGAAGGTTTGACCGTCCGGCGCGGTCGCCAGCGGGGCCATGGCTTCGTTCGCCGGCGCCTCGGTTGCGGGCGCAATCTCGAGGCGCTGCGTATCGGCAACGCGGGCGAGCGCGGCGAGACTGGCGGCGTCGATGCGACGCGCGGCGAGAATGGCCAGATCGGCGCCGTTGGCGCCGAGATAGGGAATGAGGCTTAGATAAGTCGCCTGACCGTCGGGAAAGACGATGGAGCTACGCGGCGCGGCCCAGGATGTGGAGGCGGCGCGGTCCGGCAGGGCGCCGCGAAGCAGGCCGCTGGAAGGGGCCTCATGCGCGAGTGGGGCTGCTGCCTGGAGCAGGGCGGCGCGGTCGACTTCCGCGCTGGCCGGGTTGGCGAAATCGCGCGCGAGATCGACGACATAGGCTTCGAGCGGGCTGCTCAGGCGGATAGGGCCGGGTGCGGTCTTGCGCGCCAGCACGAGCGGTTCTGGAAGGCGTTCGGCCTGAAGGCGGGTTTCTTCGAGAAAGGCGCCGCGCGCGGAATCGAGCGCTGCAGAGACAGCAGCCGATTCCTTGTCGGCCTGGCGCTGGTTGGCGCGGTCCCGCGAGACGAACAGCGCGGCGGCGAGGCCGAACAGCGTAAGGCATACGACGATGCCGACAGCGAACATGCTGCGTTCGCCGCGCGCCAAAAGGGCGGTCTTGCTGGTGGGGACGCTCATGACCTTTCCGCGGGGCTCACGGCGCAACCCTAACGATTGATCGTTAACGTCTGGTTTGGATCAAGTGGTTGATTGGCGGAAAGGATTCCGGCTCGGCCTCAGATCAGTTTCAGGCCCTTGAAGCTCGCGTGGCCATGCTTGCCGATGATCAGATGGTCGTGCACGACGATGCCCATCAGACTGGAAATAGTGACGATTTCCTCGGTCATGCGGATGTCCGCCTTCGACGGCGTAGGGTCGCCGGACGGGTGATTGTGGGCCAGAATGAGGGCCGTCGATCCCAGTTCCAGCGCGCGCCGCACGATTTCGCGCGGGTAGACGGGCGTATGATCGACCGTGCCTACGGACATGACCTCGTCTGCGATCAGCGCATTCTTCTTGTCGAGGAAAAGGACCCGGAACTCTTCGCGGTCGGCGTAACCCATGGCCGCGCGGCAATAGTCGATCACGTCCTTGAAGGAGGAGAGCACCTTGCGATGCTGCAATCCCTGCCGTGCAAGACGCTTGGCGGCGGCTTCCACGATCTTGAAGTCGGCAATCGAGGCGTCGCCGATGTCGCCGGCCTCGCGCATGCGGGCGGGCAGGGCGGTCAGGACCTCGGCGAAGGAGCCGTGGCGCTTCAGCAGCGCCTTGGCGAGCGGCTTCACGTCGCGCCGCGGGATGGTGCGGAACAGCAGAAGTTCGAGCAGTTCGTAATCGGCGAGGGCGTCGGGGCCCGCCTCCAGAAAACGCTCGCGCAGGCGCTGGCGGTGGCCGTGGTAGTGCTTCTCGCTCTCGTCCGCCCCCATCGCCGCGTCAGGTCGCCTGCAGCGGCGGATGGTCGAGATTGCGCGGCGACAGCGTGAAGATTTCGACGCCGGTTTCCGTCACGCCGACGGTGTGCTCGAACTGCGCCGACAGCGAGCGGTCGCGCGTCACCGCGGTCCAGCCGTCGGACAGGATCTTCACATGCGGGCGGCCGAGATTGATCATCGGCTCGATGGTGAAGAACATGCCGGGCTTCAGCTCCACGCCTTCGCCCTTGCGCCCATAATGCAGGATGTTGGGCTCGTCATGGAAGAGCCGGCCGAGGCCGTGGCCGCAGAAGTCGCGCACGACGGTGCAGCGCTCTGCCTCCGCATATTGCTGGATGGCGAAGCCGATATCGCCGGTATGCGCGCCGGGCTTGGTGACGGCGATACCGCGTAATAGCGACTCGTAGGTGACGTCGACCAGCCGCTCGGCGCGGCGCGGGATCGGGCCGACGCCGTACATGCGGCTTGAATCGCCGTGCCAGCCGTCGAGGATCAGGGTCACGTCGATATTGACGATATCGCCCTCGCGCATCGGCTTGTCATCGGGAATGCCGTGGCAGACGACGTGATTGATCGAAGTGCAGATCGACTTGCGGTAGCCGCGGTAGTCGAGAGGCGCGGGATAGGCGCCGTGATCCATCGCGAACCGGAAAACGAGATCGTCGAGCCGCGCGGTGGTGACGCCGGGCTTGACCTCGTCCACGAGCATGTCGAGCGCTTCCGCGGTCAGGCGGCCGGCCTTGCGCATGCCCTCGAAATCCGCTGGTCCGTGCAGCTTGATCTGGCCGGTCTTGCGGCCAGCAGCGAGCGAGGCTTCGACAAAGGTCATCGGTGGAGCGTCCAAAGGGAAAGTTTCTCCCTATTTAGGGGGAAAGCATGGCGCGCGCAAAGGCCGCGGCTGGCCGGGGGCGGCGGCGCATGGTAGAGCGGCGCAGCATCCACAGCCCGCCGTAAATGCCGCACAAACAGATCAATGACCTACAGGCGTTCGGCGCCCATGCGCCGCGCGGCGTTCTCGCGCAGCTTATCAGCGCCGCACGCCGCGCCCCGGAGGGCTGGGCCGGGCGGCGCGCGGCGTATTTTCTGCGTGCGCTGGGCGTGCGTGCGCTGCGCGGCCGGCCGGCGGACGTCGAGGCGCTGGGCGCGCGCATGCGGCTCTATCCGGCCGACAATGTCAGCGAAAAGCGGATGCTGTTCACGCCGCAATATTTCGATGCGCAGGAACTCGCCTTCCTCGAAAAGAGGATCACGCCCGACTATATTTTCGTCGATGTCGGCGCGAATGTCGGCGGCTACAGCCTGTTTGTGGCGGCCCGCGCGGGCGCGGCGGCGCGCATTCTCGCCATCGAACCGCAGCCCGAAATTCACGAGCGGTTGGTCTACAATGTGCGCCAGAATGATTTCGCCACGGTCAAGACGCTGGAATGCGCTGCGGCCGATTGCGACGGCGAGGTCACGATGTTCCTGGACAGCCGCAACCGCGGCGACAGCTCCATCCGCATCGTGCCCAATCACGACGGCGGACGCCTGACAGTGCGAGCACGGCGGTTGGCCGATATTCTGGCCGGCGAGGGGCTTGACCGGATCGACGCCATGAAGCTCGATTGCGAAGGGGCGGAGGATCTGATCCTGGAGCCCTTCCTGCGCGCAGCGCCGAAACGGCTCTGGCCGCAGGTCATGATCGTCGAATATATGCCCGAGCGCTGGAGCATGGATATTTCAGCCTTCATCGAGGCGCAGGGCTATCGCCGGACGCTGCGCACGAGGCACAATCTGATCTACGAACACGACGGGACGAAACGATGAGCGAGAAGAACGAGATCACCGCAGCCGTTCTCGTCATCGGCGACGAAATCCTGTCGGGGCGCACCAAGGACAAGAACATCGGCTATATCGCCGATTATCTGATGCAGATCGGCATTGACCTCAGCGAAGTCCGCATCGTGCCGGATATCGAGAAGGAGATCGTCGATGCGGTGAACGCGTTGCGCGCTCGCTACACTTACGTCTTCACGACAGGCGGCATCGGACCGACGCACGACGACATCACCGCCGACAGCATCGCCAAGGCGTTCGGCGTCGGCATTTCCGAACATCCGCGCGCGATCGAACTGCTGCTGACGCGCATCAAGCCGGAAGACCTGAACGAGGCCCGCCGGCGTATGGCGCGCATTCCGCATGGCGCGGAACTGGTCGAGAACCGCGTCTCGACGGCGCCGGGCTTCATGATCGGCAATGTCGTCGTGATGGCCGGCGTGCCCTCGATCATGCAGGCGATGCTGGACAATGTGTCGTCGCGCCTGAAGACCGGCGTGAAGATGCTGATGGAAACGGTGCAAGCCGACAGCGTGCCGGAAGGCGCCTACGCTGCCGGATTGGGCGCGATCGCGGAGAAGTATCCGGATTGCTCGATCGGCTCTTACCCGTCGTTCACGACAGGCAAGTTCATGAACCAGATCGTCGTGCGCTCGAAGAATGCGGACTCGCTGGGCGCGGCGCTCATCGAAGTGAAGGCGATGATCGAGAAACTGATCGCCGAACGCGCGAAGGCGTAAGCTCAGGGGGCTTGAGGCCATGTCGTCGGAAAAAATGTTTCCGGTCTCGTGGGACCAGTTTCACCGCGACGCCCGCGCGCTGGCCTGGCGGCTGGCCGACAAGAATTTTTCCGCCATGGTCGCGGTCACGCGCGGCGGCATGGTGCCCGCCGCCATCATCGCGCGCGAACTCGGGCTGCGCGTGATCGAGACGCTTGCGGTTTCGAGCTATGGCGCGGGCGAGGGCGTAGGGCCAGAGCAGGCGCAGGGCGCGCTGCGCATTCTGAAGCCGATTTCGCGCGAATTGCTGGCGACCAGCGGGGAGGGCGTGCTTGTCGTGGACGACCTCGTCGACACCGGCGCCACGGCGCGGCTGGTGCGCGAAACCCTGCCCAAGGCGCATCTGGCGACCGTCTACGCCAAGCCCGCCGGGCGGCCGCTGGTCGATACGTTCATCACCGAAGTCAGCCAGGACACCTGGATCAATTTTCCCTGGGACTTGCAGCTCGCCTTTGCGCCGCCGATCGCCAAAGGCGGCGGATAGCGCGCAGCGGATAGCGCGCCCACGCCGACTCCCTTTACAAGCTGACCAGCGCTGCCCAGTATGAGGCGTGACAAATACTTCTTGGCCGAATCCTGCCCAAAGCCTATAAAAATCAGAGTTCGCGGGCGTGGCGAAACTGGTAGACGCAACGGACTTAAGCGGAAATTGAGTGCCCGTCGGGAAACCGACGGGGTAGAACTGCTCAAAGTCGGGGAAACCTCGCAAGTGGCAATCCCGAGCCAAGTCCGCCGAAGGAAGCTTCGGTGGGAAGGTGTAGAGACTAGACGGGCAGCACCTACGGCCGACGCCTTCAACGGGGCGAACGCACGGTGAAGGGATAGTCCAGACCACAAACTCGCTCCAGCGCGAAGGCGCAAGGCGAGGCGGCGAAAGCCGTAGCTGGTATGAAAATCCGTAGGGCCGCAAGGCCTGTGCCGGTTCGATTCCGGCCGCCCGCACCAAATCTCTGCTGCAAGCGGAAGGTTCACCAGCGCCGAAATTCAGATGCTGGACAGCAGGTCCGAAATGTCGTGCGCCAAAGTGGGTTGCCTATCTCGACGAATCCTTTGGCCGATCCGACTTCTATACATCTTAACGCCTTTCAATGACGCAAAGCGATACAATCCGCCGACTATCGGAAATACGAGGCGCGGATCGCGGCCCTCGAACGGCTCGTCGGCAAGCAGGCGCTCGAACTGGAGTCTCTGAAGGGGGCGCTGAAAAACGCGCCACGGCGCACAAGCGCGCCTACATCCGTGATCGCCGGCCCGCCAGCATATCCGTCGTCGAAGGATGCCGGCTGATAGGGCTCGCCCGCTCGACGTGTTGCGACGCCGCAGCTGATCTTGTCGACCGCAGTGCACACCTTTCATCCGCCGAAACGCTCATCCCTGATCTGCCAAACTGACTCACTACCTACGTGCTTTGTGCTGCGACTTCATATTGTAACGCGGGAGCGAATTGGGCGGCAGCAAGTTAACTTCCACCGGAACCATAAATCTTTCATTGAATGCATGAACAAGGCGATGTTTCAGGTGCTCGATATCAAGGGCATCCAGCCCAAACTCGGCCCAAAGTCTCAAAGCGCCAGCGTCGGCGCTGCCGTCAATTTCAAATGTCAACGTAAGCTCTGGATAGAATGTGGCGAGCAACTCCTGGACCTCAGACGGCATCACGCGTCGGCCGCTAGCTATCGCCGCGTCTTCGATCCGCCCTATGCATACGAGTCTTGGAGATCGAAGCCCGCAGGGACATGGCGTAATGAAAGCTTGGACCAGATCCCCGGTTCTCAATCGAACAACAGGCGTGCATTCGCGTTTCAAGTGTGTAGCGACCAGCTCGCCTTCGACACCCTCAACCCAGGGCATCACGTCGCCGGAATCTGGTTCAACAATCTCTAATATTAGTTCGTCCGAGGCGCTTAGGTGGTTGCCCCGGGAGCGGCCGCAAGTAGCGCCGTAAACCGGCAGAAGATCAGCGTTGCCAAGCGCCTCTTTGACAGGAACACCGCAATATTGCTCGAAGATTGTCCGGAGCTGGGGAATGCTGCCGCCGGGCTCCGTCCCTAACAAGATGCAGCGCAACGTAGCGACCGAGAATTTCGACGAGTCAACCTGCTCCATCAGGCCCACCAGGTACGACGGCGTGCATAGTATGATGTTGGCATTGATCGCCCGCGCGATGTCGACAAGTCTGCGTGGCGCGATCGGGCCGGTCGGAGCGATTGTCGCTCCCAGTTGCCGCAACGCTTCGACAATCGGAATTCCTCCGGCGAACATCCCGAAACTCAATGCATCGAGAACGACGTCGCCACTCTTGATTCCAGCTATCGAAAACGATCTCGCCGCTACTGAGACCCAGCCTTCCCAGTCGCTCGCCGTGACTCCGACATTATGCGGTGGGGCGGTTGTTCCGGACGATGCGAAGATCAAGGAGACTTCGTTCGAACGCACTGACGAATGCGTCCCCAATGGTGGATTGTTGGCCTGATTTTCTCGTATCTCGTGGATTGTCATCGTTGGCAGACGCCGCAGGGATTGTGAAAGCATCGGTTGCGACGAGGTCAGGTGTCTAAATTTCCCGGCGTAAAAAGCGGACTCCGCCACAAGTCGACGCAGTTGCAATGAAATCGCTAGGTCCAGCTCCTTAGTTGGAGATGGGAACTGGAGCATCGGCTGTGCCGCTGGTCTCAAGATTCTTCCCCGTGTTCGAACCGGATGTGCGCCCTCATTAGATCGGCTGCGTGGTCTTTGTCCCCAATATCGATCGCTCTTACGATTTCCCCGTGCTGCCGTTGGCATTCAACGCACCAATCGGCGTCTGCCACTTTTGAGCCGATCGCGGTCCGGATCGGCTGGGTCAACTGCGCCAGAAACGTCGACAGGATTGTATTGTCCGACATTTGACCTACGGCGATATGGAAGTCGGTGAACGCAATTGCCAAGCGAGCCGGAGTCGTCGCCGGATTGGATGACAAGGCGAGATTTTCGCGCAGCGCTAGCAGATCCCGCGGCGTCGGGCGCAACGACGTCCGAATCAAGCCGGTCTCTATGCAAAGGCGTGCATCGCGAAGCTTCGACTGGTCGACATGAAATGCGCCGATCACGGATTGCGCGGGCTTGAACTCCTCCGGGATGCGCTCTGTTACAAAAGTGCCACCGTTCGCGCCACGGCGGACCTCGATCACGCCTTGTGTTTCAAGCACGCGCACGGCTTCGCGAATTACCGTCCTGGATACCGAAAAACTCTCCGCCAGCAACGGTTCCGACGGGAGTCTGTTACCTGGGAGGATCCGGTTCGTCTCGATCATAGCCCGCATCTGTCTGACGATCGCCTCAGACTTGCGTTCCTGGGCAATCGCCTGGACGCCAACGAGCGGTCTACGATCCTGCATCTCATAGCCTTTCAATAGCGAAAGCGGCATGTCTTGACCGAACGCGCAACACCAGGCGCGGGACAAGGTCGCCAATCATAGATGGTACACCCAATCGCTTGACACAAATCGACATAAATGTCTAACGTTGGACACTGGATGATGGACATCGGATTAGAGTCGCAATCCTCGCGGTCGAAGCCTGTTTTCCAGAACTTGCGAGGCGGTCGCTTAGCCCATCGGCTATGGAGGAAGTCATGTCCAAGGTGGAGGGATCAGGCTCTCAGGAGTCAGTGGGCGGAGCGGCAGACAATGGCAGGCCGGTTGTCAGTACATATCAACTATTCCGCGTCGCACTTGCCTCGTGTATTGGAACTGCAACCGAATACTACGACTATCTCGCATTCGGGATAGCTGCAGCATTGGTTTTCAATCGTTTATTTTTTCCAGCGCAAGATCCAATCGTCGGAACATTGCTAGCCTTCGCCGCATTCGGCTCCGGATTCATTGTTCGTCCGCTCGGCGGGGTGATTATCGGGCATTTCGGCGATCGCATCGGGCGAAAGCGCATGTTGGTCTTGACCCTGCTGCTAATGGGCTGCTCGACATTTCTAATCGGCTGCCTCCCGACATACGACCAAATCGGGTATTGGGCGCCGGCGATCCTCGTCGCGCTGCGCATGATCCAGGGCTTTTCGGCTGGCGGCGAATGGGCCGGGGCCGTCTTGATGGCTGTCGAACACGCTCCGAGCAACCAGCGAGGTTTCTACGGTAGTTGGGCCATGCTCGGGATCGGGCTGGGCAGTTTTCTTTCTCTTGGCGCCTTCGCGCTCTTGGGCGGTCTCGACCAAGCGTCGTTCATGTCATGGGGATGGCGAGTTCCGTTCTTAGTCAGCGCCATACTGATTCCGATTGGTCTCTACATACGGCTTAACATTTCGGAATCGCCGTCCTTCGAGCGGGTGCGCTCCAACAACAATCTTGTCCGCCTCCCAATTCTCGAGGCCATTCGCAACTATCCGAAAGCAATTATCCTCACGGCTGGAACAAACCTCGGCTATAATACATTCATATATCTGGTTTTCACTTTCACACTCGCCTATGCCACGGATCGGCTGAAGTTGCCGAGATCCTTGATCTTGAATGCGTCGATGGTCGGGTCGGTCGTGCAAATGGCCTCCGTGCTCGGCGCTGCGGCCTTGTCAGACAAGATTGGAAGGCGTCCGGTTTTGATAGCCGGCGCCATTGGAATCGCGATCTATTCTTTCATTTTCTTCGCGATTCTCGATCTTGCCACGCCATTGGCGGTCTATATCGCCATCACGCTTGCCTACGTCGTGTCTTCATTGATGTTTGGCCCGATTGGCGCGTTCTTCTGCGAGCACTTTGGCGCACAAGTCCGGTACAGCGGCGCCTCGCTGGGGTATCAGCTGGGCGCCGTGCTCGGCGGGGGCTTTGCGCCGTCACTTGCCGTGTTCTTCTACGGCCTCAGCGGCGGCAAGACATGGGCCGTTTCGCTGTACGTGGCGGTGGCCGCCACCATCAGCGTCATCTGCCTTTTGTTACTGCGCGAGACGTCAAAGGGCGGCGAAGTCTGATCCGACGAGAGTGACTTTCGTTCACTTGCGCTTGGAATCGACAAGCTGGCGGCGATCGCATCGCGCTAGGCCAATCGGGACCGACTGAAGGATTTTGCCGTGGCGGACGTGAAGAGACAGATGCGCGTAATTGAGATGTCGGGATATGGCGGCCCGGACGTGTTGAGAGTCGGATCGAGGCCTGTGCCGGAAATCTCCGATCATGAAGTGTTGATCCGAGTTGCGGCGGCAGGCGTCAATCGGCCCGATGTCGGACAGCGCCTCGGGCACTATCCCCCGCCCAAAGGCGCATCCGATATTCTCGGACTCGAAGTCGCCGGCACGATCGAGCAGGCTGGCGCCAGCGTCACAAACTGGAGTGTTGGATCGCCGGTTTGCGCGTTGGTGCCAGGAGGAGGCTACGCCGAATATTGTGCTGCGCCGGCTTCGCTTTGCTTGCCAGTCCCGGAAGGACTGACACTGAACGAAGCGGCGTCACTTCCGGAAACCTATTTCACTGTCTGGTCCAATGTTTTCGATCGCGGACGATTGAAGCACGGCGAAACATTGCTCGTTCATGGCGGGACATCGGGAATAGGGATTACAGCCATACAGCTTGCGAAAGCGTTTGGGGCCCGGACGATTGCGACGGTTGGCTCCGAACAGAAGCGCGCGGCGTGCGAACGGCTGGGGGCGGATGTCTCCATCAACTATCGAGCACAGGACTTCGTTGAAGCCGTCGCAGACGCGACAAATGGTCAAGGCGCCGATGTCGTGCTCGACATGGTCGCAGGCGGATATCTGCAGCGCAACATTGCCTGCCTGGCTGAAGAGGGGCGCATCGTCGTCATTTCATTTCTCGGCGGCGCAGAGGCGACGATTAGCCTGATGCCGCTGCTCCGCAAGCGCGGCATCATAACGGGCTCCACGCTCCGTGACAGGCCGGTCGCTTTCAAGAGCGCCATTGCCTCAAGCTTACGCGACCGCGTCTGGCCTTTATTTGCAAGCGGCGCGATCAAGCCCTGCGTTCACAGCACGTTCGAACTTTGCCGCGCCGCAGAGGCGCACGAGCTCATGGAATCCAGCCAGCACGTCGGGAAAATAGTTCTCACGATTGAGCAATGAAGGCCATCCGCCGCGCGAGACCCTATGCGCCCGTGGTTCCGCATGCCGGGAATGATCGGTCCTGCGCACACGATGTTCCTCGTTTCCGCAGCCTGAGATGCAAACGCATTGAAAACGTCAATCTAGCGTACAAGGGAGACGCACAATGTCAAAACAAGGAATGAAAAGTGAGCTCAACGTTCGCGTCCCAATGCGCGACGGCGTTCATCTTGCCGCTGACGTCTATCGCCCGGATGCGCCTGGACGTTTCCCGGTCCTGCTTGCCTTGTCTCCTTATGGCAAATCTACGCAGAGACTCATGTATCCCCAGCCGATGCCCGCATCGACAATGGGCGACGCTTGCATTGAGGCGGGCGACACCAATCTGATTGTCTCGCGTGGCTACATTCACGTGATCGCAGACACGCGAGGCACTGGATGTTCAGATGGCGAGTATCTGAGCATGTACTCCGAGCAGGAGTCGATCGACGGCTACGATCTCGTTGAGTGGCTTGCGCGCCAACCCTGGTGCGACGGTCAGGTAGGGATGATCGGAATCTCTTACTACGGATCTATCCAGCTCGTTGTCGCTTCGTCGCGACCGCCTCACTTGAAAGCGATTGCGCCCCTCGAGGCGACGACAGACCAGTATCTCGCCTGCTACCACGGCGGTGTCTTGGACGCGTTCTACACTGAGCTCCTGACGGGACGGCATTCCTCCCTGAGCTGGCATGGCTATACGAAGGGGAATTTCAAGTCCTTCACGAAAGGCAAGTTGCCGACCGAGGACTTCGAGAGAAAATTGCAACACGCGATAACCGACCCTGCGGTGCTGCAGTACAATCTCTTGTACAGTATTTTGGATGCGCCTGAAAAAAACCCGGTGTTCTTCGATATCCTGTTGAACCCGACGAGCGAGTCAAAATATTGGTGGAGTCCCGATCTATCGAAGATCGAAATTCCGGTTCTCTGCGGAGTCGGCCAATTCCCAAATTGCGGCCCCAAATTTGTTCGCGGTCCATTTATGATCTGGCAGGGGGTGAAAGGCCCGAAGAAGATGTTGATCACGCCGCCGGGCTGGCTCGACCGACCGTTTGTTCAATACCATCAGGAAATCTTGCGGTGGTACGACTATTGGTTCAAGAACATCGACGATGGCGTGATGAACGAGCCCCCGATACGTTGGTTCGTTACCGGCGACGATGAGTACCACGAAGAGCACGAATGGCCTCTTGCACGAACTCAATGGACCGATTTCTATCTGCGTTCGTTCGGGCGTCTGAGCGTCGAACCCGAAACATGGGGAGAGATCGAACCTGACGGCTACACGCAGGCTCCCCTCCTCGTAACCAACAAAATCGAAACGGTTAGCTACATGACCGGTACGATGCCGAGAGACATGGAGGTTTCTGGGCCAATCACATTGTACCTGTGTTCATCGATTGACACCGACGACGCATATATCAAAGCGACGGTTTACGATCGCGCGCCGGACGGCAAAGAACGAGCATTGACGCATGGACATCTGAGAATGTCGCATCGAAAGCTCGATTTGGAGAAATCAAAACCTTGGCAACCCTTTCATGACCATACCGAAGCTGGCCGGACTCCGGTTGTTCCGGGTGAAGTCAACGAATACGCAATTGAGCTTTATCCCTTCATGCACGTCTTCCTGAAGGGGCATGTCCTGCGCTTGGAACTGTGCAGCATGGACCTGCCGGGCGCGGCGTTTTCGTATCATGTAGGATCCGCCAAAACTGTCTCGCATAAATTCTATCGCGATAGCCTGTATCGAAGCAGACTTCACTTGCCGGTGATTCCGCGATAATTCCGGATGCGTAAAACGTCCTGACTTGGCAGGTCGGCATCGTTGGGACCGGCTGATCAAAAAGGTGATCCGGGCTATCTTAGCCCGGTCTACGCTACCGAATGCGCGATGGACCGACTGACGCATTGGCGCGCGAGGACGCTGAGGCGGTACTTGGCGTCCTGTAGAGGGAATCGGCTGGAACGCGGTTCTCGATCCCGACGATGAGGAGAGTTGCATGTTCCTTTTTCCAGGAGGTTTCGCCTCCCAAAAGGATATCGACGAAGCATACAATCCGGGTCACGTCGTTTCAGATATGCAGGCCGAAGTGCGACATTTTTCGGATCGCTCGGCGCGCGCACGCGACCAAATTCCATGTCATTTGGATGTAAGTTACGGGCAGACCATTGAAGAAAAACTAGATATTTTTAATGGGGCTGATCGAGACGCCCCCGTATTTATTTTTGTCCACGGCGGATACTGGCGCGCTTGCTCTTCCAAAGACTTTAGCTGCGTGGCCTTCGGGCCGCGCGCAATGGGCTTTTGTACGGTCTGCATCAACTATGCGCTTTGTCCTCAAGTTACGATCGACGAGATCGTCCGCCAGGTCCGTTCTGCAGTCGCGTGGGTGTATCGCAATATCCGAAACTACGGTGGCGACCCGGAACGGATCGTTCTTGCCGGCCAATCCGCTGGCGCTCACCTTGTGGCGATGACCCTGCTTACCGACTGGCGAGATGTCTACGGATTGCCGGACAATCTGATCAAAGGCGCAATTGTCAACAGTGGTTTGTACGATTTGGCTCCGCTGAGATACAGTTGGTTGCAACCTGCCATTCAGTTGAATGAAGGCATTCTGCGGCGCAATTCGCCGCTTCTTCATGTTCGCCGTCTGCCAACCCCGCTTCTCATCACTTGGGGCGGCATGGAGCAAAAGATTGCATTCGAGTCACAAGCGATCCGGTTTAGCGAGGCATGGATCGCCGCGGGCAATCACGGCGAGTTATGGATGCAAGACGAGAAAGATCATTTTAGCGCGATGTATGGGTATGAAGATCCGACGCACCGCCTGTGTCAAACTCTCTGCAATTTTCTTCGTTGATGGAGTCATCGCCCCGGGTTTTCCGGAGGCTCCAACCCTGCCGCTCTCCAGGCGGCCGAACGCCTGGCGTCAGCGTCAGTTGGTCACCTCCGTCGCGCCGATCGAAGGGACGGCGTCCGCAACCGAATGGCCTCGCGAACCAGCACGTCGACTTGACGCAACTTGGCGACGATCTCCTCGGGCTTATGGGGCTTTCTCGGCATTCCGATCCTTCCTCTTCCCGTCCGGAGACCTACTTCGAGGTGGACCGATTCAATGGGGGTCGTTCACACATCAAGCGCGGCGCTCTATGCTGCGACAGGACGGCGGGGAACTTTCGATCCATCGTCCGTTTCGCAGCAGGCCTATGCTTGATCAAATTCGTCCACGGGGCCTAGAGTTTATTTGGTCAGCCTCAACGCTTTACTTGTATCGAACATCGCAGCTACGGCTTTTGCTATTTCGCTGCTGCTGGTCGCCGAGAAGGCCATCGACTTTGATGATGCGCAACTCTGCATATGGCCGGTGATACTGGGAGCGAGCGTCCCCGAAATAAATTGAAAGCGGCCGTCCGACCCGAGACCAGTCGGCGTTAGATAGACTGTCTCCAATGTCATCATCGTATAGCCCTTGGCCTTGATCGGCGTGCAGGCGCTCGAATCCATGCCCTGGAGGCCCTGCTCGGTGTAAGTCGGCGCAAATAGTACATAGTTGGGATTGCTGGATGGGCTATTGGAATAGTGCCAGAGACCATTGGCATCGGGAGCGTACATAATTACGGAATTTTGCACGCCATCGGTCGCCAACATGACGATGCCGGTCGCGCTAAGAGGGGTCAGTCCGTTTCCGGTCGAGCTGAGCTTCGTTGCAAGCTGGTTCAACGTGTAAGTTATATTGCTGCCTCCCTGACGGTACTGGTCTGTCAAGTCGACAGTGGCTGCCGCCGCTGTGGCGGCGGCGATGTCAGATGTAAGTGGGAGGAGCGTTATGAGGCTGGAACTCAGCCCATAGATCGCCACTCGGGT
>Ga0209023_10004566_pt1 | contig 15695 bp, 14 predicted proteins | sample LakOneMetagenome_FD_187468 | JGI IMG/M metagenome (GOLD analysis project Ga0209023, IMG submission 187468) | Freshwater and sediment microbial communities from Lake Erie, Canada (SPAdes) (version 2) | ecosystem: Environmental > Aquatic > Freshwater > Lentic | place: Lake Erie, Canada... | reverse complement strand
GACATCGACTTGTCGCCCGGCGCGCGGACCTTTCCGGTCAGGGCGGATGCGCGGCGCGAAGTCAGTTGGGACGGCATGATCACCCGCTTCAGGCTGTATTGTGCGAAGGGCCGCGCGGGCGGCGCGAAAGACAGCTTTTGACAGCGGGTCAAAGGGGTGGCAAGGGACCGCCCCGAATTCAACCCGTTGAAAGCATCCAAACGTGGCCAATCCCGAACTGGGCGCCAAACAGGTCTGCCCCAACTGCCAGGCGAAGTTTTACGACCTGAACCGTCGCCCTGCACACTGCCCCAAATGCGGAACCGACTTCGATCCCGAAGAGGCGATGAAGCTGCGCAGCCGCCGCGCCCGTCCCGGCTATCCGTCCGACGATGAGGACACGGAAGATCAGGTCAAGGACAAGAAGGTCGACGGCGACGAGGACGAGGAAGACGACGTCAAGACGCCGGAAATCGACGAGGAAGGCCACGAGCCGATCCTGACGCCGGACGACGAGGACGAAGACTCCCCGGCTGACGCCTCGGAAGAAGCCGGCATGGGCTCGACCGACGGCGACGACGATCTGCTGGCCGACGACGATGACGACTCCGTGCCGTTCATCGAGGACGAAGACGACGACTCGATCGATGACGAGATCGCCAAGCCGTCGCGCGACGACGACTAAATTCTTGAGCCCATCGCGCATCGCGCGACTTGAAGCCCAACTTGCTGTGGGCTTCTCGCGATCTGGCTCAGATTCTTGTTGCACCCGCCGCATTTCCCGTTAGGGAGACGCGGCGGGACAGCAGGCCTTTCACACCTTTCGGTTTGAAAAATCTGCGTATTTTTACCTTTGGGAACGCGGTGAAAATAAATCTCGAAACGGGCTTGATCGCAGAAAAAGCCTGACCTAGTTTCCGCCGCCTCGCCGGGGGCCATCGCAAGATGAACCGGGCGATCCAGACCGACAGGTCCGGGGCTTTAGCTCAGTTGGTAGAGCGCTTGCATGGCATGCAAGAGGTCAGCGGTTCGACTCCGCTAAGCTCCACCATCGTCACCTCCAAACACCGCAAGGTGTTTGGAGGGACGGCCACCCTCCCTTACATTTTCGATCCAGCACGGCCGTCACTCGTATGGCGCACTTGCATCAAAAATGGCGTGTATTCGGAAGCGTGGAGACCGTTGGCAATGCCAAGTTCGACGCCGTGGATTTGAACCCCGCTCAAAGACCTTCGCTCAACGCAAAGACGCTGAACGCTGGGGCGTACTTCAAGAGCGCGACCTCGACGAGTTAGAGAGCCGCGGCGAAACCGCTCACGAGATCCGGTGCGATCTGGAACTCGCAGACGCTTTAGATAGGCACGCCGCGTTGGTGAAGCCCAAGTCAGGCGATCACTACCTGCTGACTGCAATGAAACGCCGCCCGATCGCGAAGAGGCGATTGGATGGGCTCAACCGCACCCATTTCATTCGATACCGCGATGATCGCCTAAGTGAGGTCGGCCCCCGCACTGTCGCGCGAGAGCTCTGGTTGATCCAAAGGACATACGACCTAGCCCGAAAGGAGTGGGGTTTCACTGCGCTAGAGAATTTTGCGCGGGACGTATCAAAACCTCGGCAGCCGAGAGGTAGGGAACGTCGCCTTGAGGCAGACGAGGAAACACGCCTGCTGGAAAATGCCGCCACGATAAAGACCGCCAACCTGCAAGCTATCATCCGCTTTGCGATTGAGACCGCCATGCGCCAGGGCGAAATCCTAGCTTTAGACTGGCGTCACATCGATTTGGTCAATCGCACCGCACTTCTTCCCAAGACGAAGAATGGTCGAGCCAGAACGGTCCCCCTATCGCGGCGCGCCACGGACATTCTGACTTGCCTCCCGACGCGGTCGGGCAGGGTCTTCGCCACAACACCGGACGCCTTGAAGCAGGCTTGGAACCGGCTCGTAATCAAGGCGGAATGCCGTGGCCTCCGCTTTCACGATCTTCGCCATGAGGCTGTTTCGCGTCTCTTCGAGAAGGGGCTGGAGATGCCGGAGACCATGATGGTCTCGGGTCACACAGACCCGAGAATGCTAGTCCGCTATACGCACCTCAGCGCTCGCAAGCTTATCGAAAAGCTAGACGCGAGTGACGTCCCTTGAACAACGACAGGGCGGTTCTTAAATAACCGTTCCCGAAACGATAGCGACCAGCTATCGTTTCGGCTTATCCCCCTTGCAACAGCACCGAGGAATCTAGTCATAAGGAAGCAGAAATATGAAAACGACAGAGGAATATTATAACAGCCTCTATAAGGACGTCCAAGGGAAATGGGTCGTCTTGAGTACCTTCAAGCCGGATACGAACGTCGGCGTTCTTGTTGAAAATCTGCCTGCTGAGATCGCGGCTCGCTCACGCGAAGCCGACCAGTCCCTGTTCGCGACGTTTGCGGTATTCGACAAGCGCCCCCTCACCGGCAGAGGCAAGGGACCGGATATCGGAGCCGTCGTTGCATTCTTTGCGGACATGGACGTGTCTGACGACGGGCACTACGCCGATAACAAAAATCCCCCCATGACACTTGCGGAGCTGAAGTCGGCGGCTCTGGATTGGGGCCTTCCTTCGCCATCAGCCATCGTGAACTCTGGGCGCGGATATCACTTCGAGTGGAGGCTCGATAAGCCTTTCGTCATTACTTCCGAGACTGAGCGATCGCGCGCGACCTTGGCCCTCAAAGGGTTCAACAACTACGTCATAGAGAAGGCTGCCGCAGCAGGCATCAAGCTCGACTCGATGGGCGACCTAGCGCGCGTGAAGCGGGCGCCGGGGTCCGTTAACCACCGCCCCGGACAGTCCCCTCGACCTGTCGAGGTGGTGGAACTGGAACCCGCTCGGACTTACACGATTGAATTCATGGAAGGCTTCAAGCCATCGGTTTCACGGCACCGTGAAAGTCAGGCCGCCCTCAGCGAGACTGGGCCTAGCTGGGATCAGGTCGTTGCCAACGACCCCTTCATCAAGCACTGTATCGCCAACGCCGAATCTATCACCTACGGCGAGTGGTTCGCTGGGATTAGTATCGCGGCTCGGTGCGGAAACGGACGCGAACATGCTCATGAGTTCTCGCAGCTTGACCCTGCGCGCTATAACGCGCGGGCGACTGATGAGAAGATCGACGAGACACTGAAGGTGGGTGGAGCGGTCACCTACGCGTACATCCGTGAGGAGCTGGGCTTTAAAGGGGTGGACGAGGACGAGCTTGCGTCCCGCCTCCATAGCCCGCTCGACTTCGGGAAGATGCCAGAGGCCGAGATCCACGTCCTACGGACGACGGTTTACGACCTGGGGTCGGATCGGTTCTTCGATATCCCAACGATGACGACCCGTACAAACGCTGCGTTTGCTATGCAGCACGGTCACCGGGTAGCGAGCCCTTTGACGATGTTCCGGTCATCGCCGCTGTCGATCAAAGCTGTGAAGGCCGACTATTTGCCGGGCTTGCCGAGGCTCGTCGGGACCGGGGAACGCGTGACGCTTAATACGTGGCAAGAGCCCGAACTGAAGCCGGTTGAAGGGGAGTGCCCGACGATACTCGCTCACTTCGAGTATCTGATCCCGAACGAGACCGAACGTAATCATGTCCTCGATTATTTCGCCCATCTGGTTCAGCGCCCCGGCCAAAAAATCCGGCACGCTCTCTTTATCGCTGGCGGCCAAGGCACCGGCAAAAACTTAGCCGTCGGCTGGCTGGAGAGGATAATCGGGGAGCCAAACCACCGCCTGTTAGGTGCAGATGCGCTGCCAAGCCGGTTCAAGGCCGACCGCATCGATAAGAGTTTCATCACGGTGGATGAGGTCGCCGGCATCGACCATCAGACGGCCAACGACATGAAGGGCTGGATCACCGGTGAATATATGCCGGTCGAGGAAAAGGGCGTGCCCCGCTTCCAAGGCCGAACACCACGGGGGTGGGTGTTCCTCAGCAATATGATCGATGGCCTGAAGCTGGACGACGATGATCGACGGTATGCGATCATTCAAGCGGCTAGAACTAAGCAGTCAGGTGCCTACTACGACGACCTGATCGCCAAATCCGAAAGCGAACTCCCGGCCTTTGCATACTACCTGGGAAAGCGGCCACTCGACGGTTTCGAGCCCAATCGGCTTATGCTCGACAGCCCGATCAAGGGTCTCATCGCACAACTCAGCCTTAGTCCGTTCGAGCTCGGACTTAGGCAGGCGATGGACGGCGAAGAAGGCGTTTTCGTTCGTGACTTCGGGACTGCGGAAGCAGTCGTGAAAACCGTTGTCAGCGGGGGCTACGCCTACAACCCGCCGACCCCGGCACGCGTTGGGATTATCCTGAGCAAGGAGAACGCAATCAGTCTCGACCAAATGCGAATTCCAGGCGTCGGTAAGAAACGCTTCTGGGTGTGGCGCAATCACGAAAAGTGGGCGTCAGCCAGTCCGCAGGAACTGGCCGACGAAATACGTCGCACTAAGCCTCTGATCGAGGGAGCGATGTTGCGTGAGACGGTTTAGCGCGGCTGGTTTAGGTTATGGCTCGCTGGTGATGACCGGCGAGCAAGCCTTCCTCAATCGGCGGTCTTAGCCGTCGTCCTGAGCGATGGTGAACTCCCGTAGGGCGATGGCGCGCTTCACCGTGTCGTTGACCAACTCTTCCATCTGAGGCCGGAGGGTGATGGTCCCGGCGTCCTTGGCTACCGACATCAGCATCCCGTTGGCTACGTTGATGATGTTGCCCGTGGACAGCAACATGGCTCGGGTTTCCCGAAGATCCGGGGCGTCAAAGAATCGTTCGTCTGCGGTGCCGTCTGTGGCTCCATAATCGTAGACAGCGGCCGTGGCGAAGATCGTGACATGGCTTCGGTTGCGGTTGATGTGGCCCTTGTAAAACTGAAGGTCGTTGTCGAGGCCGGGATATGTTTTTTTGGACCAGTCGAACGCGTCTTTCCTCAGCCTCTCATTGCTGGCGACAAGCTCAGCTTGGGTCTGATCAGCTTTTCCGAAGCTGCCGGGCAAGCCGGGATTGGCGGCGAGGTAGCCGAAGAGCGAGGTGGCTTCGACGACTTGTCTGAGGTTGAGCCCGTTCTCAATCTTGTGCTGGCGTAGGGCTGACAGCACTGCGAGCCCGGCCATCTTGCGCGCGTGGCTGTAGGCCCCACGGAACAGGAGACAGTCAGGGACCGACTCGGTCACTGCGGTCGCGAATATCTCGAAGGCGTCCTGAGCAAACATGACGAAGGGCCCAGCCGCCCTATTGGTCCACGCCATGACCTCAGGCTCATGGGTGACAATCTCATTCAGCATCACTGTCAGCTTGGCCATGCTGACACTCTGACACCGGATCGGCCGCTAGTCCCGCTCGGACCCTTCGGAGCCATAAGGTCGCGGGATGGACTCGACAGGTGCCTGTCTCGGTGGATCAGCGTCTCAGGACTTTTGGGCAAGGCTGCGCCGTCCCTCCTAGTAAGGGGCCAGCCATAGAGATAGATATTTTTAAGATTATAAAAGCTGAGACGCTGAGACATTGAGACAAACAAGATAAACCACAATGCACCGATGACGATAAAGTGCGTTTTCTATAATCTCTTATGAAATGATTTCTAAAAAGAAAGGGCATTTTATGAGAAAAGAATACCAAGAACGACTAAAGAGCTCAGATCTTAATAACATGGCGCCGTGGCTCTTTGTCACTAGCGCCCAACTTGCCAAAGCCCTCGGCGTGCATATCCAAACACTCTCAAACTGGAGACTACGAGGGACCGGCCCTGCCGCTGCTCCATCGGGCTTCTTCAAAGGCCGTCCCTCCCGTTACATGGTGGGTCATGTGATGGGTTGGGCTGCTGAACAGGCCGGAGAATTCAGTGAGCCGTGGAAGCTCAATGCCGCCTGGCTCAAAGACAACATGCAGTTTGCCAAGGCTGACGACCGGGAGGCGGTTCAGGCCAGGGTGAAAATGTTGATGCGCCTGTCCCGTGACTTCCGTCCGGGCCACCTGACAGCTGCGGGGCGGTCCGGGCTTATAGATTAGCTTGCTTGCGCCTGCGACTTCACATCCGCGGTGCGCGTCTGCATTCGCCCCACCCACTTCGAATGCTCCGTTGATATCAAAGACTCAACCCGCTGGACGAGGGTCGAGTGGCGTTCAGTTTCGGTGGGGCAATCGTAGGGCGCGACCTTTCCCAAAAAGGCATACTTCTCATGCCGCAGGGCCTCCGCCGTCGAACGGTAGGTAATCCAGTTGTGCTGCCACTGGTTCAGTTCTTGTACGGCAGACAGCACTAACGCCAGCGCTGCGACAGCTGCAGTGGCGGGCGCGATTTCAGCGAATGCGAGCACTGGAATGCACGCGGTTAGGCCGAGCTGGGCCAAACGTGTGCCCTTAAACCACTTCTGGGACTCACTGGATTTGGTGTCGTACCATTGAATCTGCTGCTCAAGGCGCGAGTACCCGCTGTCTGGCTCCTGATCTGTGCTGCCCGGTACCATGCGTTAGGCCGCGTCAATCATGGTCGTTAGCCTGTTCAAATCCCACAACCACCAAGTCATTTTCAATCTTCGCAGCGGCTCCGGCAACGTCAGCGTTCCAGGGCCATTAGGCAAACCCATCGCGATGATCGTGTTTCCTTTGTCGAGGCTTTCCTCAAGCTCCCATCGAACCCATTCACTTGTGTGCGTCAAAGCGCTTACCATGCACAACGTGACTGACGTCCGGTTTATCTTTTCCCTTATTTTTTGGCGAATGTAAGCTGCGTTCGAGCTGTTTATCGCCGTCCTCACGGACTCATCGTAAAACTCGATGTCGAATTTCGGATTGGCTGCCAGCAAGCGAAGGCCATTGATCTGCTGGCGATCCTCCGCCCTGAAGCTAATGAACGCCCTCTTCACAGCACTTTCCCCTTATACCCAGCACGCGAGTTCCTGAGCCTCTAAAGCGAAGCTACCCGTTCTTGTTGGAGTTGTCTCGCTCGGGAATTTTTTCGCTTCAGCAGCGTTGACAAAGGCGGTCGCGTCGGACCCTATAGGCCACCACTTACGCGTTTAGCACTAGGTGCTTGGTCCAGCGTTTCGCTGCGATCTAAGTTGATTGGCAGGATATATGTGCCACGGAAGAGCGCGACACCTGTTCGCCCCTGAAGTGGCCGCTCCGCTCGAACAGGTGACGCGCTCTTCCGCGCCTCAAAGGTAAGTGGTCGCAGGCGGACTTCCAGACTTATTCGACCACTGGGACGCGACGAGCTTAAAGGTCGCCGCGCCCCTTGAGATCGTTTTTGTCTGCGGCGGAACAACGGACAAATCGATCCCCCACGACCTAACACGTCGTGACGCGCTTATGAGCGTCTGCCTCGTCGGCGACCTTTCTAAGTACAAGTTCGTGAAAGCTGAGGACGTTGATAATCTCGCCCCTCGCGGTTACTATAAGGATTTTCTGTCCTTCGAACTTGATATCGCGCAACTTTCACAAATAGTTCTGGTTTTTTGTGAGAGCGCGGGAAGTTTCGTCGAGCTTGGCGCTTTCTGCATGGAAAGTGAAATCGCCCACCGAACGCTCGTGGTCATTGATGACCTTAAATATGAAGAGGACTCTTTTATAAAATGGGGAGCTCTCGCCTATCTCGAAGGGCTATACTCTAGGTCGTCGTTCTGCGTACTTAAAACGAATGAGATTGGTCAAGGGGCAGGCTCACGACCCGACGATATTGACCGAGACCAGTTTGCGGCTGTCATTGCCTCCGCTCTCAGGGAACGAGCGAGGGTGGCTCGCGAAAACCAAAACTTCGATGAGACGAAGTCGGGACACATCATAAAACTGATCACCGGCCTCATCCAAGATTATGGCTCACTCACGAGCGCCGAGATCAAGTCTATTATGGAGAAAATTGGACACCCGCTCGAAGATGCTGTGTTCGATAGATACGCGCAATGCGCTGAAGTTCTTGGGTGGATCAAAAAAGATCCACGCATTCTTACCGACTACTACACGGCGACATCTGAGAAAGACGCTATTCGCTTTACATTTTCCAGCAAGCCCATTGATCGTTCTCGGTGGCGAGCCGATGTCCTGCAATATTGGAAGCAGCACGATCCGGACCGCTTTAGGTCCATCATAGCGAACAGGCGAACGAGATGATCGATGATCTCACTATCGCCCTGGCTCGCGAAACAGGCATGGGGCTCAACGATATCCGAAAGGTGCTTCTGACCGCACCTCGGCGGTACAAGACCTACTTCATCGATAAGAAGTCCGGCGGCCAACGTCTGATCGCTCATCCGGCGCGTGAGTTGAAGCTTCTCCAGCGCGCGTTCCTAGCCCTCGTTCTGAACGATCTACCGGTTCATGAAGCAGCTACCGCTTACCGAGCGAAGCCGGGGCTATCCTTGCGAGACAATGCCCTTCCCCATGCGGCTAACGGGCCCATCTTGAAAATGGACTTTCGCGAATTCTTTCCCTCAATAAGAGGGAAGGACTGGATCAGCTATTGCGAAAAGAACGCGGTATTTGCCCAAGCGAGTGACGCAGAACTAAGCGCCATGCTCCTCTTTCGTCGAGCGAAAGGAGAGGCGGTTCTAAAGCTTTCCATCGGTGCCCCGACATCCCCTGCGTTGTCGAACATTCTAATGTTTGATTTCGATCAGGCAGTTTGGTCGGCCGTTGCGCCCCACCTAGTGACGTACACCCGATACGCGGATGACTTGACGTTCTCTGCCCCACGCACGGGCTACCTCAACGGAGTTCAAAGCCTCGTCGCCCAGACCGTGAGGGCGATGCAATATCCAAAGCTTGAGATAAACGGTGCCAAAACGCGCGTAGTGACAACCAAATTCCACCGCGATGTCACAGGGCTGACCCTCGCGCTTGATGGCCGCGTTACCATCGGTCAGTTGCGGAAGCGAAACATCCGGGCAGGAGTGCACAATGCATCGAAAGGCAGCATGCCCCCTCATGAACTCAAGGCGCTTGCCGGCCAGATCGCCTTCGCTATGAGCGTCGAAGAGAATTTCCTGGAGCATCTCAAATCGCTTCACGGCGGCGACCTCGTCGATTCCATAATGAAAGCGCGGGCGTACCCATCATCTTCGTCATGACCGAACGCTCAACGTCCAAAAGGCTTTATCGAGAAGCGATCGAGCTCCTCCTTGCGGCAGTTTATTGGCAGGGTGGCGATGGGCTCAGAACAGGCTTCTTGTTTGGCCGTCCGGGAGCTCGTCCTTTCGAGCGACGGATGGGAGTCGAAATCACCTACCGCCAAAAGGAACTCGTACGAGCTGTCCTGTTCGTCCGGCGGCACGGTCCGCCGTATCTGCGCATGATCTCACTGGACGACGTCCGTACGGCGCTTACGGGCTTCTTGTCCGAAAATTACTGGTACTTGGCGGATGAAACATTCGGCCACCGGTTCGAATGCTCTTTCGCGGAACACGTTTCCGAGGCACCGAAGCACGCTCTAGCTCTTGCGCTGGAGCGGTCCAAGCTGTTCCAGCCATCGCAACTTACGACGCTATTCCCGCTAGTTACCGTCACGGTCCAACGTGATTTCGATTCTAACTCATTCTTTATCGTCCGGCCTTCTGGCTTGGATCATCGCCGTCTTCCTGACGGAGTATCGCAGCGTCGACTGAAGCCTGATCAGTTTCCGCCCACGAAAGAATGGCAGGGTGCAATCCATGCACCGAGCGCTTGGCTTGGGATTAGGTCTCCTGCACTATTAGCGGCGAAGAAGATGCGGTCCGCTATCCTTGGGGCCTTCGCTCTAGTGCAGCATCCAAAAGAACGTTACCTTTTCACCGGTCGCAAGACCTTTGGCGGCTATTGCATCTTGAACGACGGTTTCACCACTTCGTTCGGGGGGGCTCACACGCCTCCCTTAGGGGACAACATCATAGTTACGGATGCAGATCATCCCTGGCTGGCAATATTAGACAAAAAACTGGCTTCTAATGACAACCAGGATCGACGGCACCTTAAAGCCCTAGAATATTTTTATCGGGCGTGGCCCTATCAGCCCGCCGAGCGCTTTCCCGTCCTGTTCATGGCGCTAGACGCTCTCTTCGAAGCCGGTGCAGGCGAAGGCGTAACGCGGTCCGTGATGAAGGGTGTGGCAGCGCTGCTTGGGAATGAATATTCTGATGAGCAGCTTCGATTGTTGATCGAGCTGCGCGGTTCGGTAATCCACGGAGGAGCGCCGGACGTGTACGACTCCCGGAAATATGGTCGCTACTGGGATACCTACGCCGCAGATCCTATCCGGGACCTAGAGCTGATAACGGCGGCTTGCTTGCGCAGAGCGGCATTCGACGATCTTTTGGTTGAACATCCCCATACCCATGCAGCGCTCATTGCGAAGCATATGCCGGGCATGAACTAGGACGGGCGTTAAGTGCCCGCCGGAAGAGCGTGGCCCCAATCTGTCGTAACGCGCGGACTTGACTAAGTGATTTCTGACGACGTGTAGGTGCTTAAAAGTCGATCACGGCGGGAAGCGCAGAGGCGACTTTTGACAGCAGATCGCTGGGCTCAACGTCCAAGGCGCGGGCGGTCACAACAAATTCCACAAAGTCCAAGCGGCGCTCCTTGTTCTCGATCTTGGAGACGAAGGAACGGGGCTTGCCAAGGCGTTCCGCAAGCTCCCGCTGCGACAGCCCTTTGGATCGGCGGGCCTCAATCATCACGGTGATCGCCGCATCATAGGCTGCTGACGTCACCCAAGGGCGCTGCATCTTCCGGACTTCCCGTCGTGGAATCCAGTTGCTAAGCAATGCGAAGTTTGCACCCATCATGGGTGCGCGGAGAGGCCTATGTTGATAGCTGCTCTGATCGTCGCGGGGTTGATGCCGTCCGACCCTGTTCCTCAGAAGGCGATGTCGGAAACCGGCGTATGGGGAGAGCGCGACTTAGATCGATACATATCAACCAACTGCCCGACGCTCTTCGCAAGCGCCCCAGCAGACCCATTCGCGGTCCAGCCGTCTCAGATTCCACCCGCTGACCGCATCGAACTGGAGTATGCTCCGACCAGAGCAGAGGTATACGGGCCGGAGCTGCACAGAACATTCACGTGGAGTTACAACGCTGAGACGCAAGTCTTGTCCTTGGCGGCGACACCATCTCTCTTGGCTATGACAACTAGGTTGGATGTCCCTGAGTCACTCCGTAGCCGCGACAATCCGTTGGAGATGCATGCCGCATTCCCGACTTTTGGGGAGATAAGCCTTCGCCCGTCCGAAATCCGACAGAACGCTTTCGGGGCAAGCGTTGAGGTCAACGGGGCTTCCATCTCGGAGCGAGGAATGGGGTCGATTGGTCCTCTTGGCAGCAACCGTCTTCCAAGAGCGACATACGGCAGCAGCTATAGATTGTCGCTCCCGATGTCGCCCGAGGAAGCGCGGGTTTTCGTTACGCGGGTGCGTTTCGAGGTAGACGCAACGCCAGTGGAATGGCGGCCGGGAGCATGGCTAGTCCACGGCTTTGGAAGCAAGCGCGCAACCTACGACGATCCGAGCGAGCAAACGATTGATGGCTGCTACCTCAATGTCGTTGTGTCGTCAGTCCGGTTTCGGGACATAGGGGACGATAGTGTTCTGCGAGAATGGACCACCGAAACCACCGAGACCCCATTCCGTTAAATGCGCTGAAACGATCCCAGATTTGACGAGCTCCCACCCCGACCGCGTGTCACATCCTGTCACTCGCCTGTCACTCCGACCTCCAGAAAAGGGCAGTAGGGGTCTGTCGGGGTGCTCGGCCATCGGTTAGACTCAAGCTTCTGGGGCCGTCCCCGGATTGATTTGGTAAGTCAGTGGTTACGAGCCAATGCCGCCTCGCCGGGGGCCATCGCAAGATGAACCGGGCGATCCAGACCGACAGGTCCGGGGCTTTAGCTCAGTTGGTAGAGCGCTTGCATGGCATTCAAGAGGTCAGCGGTTCGACTCCGCTTAGCTCCACCAATTTTTCAAGGGGTTAGCAGGAAACTGCTAACCCCTTTTGCTTTCCGGGTAGCACATGGGTAGCAAACCGCGTTACGTGAAAAACTTCTCAGCCTAGTCGTTTTCACTGGGCTGCCGGGGATTTCAGCCGGTTTCGGGGGCTCTCGCCGAAGGGCTCGCATCTCCGGCGAATCAAGACGGCCGGAGGGTCGTTTGCATGTTGACGGCGATGCGCGTCCCCGCCGTTTCAGACTGTGGCAAGCTTCCAGGACCAGGGTCTCGACAAAGACCGGCGATTGCCCACTGAAATCGCCGCGCAACCCTCGCAGCGGTTATGGCTCCGGGCACCGCACAGCCCTAGCTTGTCGAGCCTTCATCTGAGTCTCGCCCCCATGCCTGCCAGTCCTGAACTCACCGGCGGCGCCGGCTTCACCTTCGAAGACACCGTCGTCGCCTACTATCTCGCTTCCCTTCTCGGGGAGCACACCGCGCGTGGAACTGGAGCCGCTACGGTCAAGGAGGTTCGTGTCCAGCGTGGCGCCTTGGGCGAGCCGCTCGACGACGTCATCGTCGAGAGCGAGGACGGGGGCGAGGGCTCGACCCTGAGCATTCAGGTCAAGCGAAGCTTCATCTTCGCCGACCGGGAGTCCAACGCCGTCTTTCAGGACGTCGTGGCGCGTATCCTTGAAACGATCGCGAAGGCGAGCTTTCGCCACGGACGCGACCGGGTCGGGATCGCGACAGACGAGGTCGATCTGGGCGCCTACCGCCACATCCGCACGCTCTGCGACTGGGCGCGGGACAGCGCGACCGCGCGCGATTTCCACGTCCGGGTCGCCAAACCCGGTTTCGCCGCCGAGACCAAGCGGGCGCTGGTCGCCGCGATCCGATCCGCCCTCGCCAGGGCGTCGGGCGCCCCTGCGGGGGACGAGGAGGTGTTCCAGGTCTTCCGACACCTCGTGGTCATGAGATTCGAACTCCTGGGCGAGGGCGCGGCCGACGCGGACCTAGTGCTGGACCGCATTCGGGGCGTCCTGAGAACCGATGCCGTCGGCGACGGCGGCGACGTCTGGACCGGGCTGCGGGTGATCGCGCGCGAGGCCGCGGGTGAGGCCGGAAGCTTCGTCCGGAGCAACCTCGTCGAAAGGGTCGGCCGCGGGGACCGATTCACGCCCGGCCGGTTCTGGGCGGCAGAGCTCGACCATGTCCGCGCGGAAGCCCGGCTCGCCCTCTCGACCATTCGCCGGACGGTCGACGGCGTCACCCTCGATCGCGACGATCTCGTCGACGAGATCAATCGCCGTTTGCAAGCCGATCGCGTGGTCCAGATCGTCGGCGCCCCGGGCTCGGGCAAGTCCGCCCTGCTCGCGCGCTACGCGACAATGGCGGCGGACCGCGGCTCAGTCCTCGCCCTGCGGGCCGACCGTCTCAGCCCCGGAGGGTGGCCGGCGTATGCGCGGGCCCTGGGTCTCACGGGCGTCGATCCCAGACCGATCCTCCGGGAGATCGCCGCGGCAGGCGACTGCGTTCTGGTGATCGACGCCATCGACCGCGTGCGTCGCGAAGATCGGCAGATCGTCCAGGAGGTGCTCGACGCCGTCTTGACGGAGCCGACGCTCAGGACCTGGCGGGTGCTGGTGACCCTGCGCGATGGCGCCTGGAGCGACGTCGGCCGATGGGCGACCGCCCTCGGGGCTCTGGCAACAAGCCGCGTCGAGGTGACGCCCCTGACCGATCAGGAAGCGACCGATCTGTCGGAGGTCAGGCCGGGCCTTGCCCCGCTCCTCTTCGGCGCCCCCGCCGTGCAGGAGATTTCGCGACGGCCCTTCTTCCTGGACGTGCTGGCCACTGCCATCGGGGACGGCGGAGACCCGATCCCGTCCAGCGAAGCCGAACTGCTGTCTGCCTGGTGGCGTGGAGGCGGCTATGATGCGGAGGGCGCCGTCCGCGCGCGCCGCCAGGAGGTCCTGCTGGCCCTGGCCTCGGCCAGCGCCGCGAATCTCGGTCGCGACGCCCCGGTCCGGGGGCTTGACCATGACGCCATCGAAAGCCTGAAGGCGGACGATATTCTCAAGGATGCCGAGCCAGGCCACACCGTCTCCTTCCGGCACGACATCTTCTTCGAATGGGCGTTCACCCATCGCCTCGTCAGCGCGGGCGCCGACTGGCTCCAGGCGGTCGTCGAGGCGGGCGAGCCACCCGCGCTCGGACGACCGGTCGAACTGCTCTCGCAGCTCCGCTTCGACGCCGACCGGGCTTGGGCCGCCCAGCTCGATCGGCTGGAAGCCGCGCATAGCCGATCGCAATGGCGCCGCTCATGGATGATGGCGCCGCTGTCATCGCCGCGCTTCGAGGAGAGAGCCTCGACCTTCACCGCAGCATTTTTCGTTCTGGGCGATTCCAGCCGATTGCGACAACTGCTGACGTGGTTCCAGGCGGTGAGGACCCGCCCCGGCAAGGGGCTCGACGGACTGCCGCCCTACGACGCCCTGTCCTCGACCGACCGGATCCGCCTGGCCGACATGATGGCCGAGCCCGCAGACTATCGGGCGTGGAGACGGTTGCTCGACTGGCTGCTGGCGCAACAGGGCCAGGTTCCGGTGTCCCTCTGGCCAACCGTCCTTACCCTCGCGGAGATCTGGCAGTCAGCCCTTACCAGGATTCCAAACACGACCACCGAAGGCCTTGTGGCGCTTGAGGAGCATTGGCTCCTTGCGCTGGAGGCCCACCAGAATCCGACAGAGCCGCGCACCTTGCCGGGACGGTTCGGCGGCATGGATCACAACGCGCAGGACCAGTTCGCCGATCGGCTCCGGACCCAGATCTTCAGGGCCGCGCTGGCTTATCCCGATCCCACGATCCGCTATCTCCGAGCGCTGGATGGCTCGCGCCGGGGCGGCCGCCATGTCTGGCGGTCCGTCATGGAATCGGCCGCCTGGGTGGCAAAGGCCGCGCCAGCCCTGCTCGTCGACGCCTTCCTCGCGGAAATGCTGGAGACCCTGCCCAAGGAGAAACTGCGACTGGAGCTGGAAAGCGACCGCCAGCGCCGGGACGAAGCCTTGAAGCATCCGGCGGGTTCGCGCGAGAGGAGCCTGCTGATGCCCTCGTTCCTCGGCGGGATGGTCGATCACCACGACTGGGACAAGCTGTCGCTCGATCGGCGGGCAGACCTGTTCTACCCGCCCTCGCCCCAGACCGAGCCCTTCAATGCTCTCTTCAGACATGCCCCGGGCGAGGCGCTCCGCCTGGTCAAGTCGATCGCCGATCACGCCGTTTCGTCCTGGCTCGAACTGCATGACCTGGATCCCGAGGACGGGGGCACGCCCGTCCCCCTCGTTCTCGCGTTCCCCTGGGGCTTGGAGACCTTCTGGGGCGGCGAGCGAGAATACGTCGCCTTCCGGGCTGCCTTCGCGCCGCCGATGCTCGAGGCCGCGCTGATGGCCCTCGAGGACTGGGCGTTCCGGGAGCAGGAAGGCGGGCGCGACGTCGACGAGATCCTGTCCGACGTCCTTAAGGGGACGCGCCATAACGCCTTCCTCGGAATCGCGGCTGCGCTGGCGGTCACGACGAACCGGGCCTCGGCCACGACCCTGCCCCTGATCAGCAGCCAGCGGCTCTGGAACTGGGATGTGCGGCGGCTCGTGAAGATCGACCATGACAGCTCGTTCAACATCCTGGGTTCCCGGCCGGGGACGCCAGCCGCGATAGCCCTCCAGCGGGCAAACCAGCGACCCTGCCGCAAGACCGACATCCGGCAGATCGCGATCCTGTTCGCCCTGTCGTCCG
>Ga0209023_10004564_pt1 | contig 15696 bp, 13 predicted proteins | sample LakOneMetagenome_FD_187468 | JGI IMG/M metagenome (GOLD analysis project Ga0209023, IMG submission 187468) | Freshwater and sediment microbial communities from Lake Erie, Canada (SPAdes) (version 2) | ecosystem: Environmental > Aquatic > Freshwater > Lentic | place: Lake Erie, Canada... | reverse complement strand
TTCCGATCTCGGGTGGCACAGGCAATACGAACATAGCTGCAGCAGGCAAGGCGGATATGGCGGCCGAGCTGGCCAAAACCAAAGCCAAGCTCGCGCAGCTGCAAAAATCCGGCGCATCCAAAGAGAAAATCGCGTCGGTTCGCGAGGATGTGGTCGGGCTGGAAACCGGGATCAAGCTGGCTGATGGTATCGGCTCAAGCAATCTCATCGTCAACGATAGCGAAATCCATCTCGGCGTGCCGGAGGTTGACGATGCGCTGAAGCATGCGATCAAGAATCCTGCACTGCTTGTCTACAAGATGCAATCGAACGCCTACAAGTTCAGCTGGTCGCTGATCCCGATTTCGATCCCGTTTGTGTGGCTGCTCTTCATCTTTCGCCGTCAATTCAAGCCCTACGACCACGCGATTTTCGTGACCTATTCGCTTTCGTTCATGAGCCTGCTGCTCGTCGTGCTTTCGATTTTAGGCAGGCTCGGGCCGCTGGCAGGTTTGCGGGCTCCGCTGTTCGTTTTCGTCCCGCCGGCACATATGTTCTTCCAGCTGCGCGGCGCATACCAGATCGGCATCTTCGCAGCCGCATGGCGAATGGTTGCGTTGCTCGGCATCGCGTTTGTCGTGCTGATACTGTTCGGGGTCATACTCCTGACCCTCGGCGTGACGGGTTAGTCTCGCTCTCAGGCCCCTTGCGCCGCCGTTCCGCCGATACCGCGCTTCCGCGTCTTGGGGATTGACGAGCCGCCGGCCTTCAGCGCCTTGGGCTGGTTGTGATCGATGCCGCTTCTGTCGGGTGGCGTACCCTCCTTGAGCAGCGCGCTGATCTCATCCCCGGTCAACGTCTCATATTCCAGAAGCGCGTTAGCAAGCGTATGCAACTGCTTGATATTCTTCTTCAATATCTTGGTTGCCTGCGCATGACCGCCTTCGACCAGGGCACGGATTTCGCTGTCGATCAGCTGTGCCGTCTCGTTCGACATATTGTGCCGCTGGGTCTGCGAATAGCCGAGGAAGGTCTCGCCCTGCTGTTCCTCATACTGGAGCGGACCCATCTTGTCTGACATGCCCCATTGCGTGACCATCGAGCGCGCAAGACCGGTCGCCATCTGGATATCGCCCGAAGCGCCCGATGAGACCTTACCATAGCCGAAGATCAGTTCTTCGGCGACGCGTCCGCCCATCGCGATCGAGAGGTTCGCATACATCTTGTCGCGGTGATAGGAATATGTGTCGCGTTCGGGCAGCCGGACGACCATGCCCAGCGCGCGGCCGCGCGGGATGATCGTTGCCTTGTGGATCGGGTCCGACGCCGGCTCGTGAATGCTCACAAGCGCGTGGCCGGCTTCGTGGTAAGCAGTCATCTTCTTTTCGTCGTCGGTCATCACGAGCGATTTCCACTCGGTGCCCATCATCACCTTGTCCTTGGCGGCCTCGAACTGCGCCATCGCGACGAGCCGCTTGCCGAGCCGCGCCGCGAGCAACGCTGCCTCATTCACAAGGTTGGCCAAATCGGCGCCAGAAAAGCCCGGCGTACCGCGGGCAATCGTGCGCGCATCGACATCGGGCGCCAGCGGCACCTTCTTCATATGAACCTGGAGGATCTTTTCGCGGCCCTCGATATCGGGGTGCGGAACGACAATCTGCCGGTCGAAGCGGCCTGGACGGAGCAGGGCAGGGTCGAGCACGTCCGGACGGTTCGTTGCGGCAATGATGATGATGCCTTCGTTCGCCTCGAACCCGTCCATCTCGACAAGAAGCTGGTTGAGCGTCTGTTCGCGCTCATCATTGCCATTGCCAAGTCCTGCACCGCGATGACGGCCGACCGCATCGATTTCGTCAATGAAGACGATGCAGGGCGCGGACTTTTTAGCCTGGTCGAACATGTCGCGGACGCGGCTCGCGCCGACACCGACGAACATTTCGACAAAGTCCGAACCCGAAATGGTGAAGAAGGGCACATTCGCTTCACCCGCGATCGCGCGGGCGAGCAGCGTCTTGCCAGTGCCGGGCGAGCCGACGAGCAGCGCGCCCTTGGGGATCTTGCCGCCAAGCTTCGAGAATTTCGAAGGGTCCTTCAGGAAGTCGACGATTTCCTGCAGTTCCTCGCGGGCTTCATCGATGCCCGCGACATCGTCAAAGGTCACGCGGCCCTGCTTTTCGGTGAGCATGCGTGCGCGCGATTTGCCAAAGCCCATCGCGCCCGAACCGGCGCCCTTCTGCATCTGGCGCATGATGAAGAATCCGACGCCAAGGATCAGGATGAAGGGCAGGGCCTGGTAAAGCATGACCATCCAGACGCTCGGCCCCTCCTCGGGGCGCGCGGAGAAGCGGACATTGTTGCGCTCAAGCCGGTCGGTCAGCCCGGGATCGTTGACGGCATAGACATGGAATGCATCTCCGTTGCTCAGCTTGCCGGAAATGACGTCGCCAGCCTGGACGATTTCCTTGACCGATCCGTCATCGACCTTGGAAATGAACTCGGAATAGGCGATCGCGTCGGACTTCGCATCGCGTGACCTTGTGTCGAAGACCGAAACGAACACGCCGATCAGAAGCAAAATGCCGGCCCAGATCAGCAGGCTCTTCATCATCGGGTTGATGCCCTGGGGTTCTTTGTCGTCGTTCATCGCGCGAAATCACCTTTCTCAAGGTCTAGATAGGGCACAATTGGTGAATAACAATGCAACGAAATGGTGAATGGGTCAGTTTTTGCGCCGAGGCGGGGCAGGGGCAAACTCCCATGAATCAGGGGTCGCGCGGGCAACCAGTTGGCCAATACTGGCTTTCCCGCCAATCCGTAGCGTTTCGGCAAGCCGCTGGATATCCGGTCCATTGGGCTGCCAATCGTCGTCGAGGGTGCGGATGCAGCGGATCAGCAACCGCCGCTGAAGCTCGGGCGGGAGTGACAGCGGATCGGCGAGGCACAGCGATTCGGCGGCTTTCCGCGCACGTTCGGCAAATAGCCGGTCTTCCATCCAGCCGAGTGCGGCGTCGCTTTCGGCCTGGGCTGCGGCGCTGCGTGCCATCGCTACGGGATCGAGCCAGTCGCTGTCGGCAATTGCCTTGCGAATGCGCGCCCGGTCAAATCGGTCGTCGGTGTTAGAAGGGTCGCTGACCGGCCCAATTCCGGCGCACTCGACGATCTCGGCCAGCTCTTGCCGGCGCCAGTGAAGCAATGGCCGGACGATCAGGCCATTCATAGCCCGTATTCCCGCCAGCCCGCCAATGCCGGCGCCCCGGTTCAGGCGCATCAACAGCGTTTCGGCCTGGTCGTCGGCATGATGCGCGGTCAGGATCGCTGCGATCCCGCTTTGCGCGGCCCAGTGCTGGAGAAGGGCGTAGCGCGCTGAGCGTGCAGCAGACTGGATCGAACCCGTGATGGCGGCTGCAGGGACGAGCGTTGTGTGTGCGATGCCGAGCGATGCACAGATTTCGGCCACGTATCGAGCCTCGTCGGCGCTTTCGGCGCGGAGCCGGTGATCGACCGTGGCGGCGAAGCATTGGCCGGGAAAGGCCGCATTGCAGAGCAGGAGCAGGGCAAGGCTGTCGGGTCCGCCCGAAACGGCAATGCACAGCCGCACCTCATGCGTCGGGATCAGCTTTTCAAGATCGCCTCGAAACCGTTCGATCGCTGCCTCAGGCAGCGCATTTTGCATCGGTCTTGCCCTTGGCGACCTTGGCCTTGAGGTCGGCACCCGCCTTGTCTGCATAGACGTCGTCGAATTCCTTGTAGACCTTGCATGCGTCGGCCGGTTTCTTGAGTTTGGTCAGGGCGACGCCCAGCCAGTAAAGGCTTTCGGATGCCCGCTCGCCACGCGGCATCTTCTGGTAATTGTCATAAAAGGCGACCGACGCCAGCGCGGGCTTGCCCTCATCCAGATAGGCACGGCCCAGAAGGTTCTGGGCATAGCTCGCCCGTTTGTGGTTCGGATTTTTGGCGACGAATTCCTTGAGCTTGATCTGCGCTTCGGGATAGAGCTTCGCTGTCCAGAGGCGGAAGCCATAGGTATAGGCGTCCTCGATCGCATCGCCTGTGGCCGGAATTTCAACGGCTTCTATCGCGGCCTTGCGGTTCGGATCGACTTTTGTCGAAGCCGCCGGTTTCGCAGGCGCTGCCTTTGGCGCTGCGATCGTTGGCTTTTGCGGCGCGGCGGTCACGGCTGCGGCCCCGCCGTCATTGGCAACGATCGGCCCCGTGCCTTCGAGCGACTTCAGCCGGGTATCATAGGCCTTGAGTGCATCCTCCAGCTTCTTCATCCGGTTGCCGTCGGTTTCGACTTGCCCGGTCAAGGCCTGGAGTTGCGATTCGAGCGCGTCGACGCGCGCGTTCAGGTCTGCAACCGGCGATGAAGCGGGATTTCCTGCTGCGACTGCCGGGGCACCGCCACCGATCTCTGGCTCGACCGCGACGCCATTGGGGAAGACCTTGCGCTGGACCGCCGTCATTTCCTTTTCGAGCTTTCCGACGCGCTGGCTCAGCGGGTCGGATTGCGCGATGGCCGGAGCGGCAGCGACGCTGGCCAACAATAGCGTGGCGAAGGTAAATTTACGCATCCCGGTTCCTCTGTCCTGACATCATTTTGCTTGCCGATAGGGCTTGTGGCGCACCGCACCGCTACGATCAAGGCTGGGGTTCTGTCGGCACCGTGGCATTGGCGGGGGGCGGTGCGGCCGTTTCCGAAGCCGGTGGCGTGACGGCAGGCGCAACGCTGGTCGTGCGCGGAGCAGACGTCCGGGCCGGTTTGTCCGCGCTTCCTGACACTGGCTTCTGATCGGCGGCAGGCTTTGGCTTTCCGGATGCCTCAGGGGCCGTTGTTGCAGAGTCCTGCTGGGCAGAAGGGGGTGCAGCAGTTCTCGCCATAAGCGCGGCTGCGCTGATCCCGACATCCTTGACGGTGCGTTCCGCCGGCCCCAGCGCGGGCACCGCAGAACCATTGATGGTGACGGCGATCAACTGGGCACGGCCCGTACGGATCTGCGGATTATTGGCGTCAGCAGGCACGATATAGCGCTCGCCCTTGGCCATTTCCTTTTCCAACAACACCTTGTCGGTCGCGTCATAAATGCGAACCCAGACGGGCTCGATGGCTGTCAGCACGACTTCAGCCGAAGCGGTTGGTGCTGCGGTTGCCGCCGGAGCAGCCTGTGGAGGCGGCGCGCTTGCTTCGACCGGGGTCGGCGCGACTTCCGGTCCGCTCATCAACATACTGCGCCAGATACCGTATCCGACCGCAAGCAGCAGGCCGAGGGCCGCCGCCGTCCAGGCAAGCGTCCGCGAGGGTATCCGGGCGGGATCCGCGTCGTCGTAGTCCTGGAGTTCAGTGCGATAGCCATAAGCATCATGGCCAAGCTCGGCCCGCAATTGCTGGGCGAGTGCCTGCTCGTCTTCATCGACTGCCCGGGCATAGGCTTTGACGAACCCGATGCAGTAGGTGGAGGATGGAAAGGAGGAATAATCGCCGGCTTCAATAGCCTGAAGGTGTCGGAGGGGAATTCGGGTGCGGCTGGCAACGTCCGACAAATCCATCCCCGCCCTTGTGCGGGAAGCACGCAACCTATCCCCCACGCGCTCCGGAAAGAGCGCCTTTTCTTCTTCAATAGTGTCGACCACGATGTTTTTTGTCTCCCGACCGGTCGCTTCGACTGATCGGCGCAGTTGTTTCAATGAACACAGACTCTGTCAACGTCGGATTCGTGAATATTGGCCAAAGTTCGGGGCTTGGGCGACGTGCCGGTCATCAGATCGGACAGATTGGGAATCGACGGCGAACAAGCGATGCGTTACCCCCGTCCAAATGACACTTCAGCGCTATTCCCGGACTGCAATCTTCCTCCATTGGGCCATTGCCCTGGCACTCGCTTTCCAGCTGGCGCTTGGCTGGCGGCTCGAAGATATTCCCAAGGGCCCCGGCCTTTTTGCCGCCTATCAGTTGCACAAGTCCGTTGGCATCACGATCCTGTTGCTGACACTGGCGCGGTTGCTGATCCGTGTGATGCGTCCGCGGCCAGGGCCGATGGCCGACGGCATCTGGGCGGAGCGGCTGACGCGGGCCGTTCATTGGTTATTCTACGGGGTCCTTTTGTTCGGGCCGCTGACCGGCTGGGTCATCGTTTCGACCGCGAAGATCAAGGTGCAGACGCTTTTGTTTGGCGTTGTTCCCTGGCCGCATTTGCCGATCGGCCGCGCCTTGCATGAACCCGCCGAAGGTGTGCACAATATCATCGCCTGGATCGGGCTTGGCCTGTTCGTGCTGCACGTTGCAGGGGCGCTCAGACATCAGTTCGTGAAGGACGAGAACATCCTTGGGCGGATGATTCCCTTCATGACCACCGGGCCTGTTGGCAAGGGCCGTGCCGCCTGGGCCGCCGGCCTCGCGCTACTCGCCATTTGGGCGGCTCATGGGGCGGGATGGCAGATTCCGTTTTCGCCCGCAGTAACACTGGCGAGCGAACCAGCCCCCGCCGCGCCGCCTGGGCCTGCCGCACCCGAAGCCCCGGTCAAGCCGGACGAGGCTGCAAAGGCGGAAGCCGCTGCGCAGCCGCTGGCCGATTGGAAAGTTCAGCCCGGAGGCCGCCTCGGCTTTTCCGCCAACTGGACGGGGACTGCGATCAATGGTCATTTCAGCGAATGGGAGTCGGTAATCCGCTTCACCCCCGATGCGCCGGAAAAAACGACGATACGCGTTTCCGTCGATCTGGCCTCGGTCAACACCGACGATAGCCAGCGCGACGAAAGCCTGAAAGGTGCTGATTTCTTCGATATCGCGACACATCCCACGGCAGTTTTCAAGGCGTCCGGAGTTCGCTCGTTAGGCAATGACCGCTTCGAAGCGCATGGTACGCTCGATCTTCACGGTACGCGCCAGCCGGTCACACTCGCCTTTTCGTTGAAAATCAAAGACGATACCGCCCAAGTCAGCGGAACGACCAGGCTGGACAGGACGGCTTTCGGTGTTGGGAGCGGCGATTGGGCCGCGACCGACCAGATCGCTGCAAAGGTCAGCGTCGCGTTCAAATTCACGGCGAAACGCATCGGCACGCACTGATCGCTGCGAAGGTCTTGTCTGTCCCGCGCCATCGGTGCAAGGGGTCGGGCGAGGAGTGAGACATGAGACAGATAGATCATTTCATCGCTGGCGGCGCTGGCGGTGCGACGAAGCGTTTCGGCGATGTGTTCGATCCCAACAATGGGGGCGTTCAGGCGCAAGTCGCGCTTGGCGATGCGGCCGTCCTCGAACGTGCGGTCCAGGCCGCGCTAGCGGCACAGCCAGCCTGGGCGGCCACGAATCCGCAGCGGCGTGCGCGGGTCATGTTCAATTTCAAGGCACTGGTCGAAGCGAACATGGATTCGCTCGCCGAGATGCTCTCGTCCGAACACGGCAAGGTGATTGCCGATTCCAAGGGTGATATCCAGCGCGGCCTCGAAGTGATCGAGTTCTGCTGCGGCATTCCGCATGTCTTGAAGGGCGAATATACGCAGGGCGCCGGCCCTGGCATCGACGTTTATTCGATGCGCCAGCCGCTGGGGATCGGCGCCGGAATCACGCCGTTCAACTTTCCGGCGATGATTCCCTTGTGGATGTCGGGCGTGGCGATTGCGACGGGCAACGCTTTCATCATCAAGCCGAGCGAGCGCGATCCTTCGGTGCCCGTGCGTTTGGCCGAACTGTTCCTCGAGGCAGGTCTTCCGGAAGGCATTTGCCAAGTCGTTCAGGGCGACAAGGAAATGGTCGATGCCATTCTCGATCATCCCGCGATTGGCGGTGTCTCGTTCGTCGGCTCATCGGATATCGCGCACTATGTGTATCAGCGCGGCGTTGCCGCCGGGAAGCGCGTTCAGGCGATGGGCGGCGCGAAGAACCACGGTATCGTGATGCCCGATGCCGATCTTGACCAAGTAGTGAATGATCTCGCAGGCGCGGCGTTCGGATCGGCGGGCGAGCGCTGCATGGCGCTGCCGGTCGTCGTGCCGGTTGGCGACGAAACGGCCGACCGCCTGCGCGCCAAGCTGATCCCCGCGATCAACGCGCTCAAGATCGGCATTTCAACCGATGCCGAGGCGCATTATGGCCCGGTGGTGACGGCGGCGCACAAGGCCAAGGTTGAAGGCTGGATCCAGAAGTGTGCGGACGAAGGCGCCGAACTGGTTGTCGACGGCCGTGGCTTCAAGCTGCAGGGCCATGAGGAAGGCTTCTTCATCGGCCCGACCCTGTTCGACCGGGTGACGACCGACATGTCATCCTACAAGGAAGAGATTTTCGGCCCGGTCCTCCAGATGGTCCGCGCGGCGAATTTCGAGGAAGCCGTCGCGCTTCCGAGCAAGCACCAATATGGCAATGGCGTGGCCATCTTCACGCGCAACGGCCACGCCGCGCGCGAATTTGCGGCCCGTGTCAATGTCGGGATGGTCGGCATCAATGTGCCGATCCCGGTGCCCGTTGCCTATCACACCTTTGGCGGCTGGAAGCGCTCTGCTTTTGGCGACACCAACCAGCACGGCATGGAAGGCGTGAAGTTCTGGACAAAGGTCAAGACGATCACTGCCCGCTGGCCCGACGGCTCGCCCGACGGAGGCAATGCGTTCGTTATTCCGACGATGGGGTGACGGTGAAACCGTCATCCTGAACTTGTTTCAGGATCCATGAAAACAGGCTTCAACGGACAGGCTGGAACCCGAATGACACGGCCAGATCATGCCAGTGAGGATTGTCTTGCTCTATGAGATTTGCCTTCCATTCGCGATGCCAGTTCTTGAGTTGTTTCTCGCGGGCAATGGCCGTTGGCATGTCGGCGAACAATTCGTATCGGACAAGCCTGAAGACTCTGTATCTTCCCGCAAATGAAGCAGGTGAGGAATTGCGATGCTGATAGATTCGCTGAACCAGATTAGACGTGACGCCGATGTACACCGTGCCGTGACGCCTGCTGGCGAGTATATATACGCACGGCTGCCGATCCACGCTCGGAAGCTAGGGTGTTCATGGGTGCTGAAACAAGTTCAGCATGACGGCGGTGATGCACAATGTTGAACCAGTTCGATCTCACCGAAGACCAGCTTGCGATCCAGGACATGGCGCGCAAGTTCACCGCCGATAACATTACGCCTTTCGCGGCTGAGTGGGATGAGAAGCATTTCTTCCCGCGCGACACGATCAAGGCGGCGGCGGAACTGGGCTTCGCGGCAATCTATGTTTCCGAGGAATCGGGCGGGATCGGCCTAGGTCGGCTGGAGGCGGCGTTGATCATGGAAGCCATGGCCTATGGCTGTCCGTCCACCAGCGCGTTTATTTCGATCCACAATATGGCGAGCTGGATGATTGACCGGTTCGGATCGGATGCGGTCAAGGCGAAGTATCTTCCCCAGCTTGTCGGGATGGACAAGATCGCATCCTACTGCCTGACCGAACCCTCCTCAGGTTCGGATGCCGCCGCGCTAAAGACCAAGGCCGTCAGGGATGGCGACCATTATGTCGTCACCGGCTCGAAGGCCTTCATCTCGGGCGGCGGATCGAACGAAATCTATGTGACGATGGTCCGCACTGGCGCGGACGGCCCCAAGGGCATTTCATGTCTCGTGATCGAAAAGGACATGGACGGTGTCAGCTTCGGCGCGAACGAGCGCAAGATGGGCTGGCGCTCGCAGCCGACAGCCCAAGTCAATTTCGATGCTGTGCGTGTTCCTGTGGAAAACCTTGTGGGCGGAGAAGGGGAAGGTTTCCGCATCGCGATGATGGGGCTCGATGGCGGGCGGCTGAACATTGGCGCCTGTTCGCTCGGCGGGGCGCAGCGCTGCCTCGATGAGGCGATCAAATATACCGGGGAGCGCCAGCAGTTCGGAAAGCCGATTTCCGACTTCCAGAATACCCAATTCATGCTCGCCGACATGGCGACCGACCTCGAGGCCTCGCGCGCGTTGCTCTACATGGCTGCGTGCAAGGTAACTGCCAACGCGCCGGACAAGACGAAGTTCGCAGCCATGGCCAAGCGGCTGGCGACCGATAATGGCTCGAAGATCGTCAGTGACGCTCTCCAGCTTCATGGCGGCTATGGCTATTTGCAGGATTATCCCATCGAGCGCTTTTTTCGCGATCTGCGTGTCCACCAGATCCTTGAAGGCACCAACCAGGTGATGCGCATGATTGTCGGGCGCGAGCTGACGAGACAATGACGGCGGAAGTCCTCACAAGGATCGAAGGCAAGGCCGGGCGCATCAGCCTCAATCGGCCGGCGGCGCTCCATGCGCTCAATATCGGCATGGTCCATGCGATGACGGCTCAGCTGCTGGCCTGGAAGAAGAGCCGCAAGGTCGCGTGCGTGATGATCGACCATTCGGAAGGGCGGGGGTTCTGCGCAGGCGGGGATATTCGTTTTCTCCAGGACTCTGCGCTGAAGGATGGCGTCGAAGGGCGCAAATTCTTTCACGACGAATATCAGCTCAACCATCTGCTGTTCACATATGAAAAGCCCGTCATTGCTTTTATGGACGGGATCACGATGGGTGGAGGCGTGGGCATTTCTCAGCCGGCCAGGTTTCGCGTCGCGACCGAGAATACGCGTTTCGCGATGCCGGAAACCGGGATCGGCCTGTTCCCCGATGTCGGCGGAGGCTGGTATCTTTCGCGGCTTGAGGGGCGGGTTGGGCGCTTCCTTGCGCTGACAGGCGCGCGGCTCGATGGGGCGGAATGCCTCGCGATCGGGCTGGCAACGCACTATCTGTCCGCCGAATCTCTCGACGAAGCCAAGGCGCGGATTGCCGAAGATCCCGAGCGGATCGAAGGCATTCTTGGGCAGCTGTCGGTCAAGCCGCCGGAGGCGCGCATTGTCGAGAATATCCCGGCGATAAACAGGCTTTTCGCATCGGACCGCTATGAGGACATTCTGGACGCGCTGGAGGCCGATGTCTCCGAATGGGCGAACAAGGAGCGCGCGACACTTTCGACCAAATCGCCGCAAACCTGCAAGGTCGCGCTCAGGCAATTGGCTGAGGGCGCGGAAATGGAATCGTTCGCAGACAATATGGCGATGGAATATCGCATCGGATCGCGGGTGCTGATGCGTCACGATTTCATCGAAGGCGTGCGCGCCGTTATCGTCGACAAGGACAATGCACCCAAATGGAATCCGGCAACGCCCGAAGGCGTGACCGATGCCTTGCTGGACGGGATTTTCGCGCCGCTGCCGGCGGAGGAGGAGTGGAAGCCGCTATGAGTTATGAAACGATCCTCGTGGTGAAGAAGGGCGCCGTAACCCTCATCACTCTCAACCGACCGCAGGCGCTCAACGCGCTCAACAGTCAGGTGCTGACCGAGCTTATTGACGCTTTCGGCGCGTTCGACGCCGATGAAACCCAGCGCTGCGCGGTTCTTACCGGTTCCGAAAAGGCCTTCGCCGCAGGCGCTGACATCAAGGAGATGCAGGGCCAGACCTTTGCCGACATGTACGGCGGTAATTTCTTTGCCGGCTATGACCGGGTGACCGCAACTCGCAAACCGTGGATCGCCGCCGTTTCGGGTTTTGCGCTCGGCGGCGGGTGCGAGCTGGCGATGATGGCGGATTTCATCATCGCGGGCGATAATGCGAAATTCGGCCAGCCTGAAATCAAGCTGGCGGTCACGCCCGGCATGGGTGGCTCGCAGCGGCTGACGCGCGCGATCGGCAAGGCGAAGGCGATGGAAATGTGCCTGACCGGGCGGATGATGGACGCGGCCGAGGCCGAACGCTCCGGCCTGGTTGCCAGGGTGGTGCCTGCGGCCGATCTTGTCGCCGAAGCGCTGAAGGCGGCCGAAGCAATCGCCGGCATGGCGCCGCTTGCTGCACTCGCCGCAAAGGAAATGGTCAACGCGGCCTTCGAGACGACTCTGCAGCAAGGAATCGTGTTCGAACGCCGTCTGTTCCACGGGCTGTTCGGCAGCGCCGACCAGAAGGAAGGCATGGCGGCGTTCGTGGAGAAGCGCGCTGGGAACTGGACGGGAAAATGAGCACAATCGCATTCATCGGTCTTGGTAATATGGGCGGCGGGATGGCCGCGAACCTTGTAAAGGCGGCGCACGATGTGAACGCCTTCGACCTTGCCGAAACCGCACTCGCCCGCGCAGCGGAGAATGGCTGCAAGACCTTCACCAACGTGCGCGAGGCAGTTGCCGGCGTTGATGCCGTCATCACGATGCTCCCAAATGGGAAGATCGTCGAAAGCGTCTATGAGAATGACGTGATCGGCCATGCGCCGACATCGGCCATCTTGCTCGACTGTTCGACGATCGATGTCGCTACCGCACGGAAAGTTTCCGCCGATGCGGAAGCGAAGGGCTTTGACATGGTCGACGCTCCGGTCTCGGGCGGTATCGCGGCGGCCAATGCGGGGACGCTGACGTTCATGGTCGGCGGGACGGCCAAGGCCTTCGCGCGGGCGGAGCCAATCCTTGCCGCAATGGGCAAGGCCGTGATCCATGCTGGCGAAAGCGGGGCGGGGCAGGCGGCCAAGATCTGCAACAACATGCTGCTCGGCGCCTCGATGATCGCGACCTGCGAGGCTTTCCAGCTTGCGAAGAAGCTGGGCCTCGATCTCCAGACCTTCTTCGACATTTCCTCCAAGGCCTCGGGCCAGAACTGGTCGATGACGAGCTATTGCCCGGTTCCGGGCGTCGGCCCGCAGACACCTTCGGACAATGGCTATCAGGGCGGTTTTGCGACTGCCCTGATGCTCAAGGACCTGAAGCTTGCGATGGAAGCCGCGCAAAGCGTTGACGCGGACGTGCCCATGGGCCATCGCGCTGCTGAACTCTATCAGGCTTTTGCCGATGCGGGATCGGGGGGATTGGACTTCTCGGCCATCATCAAGAGCCTCGAATAGGCGGGCAAAGGAGAGATAGCGTGACCTCACCCCTTCTGGTCGAAAAGCAGGATGCGGTTCTTACGGTCACGCTCAACCAGCCGGAGCGGCGCAATCCGATTTCCGATCTGGCGATGATCGATGCGCTGATCTCGACAATGGCAGAGGCCGATGTCGATCTGGGCGTCCGCGTCGTGATCCTGACAGGTGCGGGCACAGCGTTTTCCTCGGGTGGCGACCTCAAGCAGATGAAGGCCGGCGTCGGCCTGCGCGCGGGCCTTCCCGCCCAGACTCGGCGCAATTATCGGACCGGCATCCAGCGGCTTCCGCTCGCCTTCCAGGCGCTCGAAGTGCCGGTGATTGCGGCAGTCAATGGCCCGGCCATCGGGGCGGGGCTTGACCTTGCAACGATGTGCGACATCCGGATCGCCGCCGAAAGCGCCAGATTTGCTGAGAGTTTCGTCAAGGTCGGCATCGTTCCGGGCGATGGCGGCGCGTGGTTGCTCCCACGTATCGTCGGATTTTCGCGTGCCACCGAACTGGCGCTGACGGGTGAGATGTTCGATGCGCACCAGGCGCTCGATTATGGGCTGGTGTCCCATGTCGTGCCCGATGACCAGTTGATGGCGAAGGCGCGCGAGATTGCGGGCAGGATCGCCGCCAATCCGCCTCACGCCGTGCGTATGACCAAGCGCCTGTTGCGCGAAGGGCAGACGGCGACGTTGGCCAACATTCTCGAAATGTCCGCCGCGATGCAATCGCTGGCGCATGCCACCAAGGACAATGACGAAGCGATCGACGCGTTCATCGAAAAGCGCGCGCCGGTCTTTCGGGGCGAATGAACTTCGACCACCTCACGTTTTCAGCACTCCCGGCGGAGGATGAGGCGCTTCGCCCGATCGTCCGCGACCTGATCGAAGCGCATATCGGCGCGATGCCGCTCCACAAGCGGGCGCGGACATGGATGGGCGGTGATGCCATTTTCAGTCGGGCGATGGGTCAGGCGGGGTTTCTTGGGCTGACCTTGCCGAAGAAATATGGTGGAGCCGAGCGCGGCCCGCTCGCCCGTTTCGTGGTGGTCGAAGAATTGCTCTCCGCCGGTGCGCCGGTAGGCATGCACTGGATCGCCGACCGCCAGAGTGCGCTCGTCATCCTCAATTTCGGGACCGAGGCGCAGCGCGAGTTCTATATTCCGAAAATCTGCCGTGGCGAGATCTTCTTCTGCATCGGGATGAGCGAGCCCAATTCAGGATCGGACCTGGCGTCGGTGCGCTCACGAGCGGAGAAGACCGAAACCGGCTGGCGATTGAATGGCCAGAAGATCTGGACATCGGGCGCGCATCACGCGGATTACATGATTGCGCTGGTGCGGACCTCTGGCGAGGCGGGAGACCGGCACAAGGGGCTTTCGCAACTCCTCGTCGACATGAAGACGCCGGGCATCACCACCCGCCCAATCCCCGATCTCAACGGCGATCTCGATTTCAACGAAGTGTTCTTCGACAATGTCGACCTGCCCGCCGACGCGCTGCTGGGGCAGGAGGGCGCCGGCTGGGAGCAGGTCACAGCCGAACTGGCGTTCGAGCGAAGCGGGCCTGAGCGCATCTATTCGAGCGCGGTCCTGCTCGACGCCTGGGTGCAGCATGTCGCGCAGCAAGAGCCCTGCGTGGCGCGCGAGGGGCTGGCAGGCAGCCTCACCGCACAGCTGGCCGTGCTGCGCGAATTGTCGGTTGCGGTTACAACCCGATTGGCAGCGGGAGAGCGCCCGGTCGTCGAAGCGTCGCTCGTCAAGGATCTTGGAACCACGTTCGAACAGTCCGTGCCGATCCTGATTGCCGACGATCTCGCCAGCCATCCAGACGAACCGGTCGATCCCGAGCTTTGGCGCGCGATCATGACGGTCACGCACATTGCGCCCGCCTTTTCGCTGCGCGGCGGGACGCGCGAGATCCTGCGCGGGATCATCGCGCGCGGGTTGGGGCTGCGCTGATGAGCGAATTTCTCGAGCCTTTTGAGCGGATGCTGGTCACGATCTCGGGACGCAGCGTAGATCCGGCGGCCCAATGGCAGGCAATCGAGGCGTCGGGCTATCTCGATGCGCTGGTTCCCGAGGAGAGGGGGGGCGCCGGGCTTGCGCTAGCCGATGTCGAACCGCTGATCCGCGCGCTGGGGCGGTATGCCATCATCGCGCCTGTTGCAGAGACAATGGCCAAAAGGGCGCTGGGCACGGAGGCCCTGGAGCGTCCGCTGGCCGCTGTACTCGCCGCCGCCGAAATGGCCGGTCTTGCGGAAAAAATGCTCGAGATGAGCCTGTCCTACGCCAACGACCGTGTTCAGTTCGGCAAGCCGATCGGAAAATTGCAAGTGATCCAGCAGCAGCTTGCCGTGATGGGCGAGCAGGTCCTGATGGCGCGCATGGCGTCGCAGATCGGCTGTTCGCAAGGGCTGAAGCCCACACCGGAAGTCGCCGCGGTCGCCAAACAGGTCGCAAGCGCCGCGGTTCCGCAGATTGCCGCGATTGCTCATGCGGTTCACGGCGCGATTGGCATCACAAAGGAATTCGACCTGCAACTTTATTCGCGTCGGATGCATGCGCTCCGGCTTGAACACGGCTCAGAAAGCTATTGGGCCGCCATGTTGGGCAAGGCCCGCTTGCAGGCGGATCGTCAGTCGAGCGTCGATTTCATCCGCGCGCTGCGACAGCCTTGAGTGCGATGCCGGCCAGTTCCGGCCGGCAGATGAGAAGGTCCGGCAGACTGGTATCCGCATTGTTGTAACGCATCGGTGAACCGTCGACCCGGCTGACATGCAGCCCCGCCGCTTCGGCAACGGCAACCGGGGCGCAATTGTCCCATTCATGCTGGCAGATCG
>Ga0209023_10004563_pt1 | contig 15697 bp, 12 predicted proteins | sample LakOneMetagenome_FD_187468 | JGI IMG/M metagenome (GOLD analysis project Ga0209023, IMG submission 187468) | Freshwater and sediment microbial communities from Lake Erie, Canada (SPAdes) (version 2) | ecosystem: Environmental > Aquatic > Freshwater > Lentic | place: Lake Erie, Canada... | reverse complement strand
GGCATTACCTGATTACCGATGCCCGGGGTTCTACACTCCGGGCATTTTTGTACCCGCCTGTTTTCACCTCACTAACTGCAACGTACTGCATACCGCTAATATCATTCAATAGTATTGATGACAGCCGTCATTACCCACGGTGTACTGCTGATCTAATTTTAAAGTGAAAAGTAAAACCAGGTGAACGATGAAAAAAATTATTACAGCCATACTATGGTGGGGATTGCATACGGCAGTTTTTCCCCAAACACAACAATTTACAGGACAGGTAAAATTTATAGGCCCGGGAGTAACCGTTTTTGCCAATGAGATACTGATAACCATGCAGCCCGGTAATACGGCACTGGTGCGTATGCATTATAAAGCCCGCAGCCCGCATGAAACGGATGAAGAATTTTCTGACCTGGATATCAACGGTACCATTAACGGAATGCTGGATAGCAACGGGCTGGTTGCAAAGGGCTGGATGGATTTTGAGCTGGTAAGCGGTAAATATATTGATAAGGTAAAACGCTACACAGTGATAAAAGGAACGCTTAATGAAAAGCAGCTGGACGGAAAGATCATTTTTTATGAGAAAGAAGAAGCTGTAAAAACAGATGCCTCTTTATCCTTCAGTGCCAGTGCTGCAGGGGAGCCACAGCCCGAACTTACTTTTCCGTTGGGTAAGAGCCCTAAAATATTCAATAAAGGGTGGACATTGGGCGCCCGTTTTATTATTAAGGATAAAAATGGAAAAGACATTGATCTGAGTGATAAAATTAAATGGTCGGGCACCGCTGTTTTTTACCCGGCCACAGGAAAAAAAGTGCAGCCACAGTTTGCTGCTGCAGGCAAAAACAAAATTGTGCTTACCGTGCAGTTTGAAAATAAGATGTACCGCGGCGAATATGTTACGGAGGTGGTGAATGCGCTGGACTATGCAAGAGTGGGCAGCATGGCCATATGCCCGGCAGATAACCATGGATGTGCGGCCTGCCCGCATAATGTACGGGGGCCGGTTATATCCGGCAATGCACTGGTATTGATTAATGGCAAGCCGGCGGCCTGTGTGGGCGATAAAGGAACACATGCTGCCTGCTGCGGCCCCAATACTTTTACAATAGCCGGGGGCGATGCGGAGGTTTTAATAGCCGGCAAACCGGCAGCCAAACTGGGCAGTACCACACAGCATTGCGGCGGTATTGGAAAGATAACAGCGCTTTAATTTTTTTATTGATGAATGTACCGGCAGGGTATTACCGTATGGTTTTACCAAAAGGCATCATCGAAATTTCTTTGCCATGGTTTCACCTCACGGACCATTTTTAAATGATAGCGCAGTTAGGCCGGTGGCAGCGAATTACCGAATGCTTTTACCAAAAGGCATCATCGAAATTTCTATGAGTTTAAAATGCTGGCGGGCAAAGGGGATGCCGATGATGGTGATAAATAATAAAATGCCAAAGCATATATGCACGATGGCCGTGTACAAGCCACCGCATAACAGCCATACGATATTGGCAAATAAAGACAGGCAGCCCGTGCCGGCCCCCTCACTCACCACTTTTTTGCCAAAGGGCCACAGCACCAGGCCGGCAATTTTAAAACATTGCAGGCCCCAGGGTATACCCACAACGGTGCAGCACAATACAAGGCCGCCCAATACATAACCCAGCGCTGCCAAAAAGCCGCCGAAGATGAGCCAGATGAGGTTGCCAAGGAGGTTCATGGGTTCAAATATAGTGAACTAAAATATTTTAATTAAGGTAGAAAATAGAGTGAATCCGTTGGGTCAAAAAAAGCCGAATTAGAAATCATATTTATAAAATGCTCCTTTTTCAATAGCATCTACAATATTTGTTTCATTTCTTAATTCCTCCTCCGTTAAATCATCTTGATACGAATCATCTATTTCATTGACTATAGAAAAGGTATTACATTCTGAATCAAAAAGAACTCTTTTACTGCTTCTTACCCCAAAGTTCAATGCAATAAAAAATTCTGAATAATCGCCATTAGTATTTCTTGCCTCTTTTTTAAGCTCTTCGAGCGATGTAATTTTTTTCATAGCAATTTTTTATAAAGGTAAAAAAATAATTTAAAATGACCCTTAAAGTCCGTTGACTTATAAGCCACAATTGTTGACCTTTCCTAAATGGATATTAAACTTAAAATTGGCCAGCGTATACGTGAATTACGTAAGGAATTAGAAATATCTCAGGAAGCACTTGCTTATAAAGCAGAAGTTGATAGAACTTATGTTACTGATGTTGAAAATGGTAGACGTAATGTTTCAGTTGAAATATTGGATAGGTTAATCAAAGCGTTGGATGTTTCAATTGCTGAATTTTTTAACTCAAAAGAATTCAAAAAATGAAACAAGCATATTATCATTCCACAGTTGATTTTTTTTTAAATATAAACGAAGATGAAATAATTGGTAAACTCAATAAAGCAGGGACTGCTTTTGCAAGTCAGTGGACGATAACAACCACATCTTGGGATAGCTTTATTCAGATTTTGAAAAAATCTTGCCTCGAGTTAATCGAAATAAATCCCCTATTTGGGAATTGGCACATTTTACTTGAATATGAAATACCCCGTCTTTCAAGTAGAATAGATGCGGTGATTCTTGCCGATGATATAATTTTTGTTGTTGAATTTAAATATGATCGGAAAAAATATGAGTTAGCAGATATTAGACAAGTGGAAGATTATGTTAATGATTTAGTCGATTTTCATTTAGAAAGTAAAGATAGAATAATTATACCTGTATTATTGGCCCCTTACGCAAAGACAATCAATATAGAATTGCAATTAGATATTTCCAGTAATATTAAACCATGTTTGAAAACTAACGAAATAAATTTTTCACAGATTATTAATGAGGTATATCTCAATTCTCATTCAAATAATAATTCTTTAATAGACCCTGATCAATGGGAACAAAGTGAATATAAACCAACACCTACAATTATACAGGCAGCTAGAGCACTGTTTGCAGGTCAAAGGGTAGATTCTATAACCAAGGCAGATGCAGATAATATTGACTTAGCAACGACTACAAAATATTTAATTGAAAATATAAATGAAGCAAGAAAAAATGACAAGAAAATAATTTGTTTTGTAACAGGTGTTCCTGGAGCTGGCAAAACTTTAGTTGGATTAAATGTAGTACATGAGAAAGAAGCTTTTGGAGGAGACGAATTTGACACAGCGTATTTTTCTGGTAATGGCCCTTTAATTAGTGTTTTGAGTGAAGCTCTTTCAAGAGATCATTACAAGAGATCATTGCAGCTTTATAAATTAAAGCAAATTGACATAAGGCCTTCTAAAAGCGAATCAGAAAGACAAGTAAAAGCAAAAGTGCAAAATTTACACACTTTTATTAAAAGTGGAATACGGACCCAAACTCCACCTGTTGAAAGAATAGTTGTTTTTGATGAAGCTCAAAGATGTTGGGATGCAACTCATTTCTATAATCAAACAAAAAGAAATCAAAATAGAGAAAAAAAACCTTTTGTATTACAAAAAAAGTCTGAAGCTGAATTATTATTTGAGTTTATGAATCGACATGAAGGGTGGTCTGTAATTATTGCGCTTGTCGGGGGAGGGCAAGAAATTAATACCGGCGAAGCGGGAATTACAGAATGGGGTAAGGCAATTAAGGAAAAATATTTTAATTGGGAAGTGCATATTTCACCTCAATTGTTATTAGGTGATACTGTCACTGCTGGTAAATCATTATTTGAAATCTTGCCGAAAAATATAATACCGAAAACATGTAAAGATTTACACCTTAATGTGAGTCGTCGCTCTTTTAGAGCTGAGAATCTAAACGAATGGGTTAATGCTTTAATTGATAATAATTCGAGTGAAGCAAAAAAGGTGGCAAAAGTAATTAAAAACAGCTACCCGTTATTTATTACTAGAAAAATTGAAAAGGCTAAAGCTTGGCTCAAGTCAAATATATCAGGTACCAAGCGAAGTGGGATGCTTGCAAGTTCTGGTGGGATGAGACTTAGACCGTATGGCATTCTTGTAAAAGAAGATATTAATGAAGCATTTTGGTTTTTAAATGATGAGACCGATATTCGATCATCCTCTTTTTTGGAAATAGCAGCTACGGAATTTGCTGTTCAAGGTCTTGAATTAGATTGGATCGGAGTTTGTTGGGATGCTGATTTACGGCGCAATAACGATGATTGGGAGTTTAAAAATTTCCGGGGAACTAATTGGACTAATATAAGTACACAATCAGATCGACAGTATTTGTTAAATAAATATCGGGTATTATTAACTAGAGCAAGAGAAGGAATTATAATCTTTGTCCCAGAAGGAGATTCTGAAGATGAAACTCGATTGCCAGAATTTTATAACCCTATTTATGAATATTTGGTATCATGTGGTCTACAGCCTATTTAAAATTTTAAGTATTATTCATCCTTACAAATAAACCACAGAAAATCAAATAGGTGTGGGTTTTATTACTCTGTTGCTTTGTGTCCGCAATATGGGCAAAATGCAAAAAGTTTTTCAAGTTGACTGAAACACTTGGTACAAATAATTACTTTTTCAACAACTGATTTTATCGGGATGCTTGTCTTAACAGTAAAAATATCTGGAATCTCTTTTAAAAAACTTGATTCATTGCCTTTCTCTGTTATTAGAAAAAGCTTGTCTTTAGCTCTTGTGATTGCAACGTAAAATAGTCGCCGTTCTTCTTCCATGAGCAAATCATGATTTGCTTTTTTAATAACTTGAAAGATTCTGTCCTCTAACCAAATGTCGGGAAAACCCCCGTTGCCTTCTGTCAAGCCAATGATAAAAACAACTTTTGCTTCAAGCCCCTTCGATGCATGAATTGTTTTTGCCTGAACTTTTACTCCTTCTTTGTAAAATGTTTTTGAGTAAGAGGGCCTATCCGAATACGCACCTGGATTATACATGTGTGTTCTTCGATAGAGAAACAAAATATCTTCACCTGTCAGCCCTGTACTTTGCAGTTCTCTTACTTTATCTAAACAGAATTGAATATTTTCTTCTTCGCTACCACCTGTGTACACAACTATTTTGTGTTCCGATTTTTTTGATGCTTGAATGTCTTTTTCGACTTTGAACTTGTTGTGCTTGATTACCTCGTTGCTTGCACCAACAATATTTTGTGTGCTACGGTAATTCAAGTTGAGTTTAATAATTTTTGAATTAGCAAAATGATTTTCAAAATCAAGAATGTAATTCACATTTGACCCCCTGAAGCCATAAATGCTTTGCCAATCGTCACCAACGCAAAAAAGTTGAGTTTGGTCAGTGAGCAAAAGTTTTATTAAATCAACTTGTAAATTGTTTACATCTTGAAACTCATCAACCAAAATGTATTGGTATTTGTTTTTGTATTTGTTTGCAATGTCGTGGTGATTTTGAAAGAGGGAAGTGCTTCTTGAAATTAGATCGTTGAAATCAAGATAAGATTTGTTGGTGCAGTAGTGAACATATTTTTTTACAATCGGAATTGCCAGCTCGTAAAAATTACGAACTCTTTCGTGTTGGTCTTTCCTGGCGTTTTCCAAAATAAAATCAAAGCCAATGTTCTCAACTTTTATCATGTCGGTGATACGTATGATTTGTGAAACAAAATCTTTTACATCTTCATGATAGCCTTTAAACTCCTCCTTGTATACAAGGGTAATTGTTCTGTGATAATTTGAAGGCAAGCGATTCCTTACAACTTTGTCTAATGTGTGATTGAACAGAGCAGAATCCTTCGTCATACTTTCATAAGTTTTCACTAAGAGCAGGTTTCCCTTTCGAAACTGCTCTTCTTTGTCTTTGGTTGAAAAACTTTTTTCGCTTATATGCTCAATGTAAAGATTTGCATCTGGAATGTAGAAGTCAGGTCGAAAATCAAAATCCTTTACATTCAATAAAGGTTCATACTCATACTTAATGCTGTGACGGTAAAACCAATCGGCTATAAATTGTTCCGATTTTGAACGAACTTTTGTCCCATCAAGAGTTGTGAAATATTTGCCGTCTTTAGGCATATACTTTCCATCAATTTTCTTAAGATGTATTTTGTCAATGACGTAGTCAAGAATGTAGCGTTTAAGTTGAAGAAGAAATTCAGTATCCTCACATTGTTCAATTAAAAGTTTGTGAACTACTTCAAAAACTGTTTCTGGTGCAACATGTTTTGAAAGTTCATCTTCCTCATTCGGTTTTTCATCACCGATTATCCTAAACTTGTTGTCAAATTCATTCACTCCGTAATTGCGAAGGATACTGTAACAAAAACTGTGAAAAGTCCTGACAGTTAAGCCATCAATCCATTTGTACTTTTTCTGATTACTTAATCTTTCCTTATCCTTATCAGCTTTATTCATCCGCTTGTCAAACAACATGTTTTCATACTGTCCAGTTGTGTCAGCTGAAATAATTAAGCGGTCAATCATTTCATTTGTAGCGTTTTTTGTGAAAGTGATGGCAAGAATATTTGACGGACTTACACCTTTTTCTTCTATCAGGTAAATTAGTTTCTGTAAAAGGGTCTTTGTCTTGCCAGAGCCGGCACCAGCCAAAACTAAAAGCCTTTTGTCTTCGCTGACAACGGCTTCCCTTTGCTTATCATTTAAGTTGCTTAAATCTGTTTTAGTTTGATTCACTATCTGAAATTAAATCTATAAACGATAGATGGCTTTGACAAACGCAATATAAATCTAATTATTTTCTTCCATAGTCGGCGGGAATTTCCCCCCATGCCGCAGTATTCCATTTTAATACTTTAGCATCATAGTCATTATTGTTAAGCCAAGCTATGGCTCTTTGAATGTGTTCAAACACTACCATGTTTTTTTTATTCTTTTCAAGTTTGGTTTTACATTTTTTTTGTTTGACCCAGGAAATGGCATTTAAGCTATCACTGTAAACGATTTTTAATTCCTTGCCGTCCCTTTTATAAAGAGCAAGTGCATGTACAATAGCTAAAAACTCTCCAATGTTATTTGTTGCTTCCTCATACTTCATTTCAAATATTACTTTTCCTGTTTTGATGTCAACCCCACGATATTCCATTCTTCCTGGATTTTCAATACAAGAAGCATCTACACAAATGCTGTCAAGGATTGGTTTTTCATCTTCAGGTACCTGAGATTCGGTTTCGTTATTTGTTGCTTGTTGAGTTGCATCAAATAGGTCTGTGGTGTAATTATTATCTGTACCTAAGTCGTTTGGCAAGTTTTTCTTTCCTGACATGGTTTTTCCTAACTGCTCTGCATGTTGAAATTCAGGTTTATATTTTATATCTCTTGAATGTTTAAAAGATATGGAATGCGAAATACCCTGTAAAACGGAATCTAAAATTATCCACAAGTCAACATTTTTTTTCTTTTTGTATCCATTTTTTTTCCATTTCTCTAACCAGCCTTTGGATAATGTGTCAATTACATAGCCATTTGTTAAGTAAACTACTATGTCGCTTGGTTCTTGAATTCTTTTAAGCCCTTCGGTGATGCCAATAATGTCCATTCTTGCATTAGTAGTGTGTGAGAAGCCCCCTGAAATTTCTTCAACCCTTTGTCCATTTGAGGTTATTACAATGCCATAGCCTCCATTTCCAACAGCTTCATCATTGTCAAGTTGCTCTGAAAAATGACAAGAACCGTAAACATAAATTTTAACCTGATTCCTCATTGTGTGTCGTCAAATTGATGTCTTGTTGCAAGGTTCTAGCGTGTCCCAATATCTTTGCTTTAACAAGAATATTTCAAGTGGTTTAATTTCTAACTTTAACTTAATTCATTTTTAGATCAATGGAGGCTCTAAATCTATTTGCATGCAAAAATTTACGCACGATCATTTCTTGCTTTGTATCCCTGCATTTAATGCAGCTCACATTATAACTCCACTGCTGTTGTGTATGCGCATCAGCCATAACATAAAGATAAAACAACGACGGGAACCCCACTACAACTTCACCGCACTCATCTTTTTAGTACCCCGCATAAAATAAAAACCGGTAACCTTACCTGCGGCATCTTTTTCAAAATTAAAGGCAAATGATATTTCTTTGGTAAAAAAACCGCCGTCAGCAGTAAAGTAAATTTTATTAACCTCGCTGCGGTTAACTGTAAAAAAACTCTGGCCGCCGGTGGTGCTGAGGGTTAAGGTATCACCATTCAGTACATAATCTCCGTTATAGCCGGCCCGTACTGCCGGGTCGGGGGTAATTATTTTTTTAATGGTGGGTTTATAATAATCTTTCCAGCCGTATACGGTGGCCACGCTGTTGATCACTTCATTTAAAATACTGCCGTTATCGCTGTTCACCATCACCACCACGCCATTGCCGTTTTCAAAACTGCCGGTATAGGCGCTTAAAAAACCTTCGTCGGCGCCATTATGGCCAAAATATTTATCGGCTCCTTTCCTGTCAATAAAAACACCCAGTGCGGCATTGCTGTCAATATAGGGTGTCAGGCGCAGCCGGGTCATCTGCTGGTTCAGCACTTTATTGCTTTTGCCCTGTAATGATAATTGTGTTTCTATAATATAGGTGGCCAGGTCGGTGGGGTTGGTCCATAAACCGGCAGCGGCCTGCTCGGGGTATACATGGTATCTGGTATCCACTTCGGTACCATCATCGTGGTAACCCGTGGCCAGGTATTGTTGTTTGTTTGTTGCAGGGGGTTGGGTGTAAGAGCTCATCGTCATGCCCAGGGGCTGTAAAACATTTTTCCACTGGTAGGCATCATAGGCCTGGCCGGTTATATCCTGCAACAGCAACTGGCTGATAGTGGTGCCACCACCCGAATACTCATAGCGCAGGCCGGGTGCAAACTGTGAGCGTACCGCCGGGGTATTGGCGGGCGCTTTACCATTCAGTACCTCGGGTAAGGAAGGAATGGTATCGCCATTGGCATAACCCGGAAAACCATGCACGGTTAAACCGGCAGTATGGCTGAGTAAATTGGCGGTGCTTATCTTTTTTCCTTTGGAGATGGAATCATAAGGGAATTTCCAGCTGCGCAGGTAGGTATTGATGTCGGCATACAGGTCAATTTTTTTATCCTGCACCAGTTTTAATACGCCCACGGCATTCAGCGATTTACTGATAGAGCCCGCCTGGAAAAGGGTTTGGGTGGTAACGGGTTTTTTGGTGGCGGTATCGGCCAGCCCGTAGCCGCGTGCCCATTCTATTTTATAATGGTGCACCACGGCAATACTTACCCCACGCAGTTTATAATGGGCCATGCGCTGCTGCAGGTTCCAGATATTTACACTGTCTTGTATATATAACCAGCCGCTTAAATTATTTTCAACCTGTTTAATTTTTGCTTCCACCTCATTGGAGTAAGTGGGCTGCTGCGCCAGTACATACGCAGTATGTATAAAAAATACAACAATGAGTAAGAACCATTTTAACCGGCGCATATAGATGGGTTTTGGCTTTAAAGCTAAATAAAAACCCTCACTTCATGGTTTTATATACCAGGCCATCCTTCCGGTATACAACATAAACTTTCATCCGGCACCAACAGCTGCCGGGAGGGTATGCTCCTATTCATCCCCGAAAATCCAAAATTTAATTTTGGATTTTCGGGGATGTTTTTTATAACTTTTGTAAAATGTAGGTAAATGTTTTGACAATATTGACGGGCTTCAGCTTACATTCCCAAACAGTAATCACCTTCCAGCCATCTTTTTTGGGAAAAGAATTAAAGCACCATTTTGTTGACATCAACAAAATGGTCTTCCTATGAATTTCTCCAATCACTTCCCCGTTTTATACACCATCCCATCCTTCATCACCCATTGCACATCCCCCAGCAGTTTGATATCTTTTGTGGGGTCGCCTTTAATGGCAATGATGTCGGCAAAGTTGCCGGTTTTTATTTCGCCCAGCAGGGGCTGACCTAATAAGTCGGCGGCATTTAAGGTTGCGGTTTGTATGGCCTGTAATGGGGTGTAACCATATTGCACCATGTATTCAAAGTCTTTGCTTTGGGGTTGGTTCCAGTCGTACCCGCCGATGTCGGTGCCGTATGCGATTTTTACCCCGGCCGCTGCCGCTTTTTTAAAAAGTGCGGGCTCGCTTTCGGAAAAATATTTATTGATGGGGCTGCCGGTTTTGGCACGGCCTTCGGCCACATAATCGTTTACATAAATGGTGGGGCACCAGTATACATTTTTTTTCACCATCAGTTGTATGCATTCATCATCCATACCAAAACCATGTTCTATAGAGCTGGCGCCGGCATTAATGGCGGCTAAAATACCATCACGTGTTACGGCATGTGCGGCCAGTTTTCTGCGGCTGCGGAGGGTTTCATCGCCAATGGCCATAATTTCTTCGGTGGTAAAATTGGGCAGGCTGCGGTAACTGCCGTCGGCTTGTTTGGTATAGCCGCGGTCGGCATAAATTTTTATCCAGTCGGCACCGTGTGCGATCTGTTCACGTACTGTTTTACGGGCTTCATCGGCGCCGGTGATTTCGGCCAGGCCCTTGGGTAGTTGCAATTCCCATGCATAAGTGTTTTCACTAAGTGGATAATGGCCCGTGGTGTTAATAGCTAATGTAGATACAAATAATCTTGGGCCGGGTATCACCCCGCGGTTAATGGCTTTTTTCAGGTCCACATCGGCATAGCCGGCGCCTTCGGTGCCCAGGTCGCGTATGGTGGTAAAGCCATTCTGCAACGCAATGCGGCAACTGTTGGTGGCCCTGATGGTGCGGTAGGGAACAGATTCTTTCAGCAGCTGCACATCATAATCTTCGGCGGTGATATCGCCCTGCAGCAGTACATGCGTATGGCAGTCGATAAGGCCGGGCATAACAGTATAAGCAGACAAATCAATTACGGTATCGGCGTTTATTTTTACCATGGCACCGGGTGCTGATATCATTTCTATTTTATTATCCTTAACCACAATAGTTACATTTTTACTGAGCTGGCCTGTGCGTACGTCGAGTACCTGACCGCATTTGAGGGCGATGGTTTTTTGTGCGGTGGTTGATAATGATATGCAGCAGCAGTAAATGAAGAGGAGGAGGCGCATGGGGTGTTTTTTTTGGTAAGACAAATTACATAAAATGGGTTGTTCTTTTTTGTTTATTTGTTCTTTTTTGCTTCTCCAAAAAAGAACCAAAAAAGGAGCCCCGTATCCGATTACACCCCGGATACGGGATGGTTCCCTGATGTGGCTTTTGCACTACTGTGACTTCAACATTTGATCTCTACTCTTAGGATTCGATAATTACGCTTTATTTCTGTAGTGTATTAATAACCTTTGCAGTAATAGCAAAGAAGCAATTAATTTAATGCATACCCACCCTGGCCAATATAAAAATAATGCTAGCCTTGGTATGTTTCCATATTTAATCTTGCCAAAAAGTAAACTGCCACACTTCAAAAATTAAACTGCAACCAAATTATCAAATTCTCGAACACGGCAAGCATTATAAACTGCTGTATAAAAAGTATACTGTTCGAGTGGCGTGGGCCGGGCAAACAGCTTGTCCCGCAATCGGCGGGAGGCGGAGCCATTCGGGTTGCCCTTGATTTTTTTTGTTTCTTTTTTGCATCAAGGCAAAAAAGAAAAATGAACAGACCTAACTGTCGATTATTCTTTTTCTTTTCCTTGATGAAAAGAAACAAAAATCAAGGGCTGCGGAAAAAAAAGCTAAAAATTGTTCGTTGGGTGTAAAATGAAATAAGCTCGAACTTAAGTACAATACCCGGCTATGTGCGACTTACGAACTAAGAATAAATCCAGGCATTGGTAACATCTATTTCATTTTTACATCCCGCCGCCCAATTTTCTTAACGCAATTTTTTCCGAGGCCCGCATTTCAAATCACCCTGGCGAATAGGGAGTAGTGGTTTTCTAACAATCCGATATAGGGTATAGGTAAAAGCAGTAACCATCGAATTAAAGAGTAGGATTACTAAAGTGTAATTTATAGTAGTACAAAAGTTCATTAGAGCTGCCGGACGAACAGCTTGTCCCACTTTTGCGGGAGGCTGTACATCATTCGCTTTTGTACCAACATTTGGCGGGATTGTTATACATAAAACAACTCCCGGCATTTAACCGGGAGTGTTTACCAAAAAACCACTATAACCATTAGAAGTTAATGCCGATACCTGCACTTACATTCACCACACTCATTTTTTGCCGGATGTCTTCTTTCACCAATTGGTCGTTTTCATCGGTATAAGTGTAGCTGAACTTAGGTTTCATGTACATATAGTCGGCATTGACAAAAACAAAGATGTTACTGCCGGTTCCCATACGAAGGCTGATACCACCTTGCAGGGCCGGTGCCCAGCTCCAGTCTCCATTTGCCATTACTATACCGCTATAGCTTATTTTGGGAGAGTTGGCATTTACCATACCAGCCATTACCTTGATGTCGGAATAGATGTTTTTGCTTACATCAAAACTCATCAACGGGCCTGCGGTAAGGCCATAAAATTTCCAGTGATCCATATCAAGGGTAACGGTGCCGCCACTGCCTTCTAAAAATGACAGGGCAAACTGTTTGGTGCCAAAGCTGTTATAAAATGCACTGGCGGTAAGTCCTGCGTTTTTATTAAAAAGATAACCATAATTCAGGTTAACGGTATAGCCGGTTTTGGCAAAGCCGGCATATTGGTTACCCATGTTATCGCTGCCAAAATCGCCAACAGGAAACGAAGGGCCTCCATGTAAAGTGAGGAATGATTTTTTTTCTGTTTTTACTCTTGTTTCCTGTGCCTGCAATACCCCGCTTACCAGCAGGGCAATTGCCATTATCAATAACTTTTTCATAACCCTGATTTTAAATGTTAATCCGTGCTGTTGTAATTTTTTCAGGTGCAATATACCCGTACGATAGAGGCTACTGCAATGACGGAGGACAACCCGGATGATGACGGACGTCAACCCCGGCAAGCAGTATTGTGGCAGTGGTATGAGGAACCATATAATTGGATTACATTTATGTTACCAACAAAATCTCTTATTATGAAATGTCAACTGCTTGTGTTATCAGTGCTGCTTTGCACGTTTTTATCATGCAATACCGCCACTAAAACCAACCGCCTGGGCAATGCCACCCGTGAAAATAAAAACGGCTGGATATATGTGCACCTGCAGGGCAGTCCTGAAGATATCGGTTACCAGCATGGTTATTTATTATCAAACGAAATTGATACCACGGTACAGATGCTGCAATATTTTTTACAGCATGAAACGGGTAAGGACTGGAATTTTTACCGCCGTGCCGCTGCTAATTTTTTATGGCCCAAGCTGGATGCAGAATATAAAGCAGAGATAAATGGTATTGTTGACGGCCTTAAAGCCAACAATAAAAATTACGACAGCCTGGATATTACCGCCCTTAATGCCATGGAAGAACTGGCCTATTATTATGTGCCCAGTTTACAAAATGCACAGCAGCCGCACAGCGGCGATAACAAGGCGCCGGGCAACTGCAGCGCTTTTATTGCCACCGGCAGTTATACCAAGGATGGAAAAATTGTGATAGGGCATAATAACTGGACGAGTTATATTGTGGGCCAGCACTGGAATGTGATTGCAGATATTGTTCCGCAGAAAGGCAACCATATTTTAATGGACTGCATGCCGGGCTTTATACACAGCGGCGATGATTTTTTAATAACGGACAATGGTATATTGATTACCGAAACCACCATTACACAGTTTAATCTTTTTGACAGTACCGGCATACCGGAATTTATGAGGGCACGCAAAGCGGCACAATACAGCAACAGTATTGATGATGTGATACGGATATTTACCGAAGGCAATAACGGCGGCTATGCCAACGACTGGCTGATTGGCGATACCAAAACCAATGAAGTGGCCAAGCTGGAGCTGGGTTTAAAACTGCACCGCGTATGGCGCAGTAAAGACACGGCCATGATCGGCAGCAATTTTGCCAGCGACCCCGAACTGATAAAACAGGAAACCACTTTTATCACCAGCGATTCCACCACATCGCCCAATGCCCGTAAAAAAAGAATGGAGCAACTGGTGCTGGTGGATTTAAAAGGAAAGATAGATCTGGAAACGGGTAAACAGATTGAAGGCGACCATGTGGATGCACTGCAGGGAAAGAATGCCAATAACCGTTGTGTGATATGCGGCCATATTGATGAAGATATCAAAGGTTGCCCCGAGTGGAGCCTGCCTGCCTATTATCCCATGGGAGCGGTACAGGGAAAAGTAACCACGGCGGCACTGGCGGCCAACATGCAGTTATGGGCACATATGGGCCATCCCTGCGGGGAAGATTTTGTTGGTGACACTTTTTACAAAGTGCATCCGGAATTTGCGTGGATGGGTAAATATTTAACCAATATGAAGGCGTATCCGTGGACGATGTTTGAGGCGAAGAAATAGGTTTACTTTTTTAGGATTTAATTTTTATTGTTGTGGCTTAATGGTAATTAGTTTTTTTCTTTTTCTTGATAAAAAGAAACAAAAATCAAGGCAGGAAGGATTACACCCCCTTCCTGCCGCATAGCTATGTTCAACTTTTGTACTACTGTGACTTCAACATTTGATCTCTACTCTTAGGTTGGTTACACCCTGCATTTTGTCTGCAGTCTATATGGTATGTTAATGTGAATTCAGTAGAATGACCAAAAGAGGTATATGATTAAATGGATACCCATCCTTGCCAATTTAAAGATGTAATACCAGACCAGGTATGACTCTATTTTAATCTTCCTGGAAAAGGAAAAATGCCATATTTCAAAAATTGAACTGGGGGAATACCATAAAACCATCAACATGGGTTGTGTAACTTACTGCTGTATAAAAAGTATACTGGTACAGTGGCGATGGCCGGACAAACAGCTTGTCCTGCAATCAGCGGGAGGCGGAGCCATTCGGGTTGCCCTTGATTTTTTTTGTTTCTTTTTTGCATCAAGGCAAAAAAGAAAAATGAACAGACCTAACTGTCGATTATTCTTTTTCTTTTTCTTGATAAAAAGAAACAAAAATCAAGGGCTGCGGAAAAAAAAGCTAAAAATTGTTCGCCGGGTGTAAAATGAAATAAGCCCTGGCTTAAGTACAATACCGGGCTATGTGCGACTTACGGGCTAAGAATAATTCCAAACACTGGTAACATCTATTTCATTTTTACATCCCGCCTCCCAATTTTCTTAACGCAATTTTTTCCGAGGCCAGTATTTTGAATCACCCCAGCAAATAGGGTGTAGTGGTTTTCTAACAATTCGATAAAAACAGTAACTATCAAATTAGAGAGCAGGATTATCCCGATAGCTATCGGGACTGAAAATACAGTTGTATAGAAGTTCATTAGGGCTGCTGGACGAACAGCTTGTCCCGCTTTTGGCGGGAGGCTATACATCGTTCGTCCTTGATTTTTTGCTTCTTTTGTATCAAGACAAAAGAAGAGAGAAAAATTAATAGCGCTTACCTCAGTTTGAGTGTATTGGATTAGTGAATGGCCAATTTTGATAGTTATCGAAATTGTTTGGTCTATTGTTCTTTACTTATTTCAACCCGCCTTCGACGAGCTCAGGCTGACATTTTTTTAACTGAGATACTTGCAGGAAATAAATTACTTGCATTTTCCAAAATATAAGCCTACCTTTTACCTGGTAATCTTTTCAGCCCACCCTGCTGTCAAAGCGCCAGTTTCCCCTCCCTTCTAATTATTCAATTTTTAACCAAACAATTT
>Ga0209023_10004561_pt1 | contig 15702 bp, 12 predicted proteins | sample LakOneMetagenome_FD_187468 | JGI IMG/M metagenome (GOLD analysis project Ga0209023, IMG submission 187468) | Freshwater and sediment microbial communities from Lake Erie, Canada (SPAdes) (version 2) | ecosystem: Environmental > Aquatic > Freshwater > Lentic | place: Lake Erie, Canada... | reverse complement strand
TAAAGTTGGCGATCTCAACAAACTCTATGCGCATGGCTCCCTCCGCAGGCCACGGTCGCACAGGGCGGCGCAAGCCGCATTTCACGCCAATCCTGCCTCCTGCATTCCGGCATCATCCCCACCCTGCACTCATAAGTGTGGCGATATCTCGCTGAGATAGAACCGTCGTGAACTCCCGCCAATCCTTCTCCGGCGGCACCATCGTGCCGGTATAGCGCAGGTCGAAGCCAGTCGCGGTCTTCTGAGCGTTGATGTATTCGTCCAGCTTCAGCCCGAGCGCTTCGATGTCCTCGATCCACTCATCCTTGATGGTGTCCGGCAATGAACCGAAGAGGTCGTAGCGGTTCTTCATGCGTTCGGACAGTCGTTCATAGATTTTTTCGTCTACGGTCTGCTCGAACACAAGGTTCAGCATGTCCACGGTTTCACGCCGCTGGCCGAAGCGCTTGATGCGACCAATACGCTGTTCGAGCCGCGTGGGGTTCCACGGCAGATCGACGTTGATCAACGTACCCAGGGCTTGCAGATTCAAACCCTCGCATGCGGCATCGGTCGCCACCATCACGCGAATCTGGTGCTCGGCCACCATCCGCTTCAAGGTTTCGCGCTCGACGCTCACGCTGTCGCCACGCTGGTACAAGCGGCTGCGACCCGCACCCGCGTACAAGCCGATCGCTTCTTCCGGGTAACGCGCTGCCAGCGAGTCCGCCAGCCACTTCGCCGTGTCGTAGTACTGACTGAAGATAATGACGCCCAATTCCAGCCACTTCTCCTTGTCGAGGAAGTGAACGACGGCCTCCATCTTCGGGTCGGCATCGAGCTGCTCCAACCGGGCAATTAGGCGTTGCAGGACTTCGCGCTCCTCGCCCGACTCGACCTTGAGGTCAGCTTCCTGCTCTTCGTCTTCCTCGTGCTCTGCATCGCCTTGCAGCAAGCGCCGCGCCGTCGCCAAGCCCGCGTGGATACTGGAGCAGATGCGCTGCTCCATGAGGTTCTTCATGAAGCCGCTGCCCTTGCCGCGTTTAGCCAGGGCCTTGCCAAAAGCGCGGGCCTCGCCATAGGCCTGCCGGAAGTCTTCCGACGTGCGTAGCGCCTTGCCCTCGAACAAGGCATCGAAGGCGCGTTGTTCGGACACTTGCTCTCGTTCCGGATGCACGTCCACGCCGACGCGAGCCAGCAGCCCCGCATCTTCAAGTTGCTGACGTTTGCGCAGGACGACATGGCGTACAAGGGGGTTCTCACGCTGGAGCAGCGTGGCACCCGCAATCCGGCGCTCCAGCTCCTCCTCCAGAATCTCCCGCGTTTCTTCCGTCAGATCGGCGAGCGTTCGGTTGGTTTGCCACTCGCCATTTTGCAATCCCAAGTCTTGCCGGATGGCGGAGAACAAACGCCGCGCGCGCGGCTCGCTGGTCGATTCCGTACGCGGCAGTGGCGAGCGCAGAAGCTCCCATGCCTGGGCAAGCGATTCCACCTCTACGCGGCCCGCGAGCATGTCGAGCACTTCTTCGGGCCGGTGCCACGGCGCAAGATCGTGCCCCAGCACGAAGCGCCCTTGGCCTTGGTGCAGGATGCCCAGCAGGTCCCACAGATCGGCAGGGTTGGTCTGAATCGGCGTAGCCGTGCCCAGCAGAACATGGTGGGCGCGCGCGGCGATCTCGCGCATGAAGGCCAGCAATTCGTTGGGTGTTCCCGCGTCCTTACCGAAGCCTTGGCGCGTCCTAGCCTTGTGCGCTTCGTCCAGAATCACGACGCCGAAACGCATGCCCAGCAGATGCTGTTTCTCCAGCGAATCGCGCATCATCAGGCCGGTGGAGACGATGCCAATCCGTAGCGGGCAATGAGCGATCTGCTCCCGGCCCGCTGGTGACAAAACGCGCTCGTCCGCATCCAGCCAGACTTTGCCCACGGTGTCCCAGCGCGCCGTCGGGATACCCAGCTTGTCCAGCATCTCGGTCTGCCACTGTTCTGTCAGCGTGGCGGGCGCGAAGATCACCACCGGGCGACGCGGGCCACTGCCTTGCCCCGTGGGCTTGTCCGCCAGCAGGCAAAGTGTCAGCGCGGCAATAGCCAGCGACAGCGTCTTGCCCAGGCCCACCTCGTCGGCCAGCAACAGGCGCACCGTGCCGTACAGGCGCTGATGCCGCAGGCATTCGGTCAGAAAGCCCTGCTGCCACGGCTGAAGCTGCTGTCCTTCACGGTACAGCGGCGATTCGATGAGCGCCGCAGGTGCAAGGTCTTCTTCGTCCTCGATGTCGATGAACTCAATCTCGCGCCGGTAACCGCGCCGATGCACTTCCCGAATCACCGCCTGCGGCAGCGGCTTCGCGGCGTTCCAGAGAAAATTGAACTCCTCCTCGATCCATGCCACACCTTCCGGTGACTCGTCTTCCCACAGGATCTCGTAGTGGCGTTGCCAGCCGCTGCGCGTCTCGTTCATCGAACCGATGAAGCCCAGCCTGCGTCCATCAGCCAGCGTAATCACGCCCGCCTTGCCATGTACGAAGCCGCAGATATCGTCCGGCGCAACGCGCACTGCTTGACCATGCGTGTGCAGAAAGGCATCCAGTCGCCGGTAGCGCTCGCGGTTCAGCAGGGCCTCGGCCTCCAGTCCACGCTCGTTCCATCGGCCCAGCATCTTGCTATCTCGCAGTTGCGCCACCTTCAAGTCGTCCGGGTGGATATCCACGTTGCAGACGATCTTGACCTCGGGGATGAGTTCCAGCGCTTCGCCAGCCACTTCGAACAACGAGCTGGTGAAATAGCCCGCGATGCGCTTATAGCTTCTGGCGCCAGCCAGATGCTGCATCAGGAAGCTGGCATCAAGCCGATGGGTACGCGAAGAAAAACGCCGAATGCTCATGCCACAAGGCCTCAGTCGCCAAAGCGCAGATTCTTGAGACGCGCGCCCAAAACTTCGGCGGCAGAGCGCACCTCCGATTCAGGCGCCTTGCGCTCAACGAAAGTCAGCATGTCCACCAGCAGGGAGCGGACTTCAAGGAAGTCCGCCATCTCAGCGCGAAGTTGTTCGACGATAACTTGCGCTTCGGTGTCTTTGAGCAGTTGCTGCAAGGCAATGATGAGCTGGCCCAGCCGCGTCACACCGATCTCGGTGGTGTCGGTCAGGTCGCGCGAAGCGTATTCGCTAACGCGTTTGAGGCGTGCATTGTTGGGCCGCATGTCGCCCATCACGCGGCTGTAGTCCGTTACGCGGAAGGCCTTGGCGAAGTTCTGGTAGTTATCCAACTTGGCCGCGCCTGCGGCTTCCATGTCCATCATCCGCAGCACAAAGCGTTCGACGCCGGTGAGGCGTCCCCAGGTATCAGACGTAAGGCCCTCCGGTACCAGCAGGCCGGATGCCGTTTCCCCCGCCTGTTGGACGATCTCATCGACCACGGTCACTTCGCCACGTGCACGCGGGCGCAAGGCGAAGGTGGTGACATCGTCATCGCCGATGCGGGTGTAGGCGGTCAGCACCTTCAGCGCTGCCGCATAACCGGCCATCTGCAAGTCGGAATCGCCCCACACCGGCTCGCCGTGGTGGGCGGCGACGGTATCGTTCAGGTGCATCATGGTTTCGATTTGTAGCGCCACCTCCTGCCTCACAGCGGGCAGTAAGCGCTGCTTGAAGCCGGCGCGCTCGCCTGCGGCTCGCTTCTTCAGCATCAGGATGACGGTACCCTGAACAAAGCTTCCCTTCTTGATGGCTGCGTTGGTTTCCGTGGCGATGTACCACGCCGCCACAACTTGCAGGCCCGCTGCCCAGAAGATGCCAATCAGATCGCCCCAGACGGCTGTGTCCTGGTGCGTGAACATCACGCACTGCATGCCGTTGTCAGGCATGTGATTGGCCATCGCCTTGTAGGCAGCGGCCATACCGCGCCGAAATTCGTCGTCGGACCCCTTGATTGCCAAGGCGCGACGCGAATCCCACACCCAGTCATCGAAAGGTTTCGGTGGGTTCTTGCGCAGCCACGCGATAAAGAACTCGGTGATCTCGTGGTAATTCACCGCGTCGGCATAGGGTGGATCAGTGATCCAGATATCGGCGTCGTCTTCAAGTTTGGTCGCATCAAGGCACTTGATCGACCTGCGAGTCTCTGGAAGCGGGCTGTTGGCAAAGCCGAACGACCGGCCTGCTTCATGACTGACAAAGCAACGGATGCCGTAGTTGTAAAACGTGTTCAACGCTTGGTTGTAGAAGACGTTGTTGGTCTTCTCCCAATGGTTCATCCAGTTCGCGATCCGGGAGTTCCAGTCCAGAGACTTGGCATTGAAAACGTAGTCCTCTGGGGTGCGGTACTGAAAATAGCGCGAGATCAAAAGCAACTGCCGCGCATTGAACAAGTGGTGCCAATGCGTCCACCCGCGCGTGCGGATTAGTTCATCGGTCTTTTCGCCGGGCTCAATCGCCATATCGGGCACCAAACCTTCGTCTTGCCAGCGACTCAGGTTGTCGGCAACAAGCGCATCAACGCGACGTTCGCGTTCCCAATCGGCATCGGTCGGCACTGCAAACCAGGATTCCTGCCGCGTTTTTGCAAGTGATTCCTTGGTAATCCAGTGAATGGCGTAGAGCCGCTCCTGAAAGATATCGTCAGGCTGCGGCTTGAAATCGGTTTTCTCCCAGCGACGCAGGCGATTACCATTGCCGCCATCGGCGTTTCGGTGATCGCCACGCAACGTCTTGATGGGCGTGCGATAGGTCTTGCCGTCCAGCGTGTAGACCATATCGCCTTCTTGCACGGTGCCTTGATTCGCAACTACCGCCTCGTTGTCTGAAACGCCCGTGGCGATCTCGATGTCGAATCGCTTGTTGTGGTGATCCGGCATCAGGCGCGCGATGACGTTTCGGCCCTTGGAAATCACCCAAGTGGGTGATAGCGGAATCATCCAACCAGTTTCAGGACAACGGGCTTCCAGGCAGTACAGGTATGACTTCGCACGATTGCCTTGCTCGTCGTGCTCGAGGCCAAGTTTCGTAACTTCAGCATCCACCGCTTTGGCAACACGTTCCTGAGACTTCTCGATTTCTGAGCGCCGCTCCGGGCTTGAACCGATGATGTTCAATGCGCCCCAAGTCAGCATGCATGCGATGGGGCTGAGGTCGGAGGCATACACGTCGCAGCCAATGCGTGCGGCCTCAAAAGGAATGGAGCCACCACCGCTAAAGGTGTCGCCTACGCGAGCGCGGTGACCGTAGCGCAAGACGCCAAGTTGCTCCACCAGCTCGGGGAAGGACTGCACGCTTACACCCAGATGAGCATAGTGACGGTTGACCTCCGCCCACACCGGGGCGAGGAGCCAGTCTTGATCAAGCTCTTCCGGGCGTTTGCTGATGATGGCTTTTTCTTCATAGCCGGACAGTGTGGCCAGCGCCTGCCGGTACAGCACCAGCTTGTCGTCGTCCGTGATGTCGCGTCGCCAACCACGCCCGCCAAAAAAGCGCTCTGGGTCGGAGATTGGGATCATCTCCTGCAGCTTGGTCGCTGAAAACGCATTGGCCGCCAGTGCCCGTCGCGCTAATCCTTCATCGTCGAAGGCCATGAGCTTTTCGAAGATGGCGAGATCTGCTTCCGCATCGTCAGTAGGCGGCAATAGGCTGCCGAGCACGATGGCGCGCACCAAGATTAGTGGCTTGCGCCCCTTCCAGTAGGAGCCGAGCCCGGTCAAGGTCTGGCCAAGATTTGCCTTGCGCTCCTTCTGTGCCTCGAACGACACTTTCTGGGCTGGGAAAACCGTCTCGATCAGCGCAGGCGCTTCTTTTAGTGCCAATGGCGTGAGGGTTGTTGTTTTCTGCATTCCCTGATGAGTCCTCAATGGGTCGCAGCCGCTTCAGGCGCCAGCCAGCCTTGGCTGAGCGCGCCATTCATGGCGTTTCGTCCCCGAACAGATCCAGCGATGGGCGGCTGTCGTCCCGACCACGGCTACCGCTGCGCGCGCGTGGGGCCAACAGATCACTCTGCGCAACATCGCCCAGTGCGTGCTTGAGTGCGGTGCGCCAACCCTTGCCCGCATCCATTAGACCGCCGGTACTCATCGCTGTCATGCCGAAGAGCCACCAGCGCTCCTCCGGACGCAGCGCCAGCCAATTGCGGACGGCGACTGGAATCTTCTCCATATCCATCTGCTCAACTGCCCACGCCAGTACGCACAGCTCCTTGCCAAGCAGCCGATCCACGGGGTTTTCGCCGACCTTCCACGCGCCGGACTTCAAACCATGCGTGGCCAATCGCCCGTTGAAAGCGCGCTGCACTTCGGCGCGAATGGCCGTCCAGCGCGCGCGATCCAGCAGAACGCGATCGATCACTGCACCCTCTACGCTGCTGGCCTGCAAGCCAAGGTGTTCACTGACCTGCACCTTGCCCGTGCTGCTCTTGGGGATGATGACCTTGAAGTGATGTGGATCGGAGGTCGCGGGCACACCGAAGCCCAGCGTGTGCGTCACTTGCGCACGCGCTTGGGGCGATCCGGCAGTGCTTGCAACCTTGACCTGCGCCATTCTCAATCCTCCTGACTCACGTCGCCTGGTTTCAATTCAATGCCGGCGAGCTTGGCAAACTCCTTGAGCGCGAAGCCGGTGCCAAACCGCACTCCGTCGGCGATGGCGATGTTGAGCGGCGCATCGGTCTCTTTGAGCACCTCACGCAGACTGTTGACGACGCCTTCGATGATGGCGGCCGTGATTTCGCGCTCCTGAAAGCGGACTGTGACGGTGTTCTCGCCCTCGCCGATTTCGATGCGCACACCCTTGAAGCGCGTGTCCGGCTGATCGCGGAAGCGGTTGATGACGCCGAAGACGCGGTCTGTCGTGTCGAGGACAACACGCTTGCTCTGCAGGCGCGCGGCTTTACTGTCTACGATCTGGACCGTCTTATCGCCACTGGCGGGAACTTGAAAGTCCGCCACCTTGTTGGCTTCGCCCGCGCGGGCAAACACCAGCAGGCGGCTACTCGCCGGACCGATCTCAAACGGCCCGTCGTAGCGGGCGCCGTCCTTCGGATTGGAGCCGTCCAGAGTGTAGAACAGGTCGGCACGCGGGGCGGCAGCCAAGACAACTCGGCGCTTGTCGGCGGCAGGTTCGATCTGATGGCGAATCTTGAGGTCGGCGAGCCAGCGTGTGGCTGGGCCGCTTTCGTAGCGCCCTGTCGGTTCCTTCACCATGAAATAGACCGTGCCTTCACCAGTGGCAAAATTCTCAAGATCTTCGACCTTGTTGTCCTTGTCAGATACGTCGGGCCTGGTAGACCAATAGACGACCGGGCTTTCACCCGCGTGGCGCGGCGTGAGGCTCAGAACCGTTTCACCGCTGTCCGGCTTGAGGTTGATGACCGAGACATTGACGGTGGCCTTGTCCTTGGGAAACGGTCCCTTCTCGATGTAGCCGTCCTCGCCCAATCGCCAGCGGCCCTGTTTCAGCGCCTCGGTCTTGAGAGCATCCAGCCCGCTCGACCCCGGCATCCACGGCCAAATGGGTGAGCACTTGGCGCGGGTGGCAACATCCTTCCACGGCGTGCGACGGTTATCCTTGCCGGAGGGCCACAGGTATTCCTCGGCCTGCGCAAAGTATTCGTCGTGGTTGTCCTTGTTCAGTTCGGCCACAAGCTTGTAGTCGGCGCGCGGGCTGGACAGAAGTTTTTCGATCTGCGTTTCGGCGGACTGTTCGCCCTGACCAAGCTTTAGGCCCTGGTCAATGGTGATCTTGCCCAGCTTGTTGCTGCCGTCCGCCGCCTCATTAACGGGGATGTAGAGACTGTTGTAGGCCGCTGACAGCGCCTTGCTGAAACGATCTTCGGATTCCTCAAGGCGATCGCGGGCCTCCTCGAACAAGGTGTCGCCAGACTTGAGACGCTTGTGAATCTGCTCGATGGAGTACAGCTCGCGCAGGCGCTCCTCCACCGCGTCGGCCAGCAGACTGTCCTGACCTGTGAGCACCAGCAGGTTGTTCTTTTCCTGTTGATAGTCGAAGAAGTTCTGCAATTCGCTAGGCGGTACCTTGCCGTCAGGCTTGATGACGATCAACGTGCGCGGACCGCCGAGCCTGAGTTCATCCAGCTTGGGCAATACCTGCACGTCCTGATAGGCGATCTTGCGGTCCGGGTCGAGGATACCCGTGAGGCGATTGATGAGCGCCTGGTCGATCTTTGGCTGTGGAACCACCTTGGCGTCGCGTTCGATCTGGCGCGACAGGTTCTCGGTTTCCTTGATAAAAAAACGTTGCTCCTCGCGGTGGAGATACCACGCCGATTCGCGCAAGCGCTGCAAGGCCTGAAGAAATTCGTCCGGTTTGCGCTGCGGCGCCGCGAGGAACTCGATCAACTCGCTTTCGGATAGGCCAATTCGCCCGCCGACGGCGCGCGACAGGCTGGATGCCAGCAGCAAGGTCATGACCTGCTGGGCGGCATCGCCAGCCAGTTCGCCATCGATGTGCTCGGCGATGGCATTGGCCTTGTCCGCAATATCGCGCGTCACCGCCGGCATGAGCTTGGGTGCGATGCGCTCGATCTCGTCCTTGACCTGATCGTCATTGAGGTTGAGGTGTTGCGTGCCGACCAGAAAGACATCATCTGCTGCGCGCTCGTTCACGCTCTTAAGCAGTCGCGCAGAGAATTGCATCAGGCCACGTGTCTGGCGGAAGCCTTCGTTCTCCTTGAACAACGCGACGAGATGCTTGAAGGACGGGTGGAAGGGGTATGTCTCGCGCACCTGTTCGGCGATCTGCTCGATGCTGCTGGCCACGATATAGCCGCCGTCTTCTGCCTTCTTTACCTGCTGGGCGTATTCCTCGGCAACCTCGGAGACGACGCGCTCGTCCGGCAGTTCGTCGATGAGGCGCTTCTTGAGGATTTCGTAGATCTCGTTGCCCGCAAGCTGCACGGGCGTGATTGTCATCGCCTGCCGGCGAGTCTCCTGCTGCAAATTGGAGATTGCGTCCGCGAGTGCCTTAGTCTGGGCCTTATAGCTGCCTGAGAGATTTGCCACGACAATGGCGCAGTTCGGCAACTCCAGCGCTGCGCTCATCAGACTGCTGAGGCTGTAGACGACCATGTTTGCCAGCGTGCCCTGACCGAACACTTGAGTACTGGCGTTGTCCAGATAGGGCGGCAACTCGTCGAGGAGGATCAGCGTGGGTTTGTCGCCGATGATTTCCTTCCACACACGCTGATCGACAGCCTTCGGTCCATTGACCCAGTAGGGCTTGATGGCCTCAGCCGCACCAAGCTGGGTGGCGATCTCACCCCAGATGTAGTTGTCGGGATTGTTGCGGCCATTGAAAGCGGCAATGCGCGATTGGCCGAACTCGATGCGAGAGGCCAGGTCGGCAGCCAGAACATCCTTTCGCAGATTCGGATGGCGCGCGAGAAGGCCAAGCGCAATCATCATGTGAGTCTTACCGCCGCCCATGGCTTGGGTAAGCTCGAATACGGCCTGATCAGATTTGCCCGAGAGGCGCAGCAGGCCTTCCCTAAACAGCTGCTCCATCCCGTGAGTAACGTAGTTGCGCGAGAAGAACTCGCGACCATCGCCCGCGTCCTGAATCAGGTCGGCCAGGTTCTCGATACCCTGGCTCATCCGGTAGTCGCGGATGATTGGGTTGAATCGGCAAGCCTGCTTGACCGTCTTGATCATGAACGCACCCCTTGATTGTTCTTGCTGTCCTCGGAGAGCGGGATCTCGATACCCCGCTGCTCGCAGTAATCCCGAATTAGCACCTCGATCATGTTCGCGATCGAGCGATGCTCCTGATCCGCGGCCATTCGAAGCGCCTCCTTGAGCCCAGGATCAATTCGAAATGTGAGCGTGGCGGTCTTGCCGGAAGCCATGGCCTCTCCAGAAACCACTGCAGATGTACTGCGGTTTACAGTACCACAATTCGATCAGAAACCTTCCGGCAGGCTTTAACATCCGCTATTTACGCCGCTCAGCTTCTAAACGCAATTTTTCTGTTGTATATTCCCGTTACGCGAAATCCGAACGGACCCAATCCATGGCACAACCCAGCACCGCAACGATCGAATCCCTTCTTGTCGCCAACCTGACCCGCGAAGTGGTGATGGGAGTCGAGGACGCTCTAGAGGCTGGGGCGCGACGCGCGTTTTCTGCCGCGAGCGGCATGGACGAGGGTCACCTGCCGCACGTTGTGGGGCAGCTGCGCCACTTTCACATGAACGAGGCCTTTCATCGCGCCCTAGCGGCCAATCAGGCTTCGCCTTCGGCAATCAAGGGCAACGGACTCGTCACGGGCCGATCGGGGATGTTGACGCTCGCGCGCTTCAATATTCCCCAGGGTTTTTGGATCAATGGGCGGCGCAGTCACACGCGACGTCAGATGGCGCTCGCAAATGCGGCCCTAGAACCCCTGGTGCAGCCCGGACTGTTCTCGACGTATCAGCCGCCTTCAGATGCTGTGGCCTTCTTCGTCGCCTGCTTCTCGGGGAATCTCAATTTCCAGCCCGAATGTCCCGTATCGATTCAGATCGCCGTCCCTAGCCGCGACATGCGCGGCTGGCTGTTCAAGGAACCCTTGAACGACTTCTTCAAGCGGTACGAGGCACCGGCGGTCACCCAGACTGATCTTGCTGTGCCGAAGCTGAAGAAGGGCCAGTCCAAGCAGCAGGACAAGGACGGGACCGCCCCATGAGCAGGGGCGGAGTTCAAGGATTTCAAAAGGAACGCCTGAGCCAGGCACTCGCGGCACGACGCCTGACGCAGGTGCAGCTGGCATCTATGGTCGAGGTGTCGCCGGCCACGATCAGCAAGTGGCGAGCGGGAACGCAAGCACCCGAACGGGAAGCTCTCGAACGACTTGCTTCCGTCGTAAACGTCACTCCGGATTGGTTTACGCGCGCACCCGGACCAAAGGTCTCCTTGCCGCTGTTTCGCAGCAATGCATCCGCGCATGTCGCCGCACGAGCAATGCTGGAGGCACGCCTCGAATGGGGGCAGGACATCGCAACGGCACTGATGGAGTACGTTGACTACCCGGCCGTGAATCTGCCGACGCGTACGTTCAGCGATCCCGATGAAATTACGTCGGGGGATATCGAGGCGGCTGCATGCGAGTGTCGCGACTTGTGGCGCCTCGGACGGTCGGCTATCCAAGACGTGGCGCTTGCAGTGGAAGGCGCCGGCATCATCCTCATTCGGGAGGAGACCGGCGTGGCGCAAATCGAGGGCCTGTCTGCCTGGAGTGACGCTGTTGGTCGCCCGCTCGTACTCTTGTCAGCAGACAAAGCGAATGCGTACAGAAGTCGCTTTGATCTCGCGCACGAGCTTGGGCATCTTGTCTTGCACAGGCACATTGCGCGCCCCGCGGAACGCACACGACACAAGGCGCTTGAGCAGCAGGCACACCGCTTTGCCGGCGCCTTCCTACTTCCTGCAGAAACGTTCGCAGCGGAAGTGCGCGTTCCTCCAACTCTCGACGACCTGCTTCTATTGAAGCGACGCTGGGGAGCCTCAGCAGCGGCAATCATCATGCGGCTGCAGGCGCTCGAGTTGCTCGATGCCGACGGCACGCAATTGCTCTTCAAGAGACGCTCAGCTCGCTGGGGCGCGAAATCGGAGCCAGGCGACGATGAGCGAGCGCCTGAGCAGCCTCGCCTTCTTCGCCGCACTATTGAGCTTCTGGTTGCTGAGAAGGTAATGCCTCTGGATTCCATTCCGAGGCATATCGGGTTAGCCGCAATGGATGTGGAGTCACTTACCGGGCTTCCGGAAGGTTACTTCAACGGAAAGGCCAATGTCGTCGAATTCGCCAGACTGAAGCCTACGACTAGGGCGCCCGATGAACGACGAGAGCCAAGCGACAACGTGATTCAGTTTCGGCCGTCAATCAAGAACTGAACGGAGTACCTATGTCGAAGAACACGAAGCACACGTCTACGCGAATTGGCAAGCTCGCCTCCGAGACGCTCCAGAGCAGCAACTCCTCTCAGATTGCAAAGCAACTTGCAGCATCTGCACTCGCTCAACGCGAGTCCGGAAAGCAGACTGGAGCGAAGATGGAAGACGTAGCCGCCCGCGTACTTTCGAGCGAGCGGTACAGCAAGGATACGAAGGAGCTGGCGGCCTCTGTGCTTTCGCAGTCCAACAAGCAGCGGTAACGCGCATCGGTCGACTTCATGGCATGGCCTCCCGGCTCGCGCAACACGCTATCTTGTCAGGCTTCGAGTTAGCGGTCCTTTGCCCGGACCTTCTCGCGCAGTCTCGCGAATTAGCCTTTCATGGTCAGTTAAAGGCGGTGGCATCGCCTTGAGAAAGAGTAGGACATGGGCAGCGTCGTCTTTAGCGCCTTGTCTCGATAGCTGGTCAGCGACGGCGGTCCACCCTGAGACCACGTCCGCTCGCGTGCGCGCCAACTCTTGCGAACTCACCTCCGTGGCACGTCCCGACTGAATTACGGCTGCAGCGGCATCGGATTGTGCGCGCAATACTCGCGAGTCACCCCGAAGACTACCTCTATAGATTCCGTCTTTCTTGGCTGCTCGGCCTTCTCCGCGAACAGCGCGCTCAGTCGCATTGGCCGCCACGCCCAGTGCCCTCAAGTGACTCGCGAACTGCGACCGCCAGTGCCGCAGGGTCGCCTTCTTGATGTTGAGCCGCACTCCCTGCTCGCTCACCGCCTTTAGCACGAGATGCACATGCGGATGCGGCTCGTCGGTGTGTAGCACCATCGCGTACCGATGCTGCCCAAAGAACTCCTCTCGCGCGAGGTTGCGCACGGCCGATAGGACCTTCTGCGGCGGCGTGCCTGGTGGCATCGAGAACATCAGTTTATGGACCAGCTTCGGGGGAGGCCGTTTGCTCGCTGCCGCCAGACTCCCTTGCCGTCTCACGTCATCAATGTCGAGATCCCAGTCCTCCAGCAACGCATCTGCGACGCGCCCCTGGAGCCGCTCTCCATCGTCACCCTCCAGTTCCAGGTTCCCCCGCCGACCGATGTAGTCGAGGTGCTTGCCGACGGCTTTGAGGTCGTTGCTGCTCCGGGGTAGCACCTTCACGACTGCCTCAGGCGCGCGGTTGACAGTCAGGCGGATCTGCTCGATCTGCGACGGCGCCAGCCTGTCTGCCGCCCGCGGCCCGCCGCGCGCGTAGCTCGCGATGTTCAGCAGCGGCTCCTCCTTGGGGAGCCTAAACGTCTTCGCCATGCCCGCTCTCCCAGCTCGTGACGTTCACCTTCAGCAGGCCCTTGGTGTTGTCCCGCAGCGCCTCACAGACCTTGAGCATCGCCCGGAACTCCTCGCGCGCCGAACCGGGGAGACGCCCTCCGTCGTTGGCGGCCCTGGCGATCTGGTTGAGGTTGCGGCCGATCGCTGCCAGCTCGCCGATGCTCCGGCGGAGCGCCAGCAATTCCTCCTTCGGTAGCGGCGCCAGCTGGCGGAGGTGGCTTCGGGTGAGGACCGCGACATAGGTCGCCGGGCGCATCCCACGAGCCTCCGATCGCGCGTCCAGCAACAGGCGATCCTCGGTCCGCAGCCGGATCAGGATTGGGCGCTCGCAGGGTCCGCCACGGTGTCCGCCGTGACGCCGCACCCCATCGACTCGACGCGGCACAGCATGTGTCTTTGCCGGATCACGAGCCGCGCGCATCTCCCGGATGAGCAGGCGTTTCAGCCATGCCGACTCGGTCAGATTTTCACGTGCTGCAGCCTCTGCGATCTCTCGCTTCGTCTCTACAGTCACGCGCGCCTTGACGACTTCCGTACAACTCATGGGTCACAATGTGTCCCAACGCTAAGCCGCAGGCTATCCTGCGTTTCAAGCGAAATGACCCCCTAACCTCGCCGCAAATCTGTGGCCCCTCGCCACCGCTGTCTCCGCTTCCACATTTCCACGCCTGCTGCTCTGCACCGCCGACCTCGCCACGTCGAAACGAAAGCATCAGCAGGAAGGAGCGACAACCGCCGCCCCTCCCCGCTCTCTGCGGCTACAGCACCCCGCGTTCCGCGAGCGACACCACCTGGTCGCCCGCCACGATCAGGTGGTCCAGAACGCGGATGTCCACGATGGCCAGGGCATCCTTCAGACGATGCGTGATCAGCTCATCCGCCTGGCTGGGTTCGGCCACGCCGGACGGGTGGTTGTGCGCCAGAATGACCGCTGCGGCGTTCTGCGCCAGCGCCTGCTTGACCACCTCCCGGGGGTGGACGCTGGCACCGTCGATGGTCCCGCGGAACAGCTCGTCACAGGCAATCACCCGATGACGGTTGTCGAGCCACAGGCAGCAGAAGACCTCGTGCTCCAGGCTCGCGAACCGCAGGCTCAGGTACTGTCGAGTGGCCCTCGGACTCTCCAGCCGGTCGCCCCGCACCAGCTTCGTCGAGACGAGCTTCAGGGCCGTTTCGACGAGGGTGTCGTCACTGATGAGAGTGCCGGTCGCCGAGGACCAGCCCGTCGTAAACTTCGCCTCGGCGACGCCAATGGCGCCAGAGGCCGAACGCGTGCTGAGGGAACGAACGATGCGCTGCCGTGTGGTCATGGGAAGTCTCCAGACTGCGCAGGCGGGATTGCCTGCTGGGCGCTTCCCAACACGGCGCGCGGAGCGGTCAAGGATCGAAGACCGCCGCAGGCGGCGACCGCGTCCCCGCGGTCGTCCTTGACGGCGAGCACGGCGTGTTACGCTGAAAGCCCCTCCAGGCAATCCCGCTTTCTTCCTCTCGTCTCCTCGTCTCGGCGGGACAAAAAAAGGGAGAGAGCACCGAAGCGGCGCTCCCTCCCGAATCCCTCAGGCTGAGAGCAGCCCGGACGCCAGATCCCACAGGCCGCTGTTGATGCGCACGTCCTCGCGAATCGAACTGATGCGACGCGTGCGGGTCAGACGGCCCGACGCTGACCGCCGGCTGAGGCCGCCACGCATCAGGTTCTCCTGTACGCGGTTCAGCACGCTCCACAGATCGGCACCCGCGTCATCGACGCGCCGCACCGCCAGCAACGCCGACGGCTGCATGCCGGCCAACGCCGCGTCCTCGAACCGCAGCGCCAGCGCGCGATCCGCGAAGTCGTGCTGCTCGTCCTTGAACAGCTGGCGATGCTCCATGCGTTCGACCTGACCGGCCAGCGACTCGAAGCGCTCCGCGATGTTGAGTGCGGCAGCGACAACCTCATCCACGACGTTGCCGCGATGGGACACGCAGTAGGCCGGGAAGGCACCGCGAGAGACGATCATCCCGTTGGTGCAGACGACCCGGAAAAGTCCCATGCGCAACTGGTAGGCGCTGCTCCCATCGTGGCTGTTGAGGAAGACGATCTCCGGGATGCTGTCCCGAAGCTGCACGGTCTCGTAGCGACGACGCAGCCGCAGGATGTGACGCGCATGCACCGGACTGCCACGCCGAGAGATCGCCTGGCGCGCATCGACCGGAACAAACCCGGCGCTCATCAACCCCGACAGCACACGCTCCGTGGGGATAAAGGTGTACTTCGGACTCAGGCTCTGGTGCGCCGCTGGCGCGAAGACGGCAGGCACCCTGGCGCGCAACGCGTCGAGCGACAGCGAACCCGTGAAGACACTGGACACGGTGGAGAACGTCAGCGAGTTGGAAACGGCATTCATGATTCGATCCTCGATTTGATCTGGGGCGGGATTGCCCCGCGCTCCCACCATCACGACGCGCGCAGCGGTCAAGGATCGAAGACCGCCGCAGGCGGCGGGCGCGTCTGCGCTCGTCCTTGACGGCGAGCACGTCGTGATAGGCTCGCCAC
>Ga0209023_10004560_pt1 | contig 15709 bp, 23 predicted proteins | sample LakOneMetagenome_FD_187468 | JGI IMG/M metagenome (GOLD analysis project Ga0209023, IMG submission 187468) | Freshwater and sediment microbial communities from Lake Erie, Canada (SPAdes) (version 2) | ecosystem: Environmental > Aquatic > Freshwater > Lentic | place: Lake Erie, Canada... | reverse complement strand
TAGGCGGGGCCGGAATAAATTTGCCAACTGGTGTGGTCGTTGAAGACCGGCGTGTATTGCGTCGCGTCCGGCCGACCATTCCACTGCGGGCGAAAATAGAAGTTCTCGTAATTGTGGGCATCGACACCCCGGAAGTAGATGCCGGGGAAACCGCGCGCTGCCGTCGGGAACGCCATGTCGAATTCGATGACGCCAGTGTCGAAGTTCGCGTCGTTTAGCGCGATGCCGGAGTGCTCGATGTAGATGGCGTGCTTGCCTTGGTAGTCCTCAACACGTGCGGTGTCGCCGATGACCTGCCAGCGTGACGAGTCCACCGGAACGACTTCCGCGTACGCGGGCGCCGCAAACGCCATCGCCAAAATGAAAAGCAACCACCGCATCGCTCTGCTCCCGGCTGTACGCTTGCCATGCCTGCGCCTTGCTCAAGCTTTAAGCGATGAAGAGCCCGGATTGGATTGACGATCTGGCCTCCCGCCGCGCTTTTCGCTGGTTCGAGGGCGCGGTGTGGTTCAAGAAGGCGGCCATGACACGATCCGGTTTTTACGCACGGCTTGCGATTTCCGTTGTCATTGATCTGATGGATTTCACCGTCGGCCGAATCCCAATTTTGGGAACGGCAGAGGATGGCATCGGCGGCATCGTGCTGACGGCGCTGTGGGGGCGCGCTGGGCTCGCCTACTTCTGGGAACTGTTCGACATCACCGATCAGATCGACGGCTTCATCCCGACTGCGACGCTGATTGGACTTTATGTCGGCTGGCGTGAGGGGCATTTGTTCGGCGGTCGTGGACGCGATATGCGCCGCGTTGAGGAGCCACCGACCATACCATGACTTGGGCTCTGGCCTTACACGGCGGCGCGGGCGCCATCGCTGAACGCGCCTACAAGCGCGAAGAAGAGCATATGGCTGCGCTGCTCGAAGAAGGCGCGGCGATGCTGACGCGCGGCATGAGCGCCCTCGATGTAGTGACGGCGATGGCCGAGGCGCTCGAAGCCAGCGGCTTGCACCAGGCCGGCAAAGGCTCGGCGCCGAACGCCGACGGCGTGGTTGAGCTCGACGCTTCGATCATGGATGGCGCGACGCGCAAAGCGGGCGCGGTGGCGGCGATTTCAAACTTTCTCTCCCCCATCCGCGTCGCACGCGGCGTGATGGAGAAGACGCCGCACGTGTTGCTGACGGGCGCCGGCGCCGAGAAGTTCGCGGTGGCGGAGGGCTTCGAGCGGGTGGCCGATCCCAAAAGCTACTACGTCACCGCACAGAGCGGCTTGGCGGCGATGGGCACTGTCGGCGCCGTAGCGCTGGATACCAACGGCAAGCTGGCGGCGGCGACCTCCACGGGTGGCGTGTCGGGCAAGATGCCAGGCCGCGTCGGCGATGCGCCGATCATTGGTGCGGGCTGCTGGGCGGACGAGCGCGCGGCGGTGTCGTGCACCGGACTCGGCGAATACTTCATGCGCGTGAACGCGGCGGCGGATGTTTCGGCGCGGATCGCTTATGCGGATCAAACATTGGACGCAGCGGCGTTTGGCGTGATCGAGGACGTGCGGAAGCTAGGCGGTTACGGCGGTTTGATCGCCGTTGACGCCAAGGGACACATCGCTGCCCCGTTCGCGAGTCAGGGTATGAAGCGCGGATTGGCGTCGTCCGCGGGTTTGCGTGAAGTGAAGACGTTTCAATGAGGGCTGCCATGAAAATCATGTTCGCCGTTTCCGCTCTTGCTTTGCTTGCCGCCTGCACAACGGCATCCAGCGGCGGCCCCGATGGTCCGCGCATCGACTGGCGTTGCGACAACGGCGCGGCGTTCAGCATGCGGCTGAGCAGCGAGGGCGACGCAAAGGTGTTCGCCGGCGGGCAAGTGTACGATTTGCCAGCCGTGATCGCGGGCTCGGGCACCCGCTACACCAACGGTACCGTGGAATATTGGGAGCACGGCAACGAAGCCATGCTCAACGGCGCTCAGGGCGGCCCCTATAACAATTGCCATCGCTAGGATCGCGGAATGAGAAAGCTTGTGGTCCTCGTTTGTTTCGCCGCGCTCGCCGCCTGTTCGACTGAAACCGGCGGCAACGCCACCGTGAGCAGTGGCGCTCCGATCGGACATTTGACGCGCTGGCGCTGCGATGGCGGCACGAGTTTTGGCGTCGGCTTCACCACAACCGGCGCCCGCGTCGCCGCCGGCGGCCAAACCTACGCACTGCCGCACGTGCAAGGCGCAGGCGCGCGCTACGCAAATGGCGGCGTGCAATACTGGGAGCAAGGCGGCTCGGCCACACTCACCGGCGCACGCGGCGGGCCGTATGCCAATTGTCACCGCGGCTGATGCGCGGGTATTTTGGCATTGCCGCGGCAATCGCCCTCTGGGGGTGTGCGTCGCATGGCGACGTTACGATCATCGAGATGAGGGACCATTGGCGGTGCGACAATGGCGAGTTCGTGCAAACGCGATACCTCCCCTCGGATGACATCGGCATTGAGTACAACGGCCAACACTACAGCTTGCGAAAAATCGATGCGAGAATGGCGAACCACGAATGGAGAGAACAATTCGGCGATGGGCGCGTGGTTCTCTCCACGCGAGTTGAACAGGTTTCACCGTTCAACACACAAGGCGCCCTGACGGGCGTTCGCGGCGGCCCGTTGAGAGATTGTCACGTTATCGATACCGAGAGCGAAGAGCGTCGCTGATGCGCGGGTATTTTGGCATTGGTTGCGAGGAGATGTCGAAGCCGATGAACCTCGGCGCGTTGATGCGCACGTCGCATGCGTTTGGGGCGAGCTTCTTTTTCACCATCAATGCGCATCCGAAGGTGCGGGAAGCGTATAATTCCGACACATCGCGCAGTTTTGATCACATGCCCTACTACGCTTGGGATTCGCTCGACGCGCTGCGCCTGCCGCGTGGATGCGTGATGGTGGGTGTTGAACTCACCGACGACGCGGTGGAGCTGCCGCGCTTTCAGCATCCGCAGGCGGCGGCGTATGTGCTGGGGCGCGAGCGCGGTTCGCTTTCACCGGAGCTGATCGCGCGTTGCAAGCACGTGGTGAAGATCCCCACCAAGTTCTGCCTGAACGTTGGCCTAGCAGGCGCTCTGGTGATGTACGACCGGCTGCTGGCGTTGGGCGGCTATCCCGCGCGACCGATCATGCCAGGGGGGCCGAAGCCTGAGATGAGCGAAGCGCCGAAAGTGAAGGCTTAGCGATAAACCGGCACGTAGCGCACCACGGGTCCGCCGGTGAGCGACAGGATCAGCGCGACCCACCAACCGATGATGGTCCAACCCAGGAAAAAGTTGAGCAGGAACACGCCAAGCGGTCCGCGTCCGCGCGCGATCGCGATGATCGTCGGCAGGAAGTAGAGAGCGAGCAACGTCAGCATCGAAGCGATATCCTTCGGGTGTTACGTATGCATTGCGCCGTTGTGTGCAAGAAGCCCCTCGCCGCGACACGACGAGGGGCTTGTCGCGAGATCGATGTCAGGCTTTGGAGACGCCGCCGCCGCCGGAAGCGCCCTTGAGCACCGGCCATTCAGCGAACGCAAACCAGATGAAAAGGATAATGTTGGCCAGTGGGACGAGCATCAACAGCGACAGGGCGCCTGAGTAGCCGGCCTTGGAGAAGATTTTCCAATAGCAGAAGATCATGAACACGAAGACGACGAGCATGATCAGGCCGAAGATGGCGAAGAACGGCCCCATGGCCGCCACCATCTGTTGCGCTTCCTGCGCTGAACTGGGGTCGTAACCGCCGACTGCATCTGGTTTCATGGCACCCGCCTCCCTTGATTGGCGAGCCGGAGGCTAGACCGGGCGAAAACAGCCGCGCAAGCATTGTCTGGTGACAGCGAAAGGGATTGTCGTGGAGGACGAGCCTCCCCATAACCCGCGCGTGCAAAGCGCGCTCCCCTCCCTCGCCGGACTGACCAAAGCGGAACTGGCCGAAAAGCTCGTCGCCGTGGGCGTCGATGCGGGTAAGGCGAAGATGCGCGCCGAGCAGTTGTGGCGCTGGATCTATCATTACGGCGTCACCGATTTCGCACAGATGACGAATGTGGCGAAGGAGCTGCGCGCAACGCTGGCAGAACACTACACGCTGGCGCGGCCGGAAATCGTCACGCAGCAAGTCTCAAACGATGGCACACGCAAATGGCTGATCCGCCTCGGGCCGGGCACGGAAGCGGAATGTGTGTTCATTCCGGATGTCGGGCGCTCCGGCGCCCTGTGCGTGTCGAGCCAAGTCGGCTGCACGCTCAACTGCACGTTCTGTCACACCGGCACGCAGAAGTTGGTGCGCAATCTGACCGCGGCCGAGATCGTCGCGCAGGTGATGATCGCGCGCGATGCTTTGGAAGAATGGCCGACGTCGAACGAGGACCGCGCGCTCACCAACATCGTGTTCATGGGCATGGGTGAGCCGCTCTACAATTTGGATAATGTCGCGAAGGCGATCGATATTGTCTCCGACGGCGACGGCATCTCAATTTCGCGCCGCCGCATGACCGTGTCGACGGCGGGTGTGGCGCCGAAAATTGCGGAGCTTGGTGAAAAGACCGGTGCGATGCTGGCGATCTCGCTACACGCGACCAATGACGAGTTGCGCAACCAACTCGTGCCGCTGAACAAGAAATACAATCTCGAAGAATTGTTCGCAGCGATCCGTCAGTATCCGTCACTCGGCAACGCCAAGCGCGTGACATTCGAATACGTGATGCTGAAAGGCGTGAACGACACGCTGCCGGAAGCACGCGCGCTGGTGAAGCTGCTTGCGGGCATTCCGGCGAAGATCAACCTGATCCCGTTCAATCCGTGGCCCGGCACAAACTATGAGTGCTCGGACTGGGCTACCATCGAAGCCTTCGCCGAAGTGCTGAACCGCGCCGGCTACTCATCCCCCATTCGCACGCCGCGCGGACGTGATATTCTCGCCGCTTGCGGCCAGTTGCGCAGCGAAAGCGTGAAGCAGCGTGCAAGCGAGCGGCTGAAGGCCGAAGCCGAGTGAACGCGGCGTCGACGCTCACGTGCGACGGCGTTGTTTTGCGACCTTTACTCATAAGCGATGCGGCGGCGCTCTTCGTGGCGTTGAGCGATGGCGAAACACAGAGATTCCGTCGCGCGGAGATGCACAAGAACGCCTCGGAAACCGAGCGCTACATCATCGACACGCTGGCGCGCTCGCGCGCGGCCTGGGCAATCACGCAGGACCATGGCGAGGCGCTAGGGCGATTGGCGCTCCGCGAACCAGACACTGGCGTTGGCGAATTTGGCATTGTCATCCGCCGCGACGCTCAGGGGCGCGGACTCGGCACGCAAGCGATCGCCTTGGCGGCCGAGTGGGCATTCAGCGCGCTTGGCATGACGACGCTGCGCGCGGATATCGATGCAGAAAATGCGGCTTCGATCGCACTGTTTTCGCGATGTGGATTTGCGCAGACGGCCTATTTGCCGGGCCATCGCACAACCAAGCTCGGCCTTCGTGATACTGTGATCTTGTCAAAAACGCGTGCAGCGGCCTAGGCCAGAGGATGAGCAAAACAGTAACGCCAGTTCTCAAAGCGCCCGGCGTGGTTCTGCGACCGCTTCGGCTGAGTGACGCATCAGCGCTATTTGCTGCGCATGGCGATGCACAAACGCACACCTATTGGTCTAGCGCCGCGCACAAAACCGTCGATGAGACTGCCGCCTATATCGAAGCCACTATCGCGATACCGGATGCGCGTGCGTGGGCGATTACTGAAGATGGCGACGCGGCGCTAGGACGGATCGCTTTGTTCGTGGCGCGCGAGGGCGTTGGCGAGATTGGTGTCATCTTGCGACCCGATGCGATCGGGCGCGGCTTCGCTTCTGCCGCGCTGAAGCTGGTCGACGACTATGCCTTCAACACACTGGGGATGCATCGCGTCGCGGCGGATGTCGATCCGGACAACACGTCCAGCTTGTCGCTTTTCCTTCGCGCCGGCTACCAGCGCGAGGGTCTCTTGCGTGGGAACTGGAAGACGCATCTTGGCATTCGCGACAGCGTGATCTTGGCAAAGCTGCGCCCCGGTGCTTAGGCTCCCACAGGGGACAAATCATGAGCCACGATAGCGTAAGCCGCCGCATTGCCGCCGATCGCGGCGGCGCTGGATTTCTTGCAACGATCGCCGCCCTGCCCGCTTTCGCGGCGTGCGTCGGGCTGATCTATGTCGGCTATCGCGTGCTAACGGACTCGCACGATCCGGACATGCGCGGGGCCAGCGGCGTGATTTGGATCGCGGCCATCAGCGTGTTTGCGCTGTTGCTGTTCGTGGTTTCGCGCTGGACTTACGATTCCGTGCACGCGGCGATGACGCCGCAACGCGTGCAAGCCATGTGGCTACGGCGGTTCCAAACCGAGAAAGACGCAGCCTTCCGCCCATCGCGCATCATTGATCGGCTTTCGCGCTACGGTGTGTCGTCACTGACGCTGCAAGATCGCGACGTTCAGCTTTCCTTCGAACAACGCCGCAACCGGCTGGCGCCGATTTTCTGGTTGTTGTTCATTCCGGTCGCGGCCGCGACAGCTTATCTGATGTGGAATGGTTGGCAGGGCGCGAGTCACGATATCATCAATCGCCCGCTGCCCAACGATTTGCGCGCTGGCATCGGACAAGTCATCGGTAACTTCATCGCGCTGATTGTGATCGCCGCGTTGCTGCTGGTCGGATTCTTCGCGGCGTTATTGCTGACAATCGTGGCGGTCATGCTGATCGCGGCTTTATCCGGCCCGATTGGGCGCATGTTCGCGGGCAAGCGTGATGATTACACGCATCTGCCGCAACTCCTTGAACGCATTCGCCGCGGCAAACGCCCACGCGGCGCGCAGGTGTTGCGGATTTCAGATGCGCATTGGCAGGAGGCAGTGGCCTCCTCGCTCGGCGCTGCGGATGTCGCCATCATTGATCTTTCCAACGTGAGCGAGAACATCGCTTGGGAGATCGGCGAGGCAGTCAAGGCATGCAGCGCCTCTGGCCTGGTCTTTATCGCGCGCGAGGGCAGCTCCCTCTCAGATGCAGCTCGAACAGTGTTGCGCACGGCGCTCGGACGCGAACCCGGCGCCATGATCTTTTACCCCGACCGTCGCGAGAATGGGGCGCGGTTTGCGCGTGAGCTCCGCGCGCGCATTTATGACGCCGCCGATCTGCGTCAGGCCGTACGCGCATGAGCACGGTGAACCAAGCGCCAGCGAGTGTGCGCGCTGATCTGCTCACGGTCGGCGCCGTCGTAGCCGTCGTCGGCACACTCTCGACGCAACTCCACGAAGCCGGCGGACATGGAGGCGCGTGCGTTGCGCTAGGCCAGCATCTGACGACATGGGGCGCGTTCTACGTTGAGTGCGACACGCATGGCGCAGCGCCCTGGGTTGGCCAAGCCGTCGCAGCGGCGGGCAGCACGGCCAACCTCATCGCTGCGCTGATCACCTACGTGTTGTTTCGCGCAACGCCGGTGCAGAACATGCTGGCGCGTTTCGCGTTGTGGTTTGCGTTCGCGCTGAACGGGATGGTGTGGGCCGGCTACTACTTCTTCTCGGGCGTCAGCGGCATCGGCGATTGGGGCGCCGATGGCGTGTTCAGCGGTGTCGAGAATTGGACATACTGGCGCGTCGGCCTCGCTGTCGGCGGCATCCTCCTTTATTGGCTTTGGGTGCGTCTCTCGATGCGAGAACTCGGCGCGATGACTGGATTTGACGACGCCGGGCGCGCGCTGGCGCGGCGGCTATCCAACACGGCCTATTGGATTCACGGCGCCATCGCGATTGTCGTTGGCGTGCTGCGTGTGTTTGAACCAAACGGGCTCTTCATCCTGTTGGCTTCCGCAGCGGCATCCAGCTTCGGCGGCGCGTCGGGGATGTTGTGGGGACCGCGCTCGATGCGACCCGGCCTCGCGGCCGCGCAACCGTTCGTTATCCGACAAAACTGGGCATGGATCGTCTTCGCCGCAGCGCTCGTTACCGCAGTGGCGCTGATTTTGGGTCCCAGCATCAATTTCTAGGTGGCGCATGTCAGCGTCCTTAACCGCGCGGTTACCGCGACACTCGTTAGTTTCGAGGGCGGAAGGCCGCTTACATGTTCGGCAAGTCGAAAACCCCGAAGGTTCAGCTGACATCGCGCATCCGCGCGGTGACGGCCGCGCCGACGGCGATCCCCTTCGACACGCCACGGTATCAAGCGCCGCTCAAGGAGCAGACACGGCCTCCGCGCGAGCCCCTCTTTCGCAACGCGACGCTGCAGCTGGATGAAACCGAACGCCTCGGCGTCGTCATTAAGAACATCAGCGAGAGCGGCGCGCGGGTGGAGTATTTCCTGAAACGGCAATTGCCGCCGATCGTGGTGCTTATCGAACCGACGCTAAAGCTGCGCCGGCGCGCACGCGTGATCTGGCAACGCGATGGCGTCGCCGGGCTGGAGTTCGTGGCCTAGCGGACTCAGAACGCGCTCGATTCGGCCGCGGATCGAAAATAGCTGCGCGACTCATGTTAAGCGCGGCCCATGCAAGCAGCAGCTCAAGCCTTCGCCATCGTTCTTGCCGGCGCTTCGCTCGGTTGGATCATGCTCTTTTCGTTCGTGCTCTCGCCGGTGGCGTTCAAGCAGTTCGACGCCGGCCGCGCCGAGCGGCTGGTGAAGCACGTGATGAATGCCGGTCACGGGATTCTGGGGCTTATCGCGTTGCTCTCGGCGATCGCCGCCCTCATGGCTGGCGCCGTCGCAGGCGCGGCTGTGGCGGCGACGGCGGCAGTGTTTGCCTTCATGTGCAAGTTCGCGCTGGCGCCGCGTGACGACAAACCGGTCAGCGGTCACCGCGTGCTGAAGACGGCGCGCGTCGTGGCGTCGGGCCTCACCGCCTTCATTATGCCAATCGTGATCGCGTCGATCGTGCTAACGCTGATGCGTATCTAGGCCGCGACCGCGCGGCGATCCTCCAGGGTATACGTTTCAACGCCCAGCGTTTGCGCGAAGCGTACGCATTCCATGCGCGCTTCAGCAGGATGGCTGACAGCGGTGACGTCCGCCGTATATTCCGTGCGGCCATTGACCTCGCGCGTGGCGACCAATTCAAGCCGCAGCTCGTCGCCGGCGTGATCAAGAATACCGCGAACAACCCAAGCGCTTGCCATCGTTCTCTCCTCTAGGCCGCCGCAGCGCCGCTCTCTTGCGCGCGCTTGCAACGTTCGATCCAGGTTTGCACATCGTCCGCTGTCGGTGCGGGCGCGTTGCCCCACGCGCGCTGACCTTCGTCCGACAAGCCCCAGTGGGCGATGTCTTCGCACAGGTGTTCTGCATTGGCTTGCGCCAGCGTTTGCGGATCGCGCACGCTGCAGGCGACGAGCCCTTGCGCTTCGCGTGATTTGAGCCCGGGCACGGTGCAAGCAAGCAGCGCTTGCGCTTGCCAATCGCGGATCACCTGCGCGGAGATGTGACGCGTATCGATGCGATGCTCGCCATCCTCCGCATTGAGCGCGAGCAGGTCGGCGATGGTGCGTACCCCAACGGCTTCGAGGCGCTGCGCGGTTTTCGGGCCGATCGACGGCGCTTTCACGACAGGCGCCGTTTGATCGAGCGAGAATTTTGGCAGCGTCTTTTCCGCCTTCGCGCGCGGCGCGCCAGTCGGCAATTCGCGCGGAATTTTCGGCTCTTTCTTCGCCTTTGCCGGCTCGGGTGTGGGCGCAGCGGCAACAGCCGCCACGATCGGCAAATTGGTCACACGGCTCGGCGGATCAAGATCGATGACGCGCGGCTGTGGCTTGGGCGCCGGCAGGGCCTTCGGCGCGGGCGCGGGCTCGTTGCCCCCGGCCTTGGCGCCAATCTCGCGCGGCCACTTCGCGTCGAGCGACGAGAGCGGCGTCTTCAACACTTCGTTGGCGTAGAGCTCACGCACGGCCTTGTCGTCTTCGCCGAGCGTGTTGCGCACTTTGCCGGTGCGCCGGAATTCTTCGTACTGCGCGGCGACTTCGGCGCGCGCAGCGGCGTCGTCCATGGTCTTCAACACCGCCTGAATCGGAATTTCGAGCGACAGGAAAATCCCCTGCAGCGTGGAGCCGACATTGGGTGGCGACACAGCCGCTTCCTCGAACGCGCGATCCAAGATGCGCGCCAATCCCACCGCGGCGTGACCGATGAGACCCGCGATGGTGAGCCGCAATGTGTCGTCCAGACCGGCAGGCGGATTCTTGGCGCCGACTTCGAAGTTGTAGTGCTCGATGACGAGTTCGTAGTGCGGGTTCGATGCATGCGCGCCGGCGCGAACCATATCGCCCAGCCAGCCCTCTCCGCGCGGCGCTTCGATGTTGGGATAGCCGCCGAGTTCGGTTTCAATCAGTTTCTGAAACACGCCATAGGATTTGGAGAAGCTCCATTCCACGGCGCGGTGAATGACATTCTCTTCTTCAGTTTGGTGCGTGTGAAACGGCTGGATCGGGTCCACGTAGTAGTGGCTCATCACACCCGTGCACCACGCGGCTTGCTTCCAGTCTTTGTCTTTGAGCGCGCGTACGGCGCGGCGATACCATTCCTCGCACGCTTCGACCGCACCGCCCCAGTCGTTGTCGCGCACGTGCAGGACGTGGTTCTTGAAGTCCTTGAACTCTTCGTCGGGCGCCTTCGCGCCCTTCAGATAGTCCTCGTGATAGTAGAGCAGCAGGTTCTGCCACTTTTCGGCGTCAGGCGATTTCAGGTGACGCAAAGCATCGACCGCCAGTCGATGATGGTTCGACCGGCAGCGGCTTGAGAAAACCACCGCGTATAAAAGCGACATGCGCGCCGTGCCCTACGTATGAATGCAACGTTAATCCGTGCGGCGCATCGGTTAGCGGGCCGTTAATGCGAGACCTGTGTGGGACTTCGATCCGAAGGGTTCTGCATGGATGCGACTCCCGCCTAAGTGCGCGGCGGAGTGGGATCATGACAATCAATGCTCAAACGAAAGATTCACAAGCGCCCGAACGCGAGAGCGCCGAGCTCGCGGCGTTCCGCGCAATCTTGCAAAACTTGCTGCTGGAGGTCGCGCGCGAAACCGGCGCTGAACGTCTGGCGGTGATCCGCCACGGCGCCCTTGGCGCGCTCTCGGCGACGACCGCTGGGCGCGAACAATCAGCGGCCATCGTACAAGCGACGTTCGACATGGTCGCCGCCGAAGCCGGCTTCAGCGAAGCACGCAATTTACACTAGGCTGCTTGCGCGGCGCCGCCGCGCACCAAGCCCCAATCTTCGCAGAGGATGCGCACGAGCCGCTCGTGACGCTCTTCAATGGCTTGCAGCGTCCAATCTTCGATCTGCGCGATGTCGCGGGTGATGGCGTGGATTGGCGCGCCCGGCGTGTTGAAGAAGATCTTGCGCTTCACGTGGTACGCCTCGGTGTCCGCGGCGGCATTCTGGGCATAGGTGCACAGGATGAAGTTGCCGAGCATGCTCGCCGCTTCGTTGCGACGGACCTTGTCCGGGAAGCGCTCGTTCCACCAGGCGCCGCCGCCCTTCGGCAAGACGTGCTCCGCGGTTACGTCATCGGTCATCTCCAGCAGATGACCATTGGGTAGCGCCGCTTCCAAGCGCATCAGCAACAGACGGCGCTGCCGGTCATTCTTTCGCGAGCGATTGAGCTGCGCGAAGAATTTCATCTGCTCGCCGTCAGTGAGCTCGAGCGCACCGCGCTGACCGTAGAGCTGCTTGTCGTCGCTGACGCCTTTCACGGCGCGGGCGTAACGTCCCTCTTGCAGGCGATTGTCCACCACCGCGAGCTCGCAGGCGAAGGCGAAGCGATCGAGCGCTTGGAAGAAACGCCGCGCACGTTCGGGCTCGGCCGGGTGCTTGGCCAGGAATGCGATCGCCGGCGGCGCCCAATCCCACTCTTCCGCCTGCTTCATCATGCGGACGCGGCGATTGATGTCGGCGTTCGCGGCGGCGTTGCCGACGTCCACGGCGCTCGCAAAAATCTGGCGCAGCGCGTGCGCATAGCGCGGCAATTGGTCGAACAGAAAATCGCGCACGCCGCCCGCTTTCTCGACGGCGGTGCGGAACGAAGCCAGATCGCCCGGCGACAACAATTGTTCGCCGGTCAACAGGAACGGCATCATGTAGAGCAAATGCGCGAAGTGTCCGCGCTCGAACATGTCTTCGATCTGCTCCCACTTGCGCGCGGCAGCGTCGGCTTCGACGTTTGAAAGCTTTGAATTCTCGATCAAGTCGCTCTTGATGATGTCGGCGCCGGACAACGGCGAGCCGCGCTTGTTCAGCGTGTTGAAAACGGTTTGAGCGCAACCGCGTTCATCGGCATCAACGACGTTCAATGTGCAGGCGCGCGCCACGTAGGACATGAACGCATCCAGCTCGCGATCATCGACCTCCTTCAGCTCGGCCTCGATGGTGCGCGCGGCGGCGCACAGCAAATCCTTTGAATCGATCCCGATCTCGGCGTGCCGCGCGAGTGCCGCCATCTTGCCGGGCTCCTGCACGAAGCCGCGATAGAAACTCGAGTCTTCGTCGCGAAGCTGGAGGCGCGGCTGATCACCCTCCATGATCATGGTTTGGTATTGTTTGCCTCGACCTGGCAGACGATCACGCACGTAAGCCATGATCATCGTGGTGGTGGCGAGACGCTGCTGTCCGTCCGAGATTTCGAGCTTGCCGTTGTTCTTCACGAGCACGATCTGGCCGATGAAATAGAAGGGCGCGTTGCGCTTCCAAGCGCGACGCAAGTCTTCGATGAGCTGACGAACCTCGCGTTCGCTCCAGGTATACGGACGCTGATAACGCGGCACCTTCAATCCGCCGCGCCGCGTGAGCACCGCGAACAAATTCAAGATTTGCGAGCTCAGCCCGATCGGTGTGCCTTCAAACCCCGCCGCCATCCGTCGCCTCCCGCGATCTCATTCTCTGTCGCGGATCGTTACCTTGCTGACATGATCGTGCAATGCGTCCAACGGACTCGCTGAACGCAGAAATGCACGCCGTCGCCAAAACGACACGCATGCGTCACGCGGACGTGGATTGTGACAGTGGTTCCACCTCGAAACCCGGCGACGCACCGATGCCCGCGAACGCGGAAAAGCCCCTCGCCTCGAAAGCAGGCATGAGCTTTCGCACAGCGTTTGCGTCGGTGAAGCCTGCGCGCCGCGCACGCGACACTCCCGGTCCGGCCGACAAAACGTGCGCCACACGCCGCGCGATCGCTGCGCCGGAATCCAACCACACTGCCGCGCGCGGCGCCGCCGCAGCCAAGTCCTTCGTCAGCAACGGAAAATGGGTACAGGCCAGAGCGACGACGTCGACTTCTTGGCCCCCGGGAGCGCCAAAAAGACCCTCGATCGCCTCTGTGATCGCAGAAGGGTCTATCGGCTCATCCCGGAGCGCCATTTCAGCCGCCTCCACCAGCGCCGAAGATCCGAAGCGTATGACGCGCTTGTCGGCTGCGAACCGGGCGATGAGATCGTCAGTGTATGCGCGGCGCACGGTGGCGGGCGTCGCAAGCAAACCGATCGTTCCGGTTCTAGTCTGGGTCGCCGCCGGTTTGATCGGCGGTACCACGCCAACGACCGGCAGCGTGAGCGTCGCGCGCACAGCATCAAGCGCGATCGTCGAAGCGGTGTTGCAGGCGACGACAACGAGATCGGGTGCCCACTGCTCCACCAGGCGCGAGAGCAACGCCGGCACGCGCGCCTGCAAGTCGGCGTCCGACTTCAAGCCGTAGGGCAGCCACGCATTGTCGGCAGCGTAATCGAGTTCGAGCGCATGGCCGGACGACGCGATGGCGTCGAATACCGACAGTCCGCCAACGCCAGAATCGAACACCAAAACGCGCTTTGCGCCGTTAACCATTTCGCGTCACCGCCTCAGCAACACAGGTTAACGAACGCGCTGATTTTTGCGCGGAATTTCGTTTCGTGCGCGTTGCGGCGCTCAGCTGTGGAAACCCGCCATTAACCGAGTTTGCGCGAATCATGACGTACGTTAGTGCTGCAGGTCGGGGTTAGGATCAACGCGCCGCGGAGCGTGTTCACAAACGGGGTCGGAACTATGAACGCCATCGGCAAATCCTCAGTCGTCTTCGTGACGCTGTCTGGGCTGTTCTGGGGCGGCTGGATGCTCGGCGCACAAACGCCAGAGGGTCAGGAAGCTCTCGCCCGCGCCTACGAAGCCTACTCGCAGCAACGCGCCCAATCGACCGCGGATCTCTTCGACAGCACCGCGCTCCGCGCCATCGTCTGTGATGGCGCAGGCGCGCAGCAAGATGATTCCAAGCCGTGCCTGGCGATCGTCGCCGCCGGCCGCATGTTCATTGTGGATGCCGGCTCAGGCGCCGCCGCGACGCTGGCGCATCGCGCCATTCCGATGGGCAAGCTGGAAGCGGTGCTGCTGACCAGCGCCGGGCTCACGCAAACCGCCGATCTCGATGAGCTCTATGGCGCAAGCGCGCCGACGCGCACCAGCCCGCTTCTGCCCGTGTACGGCCCTGCCGAAACGCAGCGCATGGTTGATGGCTTGAACCAAGCCGCAGGCTTCGACGGCGCGCGCAACGGGCTGCAAGCCTGGGGCCCATCGCCAGAACCGGGCCGCTCCGTGATCGTGTTTGAAGCGGACGGCCTCGTGATCTCCGCCTTCACAACGCAAGAAGATGCATTCAGCGGCCGCGTTGGCTATCGCTTCGACTATCGCGGTCGTTCGATCGTTGTTGGCGGTGACGGTCGCGTTGTCAGCGCGCCCGCCGCGCGTGACGCGGACGTCGTGCTGCAGGGCGCGCAAACGGAAGCGCTGGCGCACCTGCATCAGAACGACATCGCCACCGCAGCGCAGGCTGCCGCGGAAGCGCGTGCGGCAAACGCCGGCATGGTCGTGCTCACCGGCGCGGAAAACCAGATGGCAGCGCAGATGCAAGTCGCTGAAGCGCGTCAGGCTGGCTTCGGCGATGTGGTCGCCGGCCGCTCGGGCATGTTGGTCGAGCTGCCGCTGGCGAACAACGAGATCAACGTCCGCGCGCTGTAAGCGCAGCGAACCTGCTCTATGTGAGGGGAGGTTTCGGCCTCCCCTTTTCATTTGGAGCAACGCCATGAGCGCGCCTGAGCTTTTCAATCCGGACACCGTCGCGCCGCCGGTTGGCCCCTATTCGCAAGCGGGCTGGGTGAAAGCTGGGTCAGACTTGCTCTACATCGCCGGCCAAGTCGGGCTCACGCCGGAGGGCGTGCTGCCGGCGGATGTGGAAGCGCAGGCGGAGCAGGCGTTCGCAAACATTGCGCGCATTCTCGCTAGCGCAGGCCTGACACCCGCCAACCTCGTGAAGATCAATACATATCTTGTCAGCGGCCAGCCTGTGACGGCAGTGCGTGCGGCGCGGCAGAAGGCGTTTGGCGACCACAAATCGGCATCCACGCTGATCTTCGTCCCGCAACTGGTTGAGCCAAAATATCTGATCGAGGTCGAAGCTGTCGCAGCGCGCTGAAGTGCGCGACGGACATTGGCGGCGGCAGCGTTAAACTGCGATCGGAGGGTTCATGCCCGATCTCAGACAAGCAGCACTGGCGGCACATCGCTTCGGTGTGGACACCGTGATTATCCCCAAGAAGAATGAGAACGATTTGGATGATCTACCAGCGGATGTCCGCAAGGCGCTCAAGTTTGTGCTGGCGGAACATGTCGAAGATGTTCTGGACGCGGCATTAGTACCTAAGGTAACCGCAAAGAATGGGCACAAGGCCAAAAAGTAGTGTATA
>Ga0209023_10004558_pt1 | contig 15712 bp, 13 predicted proteins | sample LakOneMetagenome_FD_187468 | JGI IMG/M metagenome (GOLD analysis project Ga0209023, IMG submission 187468) | Freshwater and sediment microbial communities from Lake Erie, Canada (SPAdes) (version 2) | ecosystem: Environmental > Aquatic > Freshwater > Lentic | place: Lake Erie, Canada... | reverse complement strand
GCAAATGGTTCGGTTTCAAAAGAGCTAAAAATTTGGTTTAAGGGTTTGCCTAACTCTTTTTCGACTTGCTGTTGGATTGCAGCAAAAGGCATGGCAGGGGCTTGGCGTTGTAATTTAGCAATTGCTCGTGCGACTTCAGGCGGGAAAATATCTTTGTATTGCGATGCAATCTGTCCGACCTTCATCACCGCACCTTTCATTTCACCTAAGGTATCAGCAATTTGCACACCAATATCTTGAAACAGTTTGCTGCGAGACTCATTCTTTTGTTCTTCATCTGCATTAAAGTTACGAATTGAATTAGATACCGTTTTTGTCGCAATACTTGCCGTCATACTGGCCAGCTTCATAAAGCGACGACCAGGTGTACTGGTGTTTTTAGACATTCGTGAGCATCCTTTAATGTGGATCATGCGTGTGATTGAATTTGATCATAGGCGACAATTCTTAAACTGCCTACTTTAAATTGTTAAATGTTTGTTTCTGTTTGGCTATTTTTATTTTTTGGATTTTGATTTGGTTTCTATCCATTCAACCGCATAATTTTTGATTTAGAATGCTGATAAGATTCTTATTTATATGTTCTTTTATGAAAGTTTATCGTTATTTAACAGGTAGAGATGATGTGCATTTTTGTGCACGAGTAAGCAAAGCTTTGAATGATGGATATGAATTATATGGTGCTCCGACCATGACGTTTAATGGTGTAGATGTGATTGTCGGGCAGGTGATTGTGAAAGATGAAGTGGATGAATCTGAGTTATCTGAACAGTTTCAGAATGCATACCAACTTCAGTTTGAGAAAAAGTAAATGAATTGGGATGTATATAAAAATAATGCTGTCCTAAACAGCATTATTTTGATTTTGAATATTTACCGATTAAGCCTGACTCAAGCGTTTATTGTTCATATACAAACGCATGAGCAATAACACACAGGCGATACTTAATCCTACAATTAAGCCAACCCAAACGCCCGCTGCACCCATGTCCGTATAACGTGCTAGATAGATGCCGACAGGGAACGCAATCACCCAATACGCAAGCATAGTGATCCACATTGGGCCTTTGGTGTCTTGCATACCACGTAAGCAACCTGCAGCGCTAACTTGCCACGCATCCATAAGTTGGTAAGCAATCGCAAATAAAATCAGATAGATTGCAACTTGTGATACATCATAATCACTGGTGTAAGCAGACACGATCAATGGACGCAATAACCACATCAAAAGCATGGTAATCAGTGCGAATAGTGTCCCCGTGATCAGTCCAATTTTTTGCACTTTACGCATTGCTATCCAATTCTTTTCCCCGTAATAGGTTCCTGTACGAATAGTCAGCGCTAGCGCCAAAGACATTGGAATCATAAATAATTGTGATGTTACAGAAATCGCAATTTGATGTGCAGCTACAGTGACTTCGCCAAGTGGACTGAGAATGATTGCGCCAGTGCTAAAAATACTGACTTCAAAGAAAATAGCTAAACCAATTGGAAGTCCAAGTTTTAGGATACGTTTGATTAAAACACTATCCATTTTCTCAAAAACTTTTAAAGGCTGAGTGGCTTGATAACGCTTAGCTTTGAAGATGTATAAACTCAGGCTAATGAACATAATCCATTGCAAAATTGCTGTTGCAAAACCACAACCCGCACTACCCAAATGTGGAATTGGCCCAATGCCATACATAAAAATAAAGTTCAGAGGAATTTGTACAACCAGCGCCAATAAACTGATCAGTGTAATTGGGCGAGGGTAGCCTAAAGCTTCTGAATAGCCACGTAAGGTTGAATACATGGTGTATGCAGGCATACCAAAAGCGATTGCATGTAAAAATAAACTGGCTTTGGGTAATAATGTTTCAGGGACACCAAGTATCGGCAGTAGCAAAGGCATAGTTTGCAAAACCAGCATAGCAATGATACCAAGCAGCAATGCAACCCATAAAGATTGACGAACAATAGAAGGGATCTTCTCGGGAGTACGTGCGCCGTTCGCTTCTGCAACCAAAGGTGTGGTTGCAATCATAATACCACTAAAAAGTAATAAAACAGGAATCCATAAACCCACGCCGACCGCAATGGCAGCCAAATCTTCTGCGGACATATGTCCAGCCATGATGGTATCAATCAACCCAAAGCCCGCAGCAGCGAATTGGGTGATTAATATAGGAAACATCAAATGAAAAAGTTGCTTTAATTCAAAGCGGGTAGTTGTGACAGCAGTATTTGACACAAAATTTACTCGTTTTAAATGTGCTTAGAATAAAAAATGGTTAGCGTTGTAGAGTGAGAAGCACACCAAAAAAAATCACCACGCTACCTAAAAGACGTTGCCAGTTAATTGGTGTTTTTTCTACACCTAACCATCCAAACTGATCCATCACCATTGACATGGAAATTTGGCCAAAGATAATTAACCCAGAAAGTGTTAAAAATCCAAGTTTTGGTGCGGCATAAATACTAATACTAATCGCATAGACGCCTAAACAGCCACCTAGCCAGAGATACCACGGAATTTGAGAGAACTGTGCAAGTGATGGTTTCGGCTGTGATTGAAAAAACACAAATACGGCGAGCACTATTGTACCAACTAAAAAGGATAAAAGGGCAGCTTGTAAGGGAGAATGAAGATATTCACGTAATTGAGCATTGATCGCTGTTTGAAAGGTCATGGCGATCCCAATTCCCATGGCTAAAGGTAAAAGCAGTAACAGTTGGCTCGATAGTTTTATCATTTTATTCACCTTTATTTTTAGCTTGTACATTTACATGAAGTAAATTGATGGCTCGTTCACATGCTCAGCTTCAAGTCATGTTAAAATCATAGATTCCATTTTGTTCTGAGCTTGTTCCTTGGCTGATTTAAATCCTCACGATGTGCCTTTGTCTTTATATATTCACATGCCTTGGTGTGTGCGCAAATGTCCTTATTGTGACTTTAACTCACATGCCGTGCCTGATGGGAAATTATCATTAGATTTAGAGCAAGAATATTTACAGGCTTTGGTTGAAGACTTTAAAACTCAAATTGATTTTGCGCAAGGTCGTAAAATTCATAGTGTTTTTATTGGTGGGGGAACACCATCGCTGATTTCTGCCAAAGGTTATCAATGGCTATTTTGGCAATTAAAAAGCCTTTTAGCTTTTGAAGATGGCTGTGAAATTACCTTGGAAGCCAATCCTGGGACTGTTGAGCATGACCCATTTTCAGGCTATTTGGATGCAGGAATTAATCGTTTATCCATTGGTGTACAAAGTTTTGATACCGATCATTTGCAAAAACTAGGCCGTATTCATTCAAATACTGATGCAGTTTCAGCGATTCAACTTGCCAAAGAAGCAGGCTTTCAACGTATCAATGTTGATCTTATGCATGGTCTGCCTGAACAGACTTTAGAACAAGCCTTATTGGATTTAAAATTGGCTGTGGAAAGCGGTGCAACACATATTTCATGGTATCAATTAACTATTGAACCGAACACGGTGTTCTTTCGTACTCAACCGATTTTACCTGTAGATGAGGTGCTTGAAACGATTCAAGAACAAGGTGAAGCCTATTTAAAAGCCAATGGTTTTATCAATTATGAAGTGTCTGCATGGCGCAAAGAAAAGCCATCTGCACATAATTTGAATTATTGGCAATTTGGTGATTATTTAGCGATCGGCGCAGGAGCACACGGCAAGGTGACGCAACCTGATGGTGTTTATCGTTTCCAAAAAACACGCTTACCGAAGGATTATTTGGCTAAAGTACCTGCTGAACATGTGCAATATCATCGGATTGAAAATGATGAAATGCCTTTTGAATTTATGATGAATGCTTTGCGTTTAAATGATGGTGTTCATGCTGATATTTATCAACAACGGACAGGTTTGCAACTCAATACATTAGATCAACCTTTGAATTCATTGCGTTCCCGACATTTGATGGTAGATGATCAAAATCGTTTGGCATGTACTGAGCAAGGGCATGTATTTTTAAATTCAGTTTTAGAAGCGTTTCTTTAGTGGTTTAAAATGCCAACCTTAAAGTAGTTAAAGTACTAAATTTACGGTTGGCATTTAACATTGAATATTTGATCGAAATGAAAGTTATAGTTTCCATTTCTGATTTTGTATAAGTTGTATTGTGCTAATTCTAGGAAATATTAATCATCACAGAACAGTTTTCATTTCTTCAATAGTCCACCATCGAATATTATAAAAAAAGGTCGAATCAGATAAAATCTTTTCTAAGACTTCAGATACATGATTTAATTGTTTAGAAATATCAATTTTTTTAAAGAAATTCTTTTTTATTATTGGTGTAGCAGGGTTAATAAAAATTAAGAATAAATTATCATCATGCTCATAACGATTACACCCAATAAAGATATGCTTGTAATTTTCATCGACAAATGAAAGATGATAACCCCAATCCTCATCATGAAAACCAGCTATTGGCAATTGATAATAATTAAATTGATCTGACAAATATTGAGCTAATAGTTCTCCACCAATTTGACCATCCCATTTTTCAAGTTCGGCTTTTGTTAGTGGGAAATTATCTGAACGAACATCGATATGTGTTTTTGGTAGATTCATTATTTATTTTCTTAAATATTAGGTTTCTATGTATTTAGAATATAATTAATTAAAATAAAGTCCATAAATTTAATGGTCATTTTGCTTGGAATAACAAAAAGAGCGCCTAAGCGCTCTTTCATCACATTAAAAGTTTAAAACTTAGTAGTCAAAACTAAAATGATCCGCTTCTAAAGACATCATTGTTTTCGATGGATTAACCATAGATTCAGCATGACCTTGTGAACGTGGTAATAATTGTTCGAAATAGAAATCAGCAACTTTGATTTTTGCTTTATAGAATTCAGGAACTTCAGCACCTTCACCAGAAGCAAGTTTTTCAGATGCTACAGCTGCTTGTTGAGCCCAATAATACGCCATCATTGCATAACCAGAGAACATCAAGAAATCTACAGAAGCAGAAGAAACGATGTCACGGTCTTTACGTGCTGCAAGCATGATGCGAACAGTTAAAGCATTCCACTGTGCACAGATTTTTGTTAAATCCCATGCAAAACGACGCATATATTTATTACGTGCATGTTGACCACAGAATTTCAAGATTTCAGCAGTGTATTCACGAACCACTTTACCTTTAGAAGACAGTAGAACTTTACGACCAATTAAGTCGAGTGCTTGTACACCAGTTGTACCTTCGTACAATGTTGAAATACGTGCATCACGAGCGATCTGTTCCATACCATGTTCTTTGATATAACCATGACCACCAAAAACTTGCATACCGTGGTTTGCAGCTTCCAAGCCCATTTCAGTTAAGAAACCTTTTAGGATCGGAGTGTAGAAACCTAATTTGTCATCATATTCATCAAATTTTGCTTGGTCGCCTTGAGCAAGTGCATCAGCCATCTTGTCAGCAAGTTGAGCAGCATGATAAATCATTGAACGACCGCCTTCAGCAATTGCTTTTTGGGTCAATAGCATACGACGTACATCTGCATGATGAATGATTGCATCAGCAACACGCTCTGGATCTTTTTTGCCAGAAAGCGCACGCATAGACATACGCTCTTTTGCGTAAGGCAAAGCACCTTGGAATGACAATTCAGCATGTGCAAGACCTTGAACAGCTGTACCAATACGAGCAGTGTTCATAAATGTGAACATTGCATGTAAACCTTTATTCACTTCACCGATGAGGTAGCCTGTTGCAGCATCAAAATTAAGCACAGCAGTTGCATTTGCATGGATACCCATTTTGTGTTCAATTGAACCACACGTTACAGGGTTACGTTCACCTACACGACCATCTTCAGTTGGAATGAATTTTGGTACGATGAATAATGAAATACCACGCGTACCTGCAGGCGCATCTGGAAGACGAGCAAGTACGATATGAACGATATTTTCAGTTAAGTCATGCTCACCCGCAGAGATGAAGATTTTAGTCCCTGTGATTGCATAAGTACCGTCAGCTTTTGGTTCAGCTTTAGTTTTAACTTGCCCTAAGTCTGTACCACATTGAGGTTCAGTTAAACACATCGTACCTGACCAAGTGCCTGCAGTAAGGTGCGGCATATAGGTATTTTTTTGTTCATCGGTACCGAATTGCATGATGGTGTTCATACAGCCCATACTTAAACCTGGGTACATGGTGAAAGACCAGTTCGCAGTCCCCATCATTTCAGATTTCACCAGATTTAAAGACATTGGTAGGCCTTGACCACCGAACTCTTCTGGGTAAGAAAGACCTTGCCAACCACCTTGTACAAATTGAGCATAAGCTTCTTTAAAGCCTTTAGGCGTTGTTACTTCGCCATCTTTAAAATGACAACCTTCCTGATCACCTGACTGATTTAAAGGTGAAAGTACGTTTTCACAAAAATCTGCTGCACTATCGATAATCATATCGACTGTATCTGCATCGGCATTTTCGCCAATCGACAGTGTTTTATAATGTGCTGGATAGTCAAAAACTTCGTTCATTAAAAAACGAATATCACGGACGGGAGCTTTATATGCTGGCATGGGTTTAATCCTAATTTAGAAATATTTTTTGATTCTTCGATCGATGATTTCATTATTCATAATCAAACTGAGAATGCATTGATAAGACATTCTAAAAAAACTGTCAGAAAGGCTAATTTGTAAGAAAAGATACAGGTAACTTTGATTATTTTTTGATAATGTTGGGAGTTTATTTTTAAATGTTTTATATTTGTTTTAAATGGTTATTATAAATATTAGGGTGAAAAGTATCTTATGCAATTATCAAAATTAACTTTATGTCTTTTGGGTTTGAGTTTATCTGCGTGTTCTACTCATGTTGTAAAAAACAATACAAATCAAGATTCTGCGCAACGTGCAGTACAAGGTTTAAACGCATTGTATGAATATCCAAGTTTTGATTATCGTGGGCAAGTGCGTTTTCAGATTCATAAAACCAATCAAAATACGTTAAAAGATGATGCTCAACGTCAACTTGATCCAACCGTTGAAAAAAAGTTAGAGCAATATTTAAAGCAGCAAAAGATTCATTTATCGGCAGCACAGAAAAAAGAACTTTATCAAGACTTAGCACAACAAGATTCTCGTTCTGTGAATGATTTCTTGGGTAAAGGTGCAGATGTTGTACAAAGTATTTTGAATGATATGCAAATTCAGTATGACGGAACAGTGAATTATCGTCAGAAAATGGCTTCGTTCAATCTGGAAACTAAATATAAAAAGCCGAATCTATCTGTTGAAGTCCGTGTTCCAACGGTTATTGATTTCAATGATTATAAGTTTTATACGCAAATTTTCTCTTTGATGCCGTATTTAGCCAATACACAAGATCAGAATAAATATGCGTACTATGATTTCTCAAAATATAAAGATGAAATTTCTAGAGTTGATGCAAAAGCGCTCATCGAATTTTTAAAACAATCTGGTGCAATCTCTTATGTTTTAGCACCGAAAGATCAAATTGAAACGTTGAACGTTACGGCTGCTGAACAACAAGCAGGCGTAGTTGAAAAAATTCGACTAAATACGTCCTTAGAAGAGTTATTTTTACAAGCGAATTTATATTCTTCAATTAACCGTCAATATTTTGTAAATTCGGTATTGGGGTTAAATCCATCCACATTATCTAAAATTATGGATGATCCTGATTTAAAAGCTTCTAAATCTGAGTCAAAAACTAAGTCTTCGGGTTTTGAAGATGGTTCAGAAGAAGCTTTAGATGCAATGTATCAACTTTCCGATGCAGTGAACCATGTCATCTACGATAGTCATAAAGATGATGATGCACAGCAAGAAGAATCAGAACCAGACGCAATAGAAGGTGTAAAAGCTTCGGCTGGTTCTGTTGATGAAGATAAGTATGCCGAAGATGAAAGTTCAAGTACTGCAAATGAAAACGATGACATTGATGTAGAGGATGAGGAATTATCGAAAGCAGAAAATATATTAACAGAGCAACAATGTAACGATTTGGCGAAAACCAAGACCAATGCACGCTTTGGTGATGTACGATATTGTCAATATTATTATGATATTGATGTATTCAACGCCAAACCAAAGCAAAACCCAGCTTTTGATATAAAACGTAATAAAAAAGATGCTGCACTTGTAGAAAAGTTTGCAACTTTAGGGCAAAAAGACCAATTGGTTGATGCGAATCAATTTAAACAATTATGGGAACAATATCAAACGGATATTAACGCGAGTTTAGCGCCTAAAGATCAAAGAAATCCGATGATTATTGATCTTGCATTGGATGATAAAGGTCGTGCTATTCAAGCAGATTATGGCGTAGGAATGGACTTTGGTGAGTTAAATCGTAAATTAGACATTCAGTTTGATATGCAGTTCTTGAACTATGGGAATGCCACTAAAATAGACCGCCAAGCTTTAAGTGAAGCCAAATCTTTTCAAGATGCTTTTGATGGAAGTTTCTTAGGAAAAGCGGTTGGTGGTTTTTCAGGAAAATCATCGGATCAATCTAAACAAGAGCGCCTAAGTTTAGATGAGCGTTTAGAAAAATTAGCAGAGCAAGTTTTTGTTCAGACAGGTTCTTATGAGCAAACTTACAAAACTGTATTTATCGCTAAATTAACTGCTAAAAATCCTGACTTAGTTAAACAATATTCAGCGCAAGATTTGCAAGAAATTGCGAGTGTATACGCTTATACTTATTCAGATGAAGCGGTTTATAATCCTCAAGGTGATGCTTTAAAACGCATTGAAGTTTTAAAACAAAAACATCATTTAGAAGAGGATCAACAATATGATGATACGCTTGGAAATAGCATTGATAGTATTGTGAACGAAGTTTGGAAAACGAAACAAACGGTTTTAGACGTTCAAAAATTGCAGAAGCAATATAAAACGACCGAAGCTGTATTTGCACAATATTATATGCAAAAGTTTGAAGCTGAAAATAAAGTTGAAAAAGAGCAACGTGCCGAATATTTAAGGACTGTAAATGTTTTAGCTAAGTCTTATATCGCTTTGAAGAAAAACAAATTTAATGATCAATTGGTTGCGAGTCTAAATGAAGATTCTGTTGAATTTATTGATTATGCATTGTTTAAAAAAACATATCAGGCTTTAAGTGATGCACAGTTGAAATAATATATTGTATTAAGTTTTAGTATGTAGAAAAGAACCTCACGTGAGGTTCTTTTTTATTATTGGACTTAGATTCGCATTTTAGGAGATGAGTATTTGAAGATAAGTAATTCAATTAAAGGAAATCTTTGAGCTGAGGACGCACGCCATTCCAAATATAAAAAGCTTCAATGGCTTGTCCGACTAGCATCCCGAATCCCTCAGATGTCGGTACGCCGCGTGCTTTAGCCTGATCAAGAAAACTTGATGGTTTGCCGTATGCCATTTCATAAGCATAGTTAAACTGTAAATTTTCAGGAAGTATTAATACATCGCCACTTAAACTTGCAGATGTCGCATTGATGACAATATCAAACTGACCTTGTAACTCATCTAAACCACATGCAGATAACTCTGCATCAGGAACGGCAGTTTTTAAGTCGCTCACCAATTGTTCAGCACGAGCTAATGTACGATTGGCAATAACAATTTTTTGCGCACCTGCTTTGACTAAGGGGTAGACTACTCCTCGTGTTGCGCCGCCTGCACCAATGATTAAAATTTTACTCTGTGCCAAATTCCAATCTAAAGCTTGGATCGCATCGACTAAACCTTGACCATCAGTGTTATCGCCATGCAGTACACCATCTTGCATCCATAAAGTATTGACTGCTTTGGCTATTTTGGCACGTTCAGTGAGTTGTTGGCATAAGGAAAAAGCTTGTTCTTTGAATGGAACGGTAACATTCATACCAACGCCATTTTGTGCAAAGAATTCTTTGACACTGCTTTCGAAGCCATCTAAGGGCGCAAGACGTTTGACATAATTTAGATCAAGACCTGTTTTGGCTGCAAATGCATGGTGTAATTCAGGTGAACGAGATTGCTCAATCGGGTTGCCAATGACTGCGAATTGTTTGCTCATGCCACATATCCATGTATTGATCTAAAATGTGGCAACAATATACGTGAAAATAGAGATGACGACAAAAAAATATCTGCGTGGCATTTGTAATAATGGTGATAAAAATATTTTTGTTTTAATTTAAAAATTTATATAAATAAAAGTGTTATTAGGTTTATGGATTACAAATTGATTTTATAAAATCGAGAAAAATCATCGCAAAAATGACTAAAAAACTAATAGTGAGTAAGACACTTGAAGTAATCGAAATGCTGTCAAAAACATGATTCTTTGACATGATTGTGACTGCTATTGAGCATACCAAAAGGAAAAGCACACTGAAAGACAGCGTGATTTTATGATTTTCTAGTAAATTTTTCATTACTAAACCTCGGATGAAAGGAGAAAATTAATACTTTACAAAATTAAAAAATATTAACTAAAAATTAAGAAATTTTTAAGGTTTGTATATTAAAGCAAATTCAGATTAAAACTACATTAAAAAAACACGCTTATTGTGAGTTATTCTCATTATTAATTGTGAGTAAATCTTTCGAAAAATTTAACAATGTAAAAAAGCTAACTTTATTAAAAAGTTAGCTTGGGTCATAAATTTGAGGAAATATTGCGATCAATTGTATTTATTTAGGTTGTCTTTAGTGAGATCGCTTATTTCAGCTTAGCGAGCCAATTTCTAGGTTTGAGATAATAATCCGTTAGTTGCTTTTCTGGACTATTTTCGTCCCACTCAGGGCGATATGACCATGCTGCAAGTGGTGGCATACTGACTAAAATCGATTCAATACGCCCACCTGTTTGTAGACCAAATAAGGTGCCACGGTCATAAACTAAATTGTATTCAACATAGCGTCCACGGCGGTATAGCTGGAAGTCACGTTGTGCTTCGGTATAGGGTTTATTCTGGTTTTTTTGCAGGATTGGGATGATTGCCTGTAAATAACCATTACCGACAGCTTGCATGTATTCAAAACACGTTTCAAAGTCCCATTGATTCAGGTCATCAAAAAATAATCCACCTACACCACGTTGTTCATCTCTATGATTTAAATAAAAATAATCATCACACCATTGTTTATGCTTTTCATAAATTTCATCACCAAAAGGGGCAGAAAGGTCAAAAGCTGTTTGGTGCCAAGCGATGACATCTTCATCGTTTGGATAAAATGGAGTGAGGTCAAAACCACCACCAAACCACCAAATCGGATCTTGTCCTTCACGCTCAGCAACAAATAAACGGACATTGGCATGTGAGGTTGGAACATTGGGGTTGCGAGGATGAATAACTAAAGAAACCCCCATTGCTTGCGCTTTTGCACCTGCAATATCAGGATGTCGTTCAGTTGCTGAAGCAGGTAATTTAGAAATATTAATGTGAGAGAACATCACACCACCTTTTTCAATCACGCTGCCATTTTGTAAAACACGTGAACGACCACCACCACCTTCAGGACGCTGCCAATCATCTATCTCGAAACTTGCAGTACCACCGCCTAACTCTTCTTGCTGTTCTAGAGCTGAACAAATACGAGCTTGTAAATCGACAAGAAAGTCACGGACACGTTGTATATCCGCTGAAGTAGGGTTCTGCATGGCAATCCTCAAAAGGGAAAGGGAAGACTGTCTACATCAAAACATAAATTGATTAAAAAATTAAGTGAATTACCCAAAAGTACGCATGTTCACCACAAGGAATTGAAAATCTATACGGTTTTTTTGGCAATGTTGTGGTAATTCCGATCAATTCACTAGGTTGAATTCAAATGCTAAGCTCAGCACAATAGCTAAAACACAGATTCAATTGTTTGATTCCTGTTGAAAAAACTGATGTTAGTTGAGCTTTAATTTATGAATATGCGTTGTTCTCTCATACAGAAATACAATGTTGCTGGGCCTCGTTATACCAGCTACCCAACTGTTCCTTATTGGGATGAGACAGCATTTTCAATGCAACAGTGGAAGCAAAGTTTAAAGCGCTCATTTGATGAATCCAATGCATCAGAAGGCATCAGTCTATATATCCATTTACCTTTTTGTGAAAGCTTATGTACCTTTTGTGGTTGCCATAAAAAAGTCACCAAACGCCATGAGGTTGAGCAACCTTATATTCAAGCTGTATTAAAAGAATGGGATTTATATTGTCAATTATTGGGCGATATTCCTCAAATTAAAGAAATCCATTTGGGTGGAGGAACGCCGACATTCTTTTCAGTTGAACATTTACAACAATTGATACAAGGTATTTTGGCTAAAGCGACCATTGCCAATGAGTATGAGTTTAGTTTTGAAGGACATCCAAATAATACTACGAAGGCACATTTACAAGCCTTGTATGATCTTGGTTTTCGCCGTGTCAGTTATGGTGTGCAAGATTATAATGAGAATGTGCAAAAAGCCATTCATAGAATTCAACCTTTTGAAAATGTAGAGAATGTAACGAAATGGGCGAGAGAAATAGGTTATGAATCTATTTCCCATGATCTGGTTTTTGGTTTGCCATTTCAAAACTTGGAAGATGTGTTAAATACGATTGATTTAACCAACAGTTTGTTGCCTGATCGTTTGGCTTTTTATAGCTATGCACATGTGCCTTGGATTAAGGGCAATGGTCAACGTGGCTTTAAAGATAATGATGTTCCAAAGGATGATGAAAAACGGACGTTGTATGAGGAAGGTAAAAATAAGCTTTTAACACATGGTTATCATGAAATTGGTATGGATCATTTTGCTTTAGAACGTGATGGAATGTACCAGTCATTTAAAGCAGGTACTTTACATCGTAATTTTATGGGCTATACCTCATCTAAAACCCAAGTGATGATTGGCTTGGGTGTGTCTTCGATTAGTGATAGTTGGTATAGCTTTGCCCAAAATGAAAAGGTTTTGGACGATTATTATGCACGTCTTGAAAAGAATGAAATTCCCGTATTTAAAGGACATGTGCTGAGTCCTGAAGATTTGAAAATCCGTAAGCATATTTTAAATTTGATGTGTACGTTTGAAACGTCTTGGGCGGAATCTAGTATGGATTTTCCTGAACGTGTTGATGTGATTCAACAACTGACTGAAATGCAACAGGATGGTTTATTACAAATCGAAAATGATCGCATCATAATTACAGAACAGGGGAAACCTTTTGTTCGTAATATTTGTATGGCGTTTGATTTGCGTTTAAAGCGCAGAAAACCTGAAACGCAGATTTTCTCGATGACGGTTTGATTCTATTTTCACTTGTAGTGAATTTAATGAATTGAAACCCCCTCCTTTGAAAAAGGAGGGTTGGGGAGGATTTAATATTTTCAGATCATTTATTTAAAAGACTGTATAAGCTTTTTTATTCTCAAAAATCATCTTTTTCATACATATGTGACATGCGATCATGCTTCGTTTTTAAATAATCTTCATTAAATTTATTTAAACCTACAGTCAGCGGTACACGATCCACGACATCAATGCCTAAATCTGTTAATGCTTTTAATTTTAAAGGATTATTGGTAATAAGTTTGACCTGTTTAATCTGTAACTGATCAAGCATGATGGTACACATATCATAAGTACGTGCATCGGCAGGCAGATTTAATAACAAATTTGCATCCACAGTATCATGCCCTTGATCTTGCAAGGCATAAGCACGGATTTTATTGGTCAAACCAATACCACGCCCTTCTTGGCGTAGATATAAAATCACCCCTTGACCCGCTTCATTCATCATTTTCATGGTGTTGTGTAATTGTGGACCACAATCACATTTTAAAGAACCAAAGGCATCGCCAGTTAAGCACTCTGAATGAATACGAACCAAGACAGGTTCAGTGGGAGCAGTTTCCAAACCTTTGGAAAGAGCAACGTGTTCTTCACCTGTTTGAGGGTCTTGAAACACAGAAATCTTAAACTCACCATAAGCGGTAGGTAAATTTGAAGTGGCAACAAACTCTATTGACACAGAATCTTCCATTATTTGTTTAGAAATTGGTTAAAGTATAGCGTAATGCTCGGACATTGGTAGAATTGTAAAACAAGTTTTTAAGTATAAGTTTGCTTTAAAAATTTCTTTTTTGTATAAAGCAAACAATAATAGTTGATATATAGATAGATTATTCAGGATAATCTAGGTTACGAGCACACTTGTAGCATTCTATATCGTTCAGTGACGCATCGTTATAAATGTGGCTGATTGAATGTGATATGATTCGATTTCACGATCATGCTAACCCGTGTACCTAGCTTAGATTTGCCAGGCTTTAGAAGGCTTTGCCACATATGTTGTATACCGAAATACCTAGTCAACGTCCTGTTACGCCTTTGTTGGATGCAATTAATCATCCTCAACAATTACGTCAACTCGAGCAAAGCCAATTGGCACAAGTCGCAGACGAGTTGCGTCAATTTATTTTGTATGCTGCTGGACAAAGTGGTGGACATTTTGGTGCAAACCTTGGCGTTATCGAACTCACGGTCGCATTACATTATTGCTTTAATACGCCAAATGACCGTTTAGTTTGGGATGTTGGTCATCAAGCTTATCCGCATAAAGCCTTAACAGGTCGCCGTGAGCAATTGACCACGATTCGTTCAAAAAATGGATTAGCTGCGTTTCCTGCACGAGAAGAATCTGAATTTGACACTTTTGGCGTCGGTCACTCATCTACTGCAATTTCGGCAGGTTTAGGCATGGCCTTGGCACGTCGTTATCAACAAAATCCATGTGATGTGGTTGCAATTGTTGGTGATGGGGCAATGACGGCAGGTATGGCTTTTGAAGCGATGAATGACGCTGTTGCACATAATGCAGATTTGATGGTCGTTCTGAATGACAATGACATGTCCATTTCATGCAGTACTGGTGGTTTTGCTAAACACTTGGCTTCAATTTGGGAGCAAGGTCAGTTTGTCAATATTGATGAGCAAGGTCAGGCTTTTATTCAGGATCATCCTGAATGGAATTACACCTCACGCTTACATCAATCTGCAACTGATGCAGCAGATAATTTATTTAAAGCCATTGGTTTTGATTATTTTGGGCCATTTGATGGGCATGATGTCGAACAATTGGCACAAGTATTCAATGCGTTAAAAAAACGCAAAGGTCCTCGCCTGATTCATATTTATACAGTGAAAGGTAAAGGCTTTGCACCTGCTGAAGTTGATCAAATTAAATATCATGCGATTAGTAAACTAAATACAGCACCTGTAAAAGCTGAAGCTATAAAAACAGCACCTAAATATTCAGATGTATTTGGACAATGGCTTTGTGATGAAGCTGCGCAAGATGACAAGTTGCTTGCGATTACGCCGGCCATGTGTGAAGGTTCGGGCATGGTGCAGTTTGCAAAACAATTCCCAGAACGTTTCTTTGATGTGGCGATTGCAGAACAACATGCAGTCACTTTAGCCGCAGGCATGGCATGTGAAGGTCTAAAACCTGTAGTTGCAATTTATTCAACATTCTTACAACGTGGGTATGATCAACTTATTCACGATGTTGCTTTACAAAATCTAGATGTGACTTTTGGTATCGATCGTGCAGGTTTAGTCGGTGAAGATGGGCCAACGCATGCAGGTGCATATGATTATGCATTTATGCGTACTGTACCCAATATGGTCATTATGGCACCTAAAGATGAAAATGAATGTCGTCAAATGTTGCATACCGCATATTTATACAAAGGGCCA
>Ga0209023_10004557_pt1 | contig 15714 bp, 11 predicted proteins | sample LakOneMetagenome_FD_187468 | JGI IMG/M metagenome (GOLD analysis project Ga0209023, IMG submission 187468) | Freshwater and sediment microbial communities from Lake Erie, Canada (SPAdes) (version 2) | ecosystem: Environmental > Aquatic > Freshwater > Lentic | place: Lake Erie, Canada... | reverse complement strand
GGGCGACCGGGGCCGCCGCGGTGGCGCTGCGGGCCGATGCGGCCCAGGTCGCCGGCATCGAGTCGCTCATCACGCTGGCGGGCCGTGAATTCGGGCCCGTCGACATCTACGTCGCCAACGCCGGCATCATGGGAGCGATCGGTCTGGGCGACGAGGACGCCTGGGACCGCGTCATCGATGTCAACCTGCGTGCCCACGTACGGGCCGCACGCCTGCTCGTGCCGCACTGGAAGTCCACGGGCGCAGGGTATTTCGTGGCGGTCGCCTCGGCGGCGGGCCTGCTGACGCAGATCGGGGGAGCCGGTTACTCGGTGACCAAGCACGCGGCCGTCGGGTTCGCCGAATGGCTGGCGGTGACCTACGGCGACGACGGGATCGGCGTCAGCTGCGTGTGCCCCATGGCGGTGGACACCCCGCTGATGTCGGCGATCCGGGACGCGGCCGATCCCGGTGCCCGGCTGGCCGCCAACGCGGTGCTGCGGGCCGGTGTCACCGTGACGCCCGAAAATGTTGCCGCACTGACGGTTTCGTCAGTGCGCGCGGGAAATTTTCTCGTGCTGCCGCACCCGGAGGTGCTCGACATGTACCGGGGCAAGGGCGCGGACTACGACCGTTGGATCAGTGGCATGCGGCGCTACCGGCGCGCACTGGAATCGGAAACATGACCTGCTGCCACTATCCGACCGTCGAGGGCGGTGACGGAGCGTTCACCGTCGACGCTTCCCGGATCACCTTCGGCCGCGGCTGCGTCGGCGAGCTCGGCGAGCGGGCCCGCGCCCTGGGCATGACGCGGGTGGCGCTGTTCACGGACGCAACCGTGGTCCGGTTGCCGTTCTTCGACAAAGCACACCGCTCACTGGCCGCCGCCGGCCTGGACGTCGTCACCTACTCCGACGTCCGCGTCGAGCCGACCGACATCTCCTTCCAGGACGCAAGCCGGTTCGCGGCGGAGGCCCGCGTCGACGGATACGTCGCGGTGGGCGGTGGATCGGTGATCGACACCGCCAAAGCAGCGAATCTCTACAGCAGCCACCCGGCCGACTTCCTGGCCTACGTCAACGCCCCGGTCGGCGAGGGCCGGTCGGTGCCCGGACCACTGGCGCCCCACATCGCCTGCCCCACCACCTCGGGCACGGGCAGCGAGGTGACCGGCATCGCGATCTTCGACCTGCTGTCGCTGGAGGCCAAGACCGGCATCGCCGCACCGGCCCTGCGGCCGACCGAGGCGCTCGTCGACCCGGACTGCACCGACACCCTGCCCGCCGAAGTGGTGGCGTCCAGCGGGCTCGACGTCCTCTCCCACGCGCTGGAGTCCTACACCGCGCGACCGTTCACCCGGCGTCCGGCCGCCGACCCGCCCCACCTCCGGCCGATGAGCCAGGGCGCCAACCCGTGGAGCGATCTGGGCTGTCGGGAAGCCCTGAGCCTGCTGGGCCGGTATCTCGCACGCGCCGTGGCGGATTCGGGTGACCGGGAAGCCCGCGAACAGGTGATGTGGGCCGCCACGCTGGCCGGTATCGCATTCGGCAATGCCGGGGTACACATCCCGCACGCCATGTCCTACGCCGTGGCCGGGCAGGTCCGGGACTTCCATCCGGCCGGCTATCCCGGCCCCGAATCGATGGTGCCGCACGGCATGTCCGTCATCGTCAACGCGCCGGCGGTGTTCCGCGCCACCGCGCACTCGCATCCGGCCCGGCACGCCGATGCCGCCGGCCTGCTCGGCGCCACCAACGTCCCGGCCGCCCCGGCTGCCGAAGAGGCCGGGGAGGTCCTGGCGAGCGAGCTGATGCGGATCATGCGCGCGGTCGGCATGCCGAACGGTCTGACCGGCGTCGGCTACGCCGAAACCGACTGCGCCGCATTGGCAGCCGGCGCCTGGCCCCAGCAGCGGCTGCTGCAGAACGCGCCGATCGAGACCAGCCCGGAGGTCCTGGGGGAGCTCTATCGCGCTGCGCTGCGATACTGGTGAGTGCTATGGCCGATCACGAATCCGCCGGGGACTACCGGTACTTCCTGCCCATCGGGACGCGCTGGATGGACAACGACGTCTACGGGCACGTGAACAATGTGACGTACTACAGCTACTTCGACACCGTCGCCAACCACTATCTGATCACCGAGGGCGGGTTGGACATCCACACCGCGCCGGTGATCGGTCTGGTGGTCGAATCGCAGTGCTCCTATCACGCGCCGCTGGCCTACCCGGATCGGCTGCGGGCCGGCCTGCGCGTCGACCGGTTATCCACCCGATCGGTCACCTACGGCATCGCCATCTTCACCGAGACCGACGACCGGGCCGCCGCCCAGGGGCACTTCGTGCATGTCTTCGTCGACCGGGTCACTCGGCGAGCTGCACCGATCCCCGACCCGATCCGGGCTGCTCTGCAACGGATCTCAGTGTCGGGGTGAGGGACACCAGTACGGCGCCGACGGCGAAGATGATCATCGAGTGCCACGGGAAATGCCCGTCCGGGGCGAAGCCGCCGGCCGACACGAACGTGATGCCGTACGACGTCATCGCCACCCCGAGGAACAGCGTCGCATCGGTGACCGCCGGACTCCACCGCACGGGGATCGCCGGCAACGGCGCCGCGAGGACCCGCCGCAGCCGTAGCAGCACCACCATCTCGAATGCGGTGACCACGGTGAGGATGAGCACCCACAGTCCGCGCACCAGCCACCAGGTCAGGCTGTTCTCGGTCGGCTGCGGCATCAGACCGCTCGGATAGACCAGCACGGCGACGATGACCACCGGCACCATGTGCCAGAGATAGAGCGCCATCACATTGGTGTTGGCCACCGACAGCACCCGCTGCACCTTCTCGCCGCGCAGCGCGCGGTTCAACGCGGGTGCCAGCAGCACCGCCAGGCCGGTCTGCGCGCCCGCGAACGCCAGCATCGCCACCGACGGGGGCGAGGAGTTCTGAATGGTCTGGCCGGTCACCGAGATCATCGACACCGGGAACGGGCCGACCCCGATCAACAACGCCAGCGCCACGGCGGACACCACGGCCAGGATGACAGCCAGTCGACGGCTCAGAAGTCCCTGCTGCCAGGCGATCCCGAGGAGGTACAACGCGCCCCAGCAGAACAGATAGTTCAGCCACATCACGTAGGGGATGTGGACGACGATGGTCAGCACATCGGTGAGCGCCACCGCCGCGCCCAGCACCGCCGGTGCCCACAGGCCCCAGTGCCGCAGTGCCGCAACAGCAATCGGTGTCAGATACACGACCAGCACGTAGACCGCCAGGAACCACAACTGCATCGCGACCGCCCACCCCGCGTACTGCAGCACGGCGCCGGGCAGCCCGAAGGCCGCCATGACGAGGATGACCGCGGAGATGAACGCCAGGTAGGCGCCCGTCGGCCCGAGCGTCCGCACCAGTCGCTGCCGGACCCAGGTCTGGCGGGACATCTTGCCGCTGCCGTACCAGTGTGTCCACGACACCCCGCTGGCGTAACCCGCGGCCAGGAAGAACACCGGCACCGCCTGCAGTGGCCAGGTGATCCAGCGCGTCCACGGGATGTCGGCCAGCGGATCCTGCAGGCCGAACGAACCGTCGTGGAAGGTGACGCAGGACAGCAGCCAGTGCCCGAACACGATGAGCACCACGCCGGAGACGCGGTAGTAGTCGACCGCGAGATCCCTTGTCGGGCGGGCAGTCTGCTGATCACTCAGGGCTTAGTCCTCCTTGCGGATCAACCTACCCAGCGCCTCGCGGTCGGGCGCCAGCAGCTCGTCGATCCGCGGCTGGTTGACATCGGCCACGATGATCTCGCCGACCTCCTGGTAGACGTTGCTGAAGATACCGTGCTTCTTCATCTTCTCGGTCTGGTAGATGTTGTCCTCGGTGGGCGTGACGTAGTACACGATCTCCGGCTTGAACCGGTGGATGAGCCACAGGTGGATCACGTCCATCAGGCGCTTCTTGCGCAGCCGCTCGTCGAAGGTGTTCTGGTCGCGCACCGTGAGGATATTGCGGCCGTGCCGGTCCTTGATCGGGTCCACCACCACGTTGGCCAGCGGCTCGGTGTCCGTGCCGCCGTCACTGTAGATACCCAGGTCCAGCACATCCGATCCGGCGCGCCGGGGTCGCAGCTGGACCCGCAGCTTCTCGCCGATCTGATAGTGCTCGCCCCAGATCGCCAGCCACTCTTCGAGCAGCTTCTTGGGCACTTCGGTCTGCACCAGGTGCTGGTGCTGCGTGGAGCCGGCACCCATGGCCTTGGTCGTTGCCGTGCGTCCAGAGGACGCCGCCAGGGCGGCGTCGCTGCGGGGGCCACCCACAAGTGTTTGCGGTGTGCGATAAGGGGATTCGACGAGGCGCATCTTGCGTTGCAGGCGGGCCAGCGCCAGCATGCCCTCCTGGCGCAGGGACGTGGCGAACTCTTCGGACGCCACCCCGTCCACCTGGTGGCCGCCGTAGGTGATGAAGTTGAAGACGAACCCCATCTTGCCGAGTTCCTCTGGAAAGGCCCGCATTTCGTCATCGGTCATCCCGGTGGTGTCCCAGTTGAACGACGGCGAGAGGTTGTAGGCCAGCATCTGGTCGGGGAATTGGGCGTGAATCGCCTCGGCGAACTCCCGCGCATCGACCAGGTCGGCGGTCTTGGTCTCCATCCAGAGGATATCGGCGAAAGGCGCGGCGGCCAGCGACTTGTTGATCGCGTAGGGGATGCCGCCGCGCACCTGGAAGTAACCCTCGGGGGTCTTGGCCCGCTCGGGGTCCCACGCCACGTCGGCGCCGAGTTCGCGGGCCTTCTCCCGAGCGGTGTACAGCGGGGCGCGGGCGGCGAACTTCCGCCATTCGCCCGGGCTCATCCCGGGGGCTTCCCCATCCCCTTCCCGGGTGCGGAACTCGAGCAGTTCGGCGACGGCCTCACCGTAGGTGTTCAACCCAGAATCCGCCTGCCACGCCTCGATGAATTTCGACTCCACGCCGTCGAACACCGCGTCGACCGACTGCGCCGGGTCGGCCAGCCAGTTGGCGGCGGCTTCGTCGACCAGACCGGAGATGGCGTGGCTGTCCAGCCAGGCGTCGGCGCTGGCGTACTCGGCATCGGGCAGTGCGTAGAGCAGGTGCCCCCGCAGGTCGGTGACGCCCTTGTCGTGGAACCGGCGCATCAGCGCGAGGAAGCACGACTTGTACGACGGGATCTTGAGGTTGGTGACACCGAGCAGGAACGGCTGATCACGCTCGTCGGCGCGGCTGTCGATGAGGTTGGCGGCCTCGGCATCGGTGCGCGCCACGATGATGCCCGGCACCCCCATGATGTCGAGCTGGAACCGGGCGGTGTTGAGCCGCTTGAGCTGCTCGTCGGACGGCACGAGCACCTTGCCGCCCTGGTGGCCGCACTTCTTGGTGCCCGGCCGCTGGTCCTCGATGTGATAACCGGGGACACCGGCCTCGACGAACCGGCGGATCAGGTTTCGCACGTGTGGATCGCCACCGTGGCCGGTGTCGGCGTCGGCGATGATGAACGGCCGATAGTCGATCGGAGGTGGCGCTGCCGCGAGTTGTTCGCTGGTCATCTGCAGCCGCAGGTACTGCTGGTTGCGATCGGCGGTCAACAGCGCCCGCACTAGGCCGGCGGCCTCCTCGGGCACCTGGCTCAACGGATAGCTGGCCAGGTCCGGTCCCGGATCCTCGCTGATCGATCCCTTCGCGGAGGTGGCCCAGCCGCCGAGGTAGATCCCCTCGATGCCGATCCGTTTCATCACCACCGCTTGGCCGGGCGAGTACGGCCCGAACGTGGTGATGCTCTTCTTCTGGGCGAACAGTTCACGCAGCCGCGCATGGAACGCGGTGGCGGCCTCGCGCGCGACGATGTAGTCCGACGGGATGGTGCCGCGCTGCTCGACGACCTGGCGGGCCGAGTACAGCCGGGTGATGCCGGCGAATCGCGGGCTGTCGAAGTAGGCCTGTACGTCGGCTACCTTCTGCTCGAAGTCCCGCGCGCTCTTGGTCGGGCTGCCGGTGTCGACTTCGGATATGGCCATTGGTTTCGCTCCTGTGCTGGACGTTCGTCGGCGGGCCGGTCGATATCCCGACGATACGTCCAACGACGGGCCGCCACGGGCGTTCAGGATCTTCCAACCAACCTCCAATGTCGGTCGCTATTTTCTGGCGAATGCAGAGCAAGCTGTTGTGCACGTTGGCGGCTGCCCTCGTCGCAGTGGGCTGCGGCGGATCGCCGGGCGGCACCGCCGGACAGTCGGGTACCGCCGTCAAACCCGCCCAGCAGGGCGAGTCCATCACCATCCACGGCGACGCGTCGGCACCGGTGAACGAGATCGCGGTGAAGGCGATCGGTGATCTGCAGTCCTACTGGGCCGACGAATTCCCGAAGCTCTACGGCAAGGACTACAAGCCGGTCGAAGGTGGCTTCTACTCGGTGGCGCCCTCGCACGACAAACCGCCACCGTGCACCCAGGATGTCAGCGAGGTGGCCGGCAATGCGTTCTACTGCTCCACCGAGGACGTGGTGGCGTGGGACGCCGAGGGGCTGCTGCCCGACTTGCAGTCCAAGTTCGGCGATTTCGTCATCCCCATCGTGTTCGCACACGAATGGGGTCACGCGGTGCAGGGCCGATCCGACTTCACCGCTCGAACCGTCACCAAGGAACTGCAGGCCGACTGCTTCGCGGGCGGCTATGCCAAACACGCCCAGGACGCCGGGGTGTTCACCGCCAACGCCGCCCAGCTCGACGAGGCGCTGGCCGGCATCCTGGAACTGCGGGACACGCCCGGCACCAGCAACATCGATCCGCAGGCGCACGGCAGCGGATTCGACCGGGTGGGCGCGTTCCAGGACGGTTATGACAACGGACCCGAGAAGTGCAAGGGCTACCGCGACGACGACCCGGTGGTGGTGGAACTGCCGTTCAACGACGAGGAGGACGCCGCACGCGGCGGCGACGCGCCCTACGATTCGATCATCAACGGCGTCCCGTACGACCTCGAGGACTACTGGACACACGTATTTCCGGAGCTGACCAACGGCGAGGCGTGGGTGCCGGTCAAGGGCCTCGAGCCGTTCGACGCGTCGAAACCCCCGATGTGCGGCGGTTCGCCCGCGGAGGGCTACGTACTGTTCTACTGCGTGCCCGACGATTACATCGGCTGGGACAACACCGAGACCATGCCGGAGGTCTACCGGCAGGGTGGGGACTTCGCCGTTGCCACGCTGCTGGCCACCCAGTACGGGCTGGCCGCGATGACCCGCGCCAACGACAAGTCCGACGACCGCACCCAGTCGCTGCGCGGCGACTGCTTCGCCGGCGCGTACACCGCCAGTGTCATCCTCGGAAATCGTTCGGGCACGAGCAGTTACCAGATCTCACCGGGCGACCTCGACGAAGCGATCACCGCACTGCTGGTATTCCGCGGCGACGGCGACGCCCAGCGGCAGGGTGCCGGATTCGAACGGATCCGGCACTATCGCAACGGTGTGATCAACGGCGCCGAAGCCTGCCTGAAGGACAGCTGACCGTCATTGAGGCACCACAACCCAACAAGAAGGAGTAGTAACCCGTGAGGAAACCGACCACCACCGCCTGGGCCCGCGCCGGGATCGCCACCGTCGCACTCAGCGTCGCACTCACCGGCTGTTCGTCGGCCACCAAGACCGAGGACAAGAAGGAGACCAGCACCACCGCGACCACGTCGGCGGCGAAGACCACCTCCGCGGAGAAGACCACGGAGACCAGCAAATCCGCGATGTCGACGCCCACTCCGACCGGCACCCACCGCACCATCCAGGATTACATCAAGGAGAACAACATCCAGGAGACGCCGATCAAGCGCGGCGATCCCGGTCCGACCATCGATCTGCCCATCCCGGACGGCTGGGAGACCAAGGACGGGCTGCCGGAAGCGCCGTACGGGGCCATCGTCTACCCGAACACCAAGGTGCCGAACAACCCGCCCCGTATTCTGGCGATCTTCGAAAAGCTCACCGGCAATGTCGATCCCGAGCAGATCCTGGCCCTGGCGCCCGGCGAGCTGCAGAACATCCCCGGCTTCGACGGTTCCACCGAGGGCACCCGGGACAAGCTGGGCGGCTTCGACGCGGTGCAGCTCGGCGGCCAGTACGACGTCGACGGCAAGCAGGGCATGATCGCGCAGAAGACGGTGGTGATCCCCAGTCAGGACGGCCTGTACGTCCTGCAGCTCAACGCCTACTCCGACGAGTCGGAGGCCGACGTTCTGATGGACGCCACCAATCAGGTCGACGAGCAGACCAAGATCACGCCCTGATCCGTCCGGAGCGGTGGGCGGTCCGCAGGTTCTGTCTGCGGGCCGCCAGCTGCCCGTCCCACACCCGCTCTCCGGTGGCCGCTGCGATGGTGTCGGCGGTCCTCAGTGCCTCCTCGGCGGCATCCCAACGGCCCTGCGCCAATTCGGTATCGGCGAGCAGCAGGTAGTACATCGGCAGGAAGATCCGGGTTCCGTCCTGGGTGTGGATGTCGATGGCGGCGCGTACCGCGGCACTGGTGTCCGCGCCCTCCCGGCCCAGGGCCCAGCTCTCGATGACCTGTGCCGAGGCGGCCAACTGGTTGATACCGAGTTCGTTCAGCTCGGCCTGGACGGCCCGGGCCTGCGATACGGTGCCGCCGACCTGGCCCAGGATCGCCCGGCCCTGGAGTTCGGAGATGCGCACGATGGCCTTGCCGAACAGATCATTGCGGGAATCGCCGAGTGCGAGGCCGCGCTGGGCCCAGGCATCCGCGGCGGTCGCATCGCCCCGTACCGCCGCCGTCCAGATCGCCACCCCATGGCCGCGCACATCGAACGCGGAGAGATGGCCGTGGCGTTGCCAGTCGACCGTCGGCAGTTCGTGCAGCAGGGTGTTGATCGACGCGATGGAGACCTCGAGGTCGTTGCGGAAGAACTCGACCAGTCCCCGTAGGTAGTAACCTGCCGAGCCGGCGATCGGGTCGTCGGTCTCGCGATGGACGGTGATGAGTCCCTCGGCCAACACCGCGGCCTCACGATACCGACCCGATCCGCTGGCTTCCAGGCAACGAAAGGCGGATTCGAGGGTCAACTGCCCGGTGCGCGAGGCGATATCGTCGAGCCGGCGCAAGGCCCCTCGAACCTCTTGGGAATTCTGGCCCTTCGTGACCGCCTCGACGGAGACGAGTTGCAGCCACAGGTGCGCTTCCCGCTCGTGCCGCGATCCACCGGGTGCCAGCTGTGCGCATGCATCCAGACCGTGCATGCTCAACTCGGCGATGTCGCGGTAGCCGGACCTCTCCCAGGCTGCGGCCAGGGCACGGTCCAGCAGATCGAGCGCGATCGTCGGTTCGAGTTCGGCGCCGGCCCGCCAGGCGTGATCGGCGGCGGCGAAGGACTCGTCCGTCGCGACGTCGTCCCGCGTCGCGTAGGCCCGCGCGATCTCGGCGTGCAGTTGCGCCCGGGCCACCCCGGTGACCTGCGCGGCGACGGCGTCGCGGACCAGGCCGTGGCTGAATCGGAAGCGTCCGGGCGTGCCGGTGGTGATCAGACCCGCACGCAACGCGGGCTCCAGGTCGCGTGCCACCTCGGTCGGATCCGTATTCAGCACGGTTGCGGCGACGGCGGCGTGGAACTCGGTTCCGAGCAGTGCGCCCACCATCAATGCGGTACGGGTGGAACGCGGGACATCGGTCATGCGGGACCGGATGACGCCGGAGACAGCGTCGGGCACGTCCTGGCTGGCGATGGCGGTGGTGTTCTCGTCCAATTGGCCGGTGTCACAGAGCAGCCGGGTCAGCTCCGTGATGTGGAACGCGTTCCCGCCGGTGCGCGTCCCAACGGACTCGACGAACTCGGGTGTGGGTGTCAGGCCCGAGACCCGCGCGATCAGTTGTGCGGTGGCATCGGAGCCCAGGCCGCGCAGCCGCATCAGCGTGACCTCGCAGCGACTCAGGAGCCGATCGAACTCACGCTCGTGCATCGGGCGGTTCATCCCGGCGTCCTGCCAGGTGGCCAGCACCAGCAGCGGCATCCGGTTCACGAACGAGGACAGCAGCTCGAGCACATCGCGGGTGGACCGGTCGGCTCGATGCAGGTCGTCGAGGACGATCAAGGTCGGGCGATGCCCGCATTGCGCGGCGACCGCACCGGCCATTGTCTCGAGGTGTGCGAAATCCGTTCCAGCCGAGAAGTTTTCCAGCTCGATAGACAGCGGGGTGGGATTCAGAGATGTGTTGCCATTCAGCTTGGTCAGGGTTCGCAGCACCTGCGACCACGCCCACCCCGGTGGGGTGCGCACCCCGCCGGGGTGTCCGACCCAGGCCGACACCATGCCCAGTTCATCGGCGATTCGGGCGACTTCCGTTGCCAGTGCGGTCTTTCCGACTCCGCTGTCACCGGTGACCACGGCGATACCCCCACGACGGTCGGCGGCGTCGGTGAGGGCGTCGTGCAACCGGGTGAGTTCGGGGATGCGCCCGAACAATGACCGGGCGGCGGGCCGGGACACCTGGATGCGATCCGGCGGCGGCTTCCAGTCCAGCTCTGCTGACTCGTCGCGGATCTCGGCGGCGAGCCGTTCCAGGGCCAGGCCGGGGCGCACACCGAGCTCATCGGCGAGTATCGCTTCCAACCGGTGAAACGCAGCGAGCGCGTCGGTGCGCCGGCCGGCGCGGTACGAGGCCAGCATCAGCTGCGCCCAGAGTCGTTCCCGTAGCGGGTTGATGGTCACCTCCGACTCCAGGCTGCCGATCAGCTCGGTGCTGCGGCCCCGGAGCAACTCGGCCTCGTAGCGGGCTTCCACCGCGTCGGAGCGCAGCGCCTCGAAGCGGTGGATCTCATGAGAGGTGAACTGCAGATCCCGCAGATCCGACAATGGGGAGCCGCGCCACAGGGCCAGGGCGCCGTCGAGCACCACCGCGGCGCGGGTCGGGTCGCCGTTGTCCAGCAGCCGCTTGCCCAGTCCGGTCTGGGTTTCGAACTGTCGGGTGTCGAGCCGGTCGGCGCCCAGTCGGAGGCGATAGCCGTGCCCGTCGGTGACCAACCGATCGGTTCGGGCGTCGTCGGCGAGGATCCGGCGCAGATTGGCCACGTAGGCTCGCAGCGACACCACCGGCTTCGGCGGCGGTGAACCATCCCAGACCTGCTCGGTCAGCGTGTCGACGTCCAGGGTGCGGTCGGCGGCAAGCAGCAGCGCGGCAAGCACCGCGCGTTGCCGATAGCCGCCGAGGTTCAGCGCCCGATCGCCGTCCGTCACGGTCATCGTGCCGAGAAGCAAATAGTCCATCGTTCGCTGCCAATTCCCCGAGGTTGCATATCCAACGAGGATTCAACCCTGCGCCGGTAGGTTTTGCACGCTGTTCGATCCATTCGCCAGCGCCCACCTCGACGGACAAGGAGCCCAGATCACATGACCGCAGGTCAGGAGGGTTTTCTGGACGAGCCGCCAGCGCCCGCCCGAGGGCAGACCCGGGAGGAACGCGGACGGGACATCAGCGTCGCGCAGGCCGATGCCGAGGCGAAGACATCGACGTGGGGCCGGATGATCGCGGCGATGAGCCCGCGATACGTGTGGTCGATGGCCGAGGGCTACCCACCGGTGCTCAAGCAGTTCATCCAGTTCTGCCTAGTCCTCATCTACCCCGCGTGGTTGGTCGGGATGGCGGTGGCGGCAATGTTCTACGGCGTGGTGTACGGCGTCTTCTGGGTGGTCTTCTGGCCGGTGCGCGCCTGGATGAAACGCAACCGGCCGGACGAGTACGCGGCGAGTCAGCAGAAGTAGTGGGGCTGTTCAGCCGCGCGCCGACAGTGTCGGTCGAGGTCGCGCCGGCGGTGGTGCGCCCGCGTCAGGTGGTACGCGCAACTGTGTGCACCGGACATCCCGTCGACCGGGTCACGGCCGCGACGCTGGAGTGGGGTTACACCAACTTCTACCGCTATCACTGGGCCGGCCGCGCCGACTCCGCCATGGCCGAGGTATCCGAGGACATGTGGCTCTGGGGGGATGTCGGAACCAACGCCGGTGGCGACCGTGACACCGACGATTGGGTTGGTGTCACGAAGGTCGACCTTCCGGTTCACGACGGTGAATTCTCCGGTGGCGCTTCGGATTTCCGGATCCCGTCGTGGGCTCCCGGCTCGTCGCCGGAGCTGGTGCGCTGGTCGTGCCGGGTCACCGTCGAGCGCGGCGGCCGGGACGTGGACGCGCACAGCGAGTTCACCGTCCGGATCGGGCGCGGCGATGTCGCGGTGGACGCGGCACCCACCGAGGTGATCATGGGCGACGCCGAAACCGGGATGGCGATCGACCTGGTGTCGCCGGTGGTGGTGGCGGGGGATGCGATCCGGGGCCAGGTGCGGCTGACGCCGACGCGGGATCTGCCGGACGGGGATCTCGCCGTGTGTTGGCGCAAGTGCCGTGAATCGCATCCGCTGACCCGGACGCCGACGCGGGGTGGGGAGTTGGACGGGCCGATCATCGGGTTGGCCAAGCACATCCCGTTGCGGGCCGGATCGCCCGTCACATTGCCGTTCGAGATTCCGCTGTCCGCGGATGCCCCGCCGACCGCGAGTGCGGTCCATTCGTCGATGAAGTGGTCCGTGCAGGCCCGGCTGTTCTACTCGGGACTCACGGCACCGATGACCGAGCGGGTGGTGCGCCCGATCGTGGTGGTCAACGTCCCTTGACGGCGGCCTTGTGCCGGTGGAACAGGCGGAACCCCAGCCAGCGAACATCCAACAGCATGGCGGTCATCCTTCTTCTGGGTCTGGCTCGCGCGACGCAGCTGCCTCGCACGTCCTTGAAAGTAGTGCGGCAATCTAAGACGGTCGGCAACGACCACTAACGCTTCGCTAAGAACTTGGCGCCGGCGAAACTGCGCATTTGCCGTCGCCAGCGAATCCGCGACGAGACCCAGTCCGAAGCGACCAAGCCCGACGTCGATGAGACCGACGACGCCTAACATCTCCACCGTGCGCCACCTCGATGTACAGCAGCTCGCCGCCTTCGCCGCGGTGATCGAGCTGGGTAGTTTCGACGCGGCCGCCGAGCACCTGCACGTCACCCCGTCGGCGATCAGCCAACGCGTCAAGGCGCTCGAGCAACGCGTCGGTCAGGTCTTGGTGGTACGCGAAAAACCCTGTTTTGCAACACCTTCCGGGGTTCCGCTGCTGCGTCTGGCGGCCCAGAGCGCGCTGCTGGAATCCGAGGCGCTGGCCGAGATGGACGGTACCGGATCGCCGGACCGCACCCGGATCGCGCTGGCCGTCAACGCGGATTCGATGAGCACCTGGTTCACCGCGGTGTTCACTCAACTGCCCGAGGTCCTGTTCGACATCCGGATCGAGGATCAGGACCACTCGGCGCGACTGCTGCGGGAAGGGGTCGTGATGGGTGCGGTCACCACCGAGCGTTCCCCGGTGCCGGGCTGCCGCGTGCAGTCACTCGGCGTCATGCGGTACGTGCCGGTGGCGACGCCGGCGTACGTCGCGCGTTACCTGCCGGCCGGATTCACCGCCGAGGCCGCCGCACAGGCACCGTCGCTGGCCTGGAACCGCGACGACGCGCTACAGGACATGTTGATGCGCAAGGTGTTTCGCCGGTCCGTGCGCCGCCCGGAGCACTACGTGCCGACGGCGACCGGCTTCGGGGCGGCCGTGCGGGCCGGGCTGGGCTGGGGGATGTACCCCACCCAGTTGGTCGATCAGGACTTCGTTCGGGTGTGTGATACCTACCTGGATGTGCCGCTCTACTGGCAGTGCTGGAAGCTCGACAGCGCGGTGGTCGCCGCCGTCACCGAGGCCGTGCGCTCAGCCGCGGCGCCACTGGCGACCTGAATACCCTTCCCACGGGGAGTAGTCGGCGAGCAGTTCGCCCTGTCCCGGGCGCCGGTCCTCGGGGACGTGCTGCAGGTTGATCCGGATCCGGTACCAGATCGAGCTGGGGCCGCGCATCCCGTCGACCAGCACGTCGGTGGGTGTCAGCAGCGCGCTGACATCGGGATGCGCGGCCCGCCAGGTGTCCAGCGCGGCCATCGCCTCGTCGCGGGTCCTGGTGCGGGCGATCTCGATCAGCGGTGGCCGCTCAGCTTTCGGCGCCTTCTCGGGCGGCCCGAGTTCGGCCGCGAGTTCCAGCAGACCGTCGAGTCCGCCGGCCGCATCGTCCATGCCTTCCCAGGGATCGCCGACGCGGGCGTACCGCTCCGGAACGGTCCGTGCGGTGAACTGCTCGGGATGACAGTCGGTGACCTCGTCCCAGCGCAGCGGAGTGGAGACCCGGGCGTCGGGCAGAGCCCGTACCGAATACGCCGACGCCACGGTGCGGTCCTTGGCGTTCTGGTTGAAGTCGACGAAGACCCGCGCGCCCCGCTCCTCCTTCCACCAGCGCGAGGTCGCCAGCTCCGGGGCGCGTCGTTCGACCTCACGGGCCACCGCTTCGGCGGCCAGCCGGACCTTCGGATACAGCCAGCGCGGCGCGATGCGCGCATAGATGTGGAAGCCGCGCGAACCCGACGTCTTCGGCCACCCGGTGAGCCCGGAGTCCTCGAGTACCTGCCGGACGACGAGAGCGACGTCGACGATCTGGTCCCAGCCGACACCCGGCATCGGATCCAGGTCGATGCGCAACTCGTCGGGGTGGTCGAGATCCGCGGCGCGCACCGGGTGCGGATTGAGGTCCACGCAGCCGAGGTTGACCGCCCACACCAGACCGGCCGCGTCGTGCAGCACGGCTTCGTTGGCCGACGTTCCGGATCGGTACTTAAGCTCGGCGACGTCGATCCAGTCGGGGCGTTTCTCGGGTGCCCGCTTCTGGAAGATCGCCTCGGCGTCGATGCCCTTGACGAACCGTTTCAGGATCATCGGCCGGTCGGCGACGCCGCGCAAAGCGCCCCCGGCGACCGTCAGGTAATAGTTGACGAGGTCGAGCTTGGTGATTCCGGGCGCGGGAAAGATGACCTTGTCCGGATGCGTCACCGGCACCTCGCGCCCGTCCACCTCCAGTACGAGCGGACCGGCCATGGGTCTCATGGTATTTCCCGACCGGGCTGTGGCGTGGGTCACTAAGGTGGGGGACATGGCAAATGTGATGGAGTTGCCCGCCAAGCTGCAGGAGTCTGCCGGCCGATACTGGGCCCGCGGGTCCGCCGAGCTGCACTACGCCCGCAAGATGTTCGAGGCCGGCGCGCTCAAGATCGAGCCGCCGCAGAACTTCATCGGGATGCTCGCCGACATCCGCAAGTGGGGCGAGATCGGCATGATCCCCGCGCTCAACGCGCGCCGGACACCGAACCGGGCGGCCGTCATCGACGACGACGGCGAGATGACGTTCAAGGAACTCGACGACGCCGCGCATGCCGTGGCCAATGCCCTGATCGCCAAGGGCGTCAAGGCCGGCGACGGGGTCGGCTTGCTGATCCGCAACCACCGCTGGTTCCTGGTGGCGCTCTACGGTTCGGCCCGCGTGGGCGCCAAGATGATCTTCCTCAACAGCGAGTTCTCCGGGCCACAGATCAAAGAGGTGTCCGAACGCGAGGGCGCCAAACTGATCATCTATGACGACGAGTACGCCGATGCGGTGTCGTCCGCCGAGACGCCCCTGGGCAAGCTGCGCGCGCTCGGCACCAATCCCGACGTCGACGAGCCGTCGGGCGCCACCGACGAGACACTGGCCGAGCTGGTCGCCCGCAGCAGCAAGGCCCGCGCCCCCAAGGCCGGCAAGCACGCCCGCATCATCATCCTGACCAGCGGC
>Ga0209023_10004556_pt1 | contig 15718 bp, 15 predicted proteins | sample LakOneMetagenome_FD_187468 | JGI IMG/M metagenome (GOLD analysis project Ga0209023, IMG submission 187468) | Freshwater and sediment microbial communities from Lake Erie, Canada (SPAdes) (version 2) | ecosystem: Environmental > Aquatic > Freshwater > Lentic | place: Lake Erie, Canada... | reverse complement strand
CACTCGGCGCGCTTGCCGGGATCATCCTTGCGGGCCGCTACCTGCTGGACCCGTTCTTCGCCCAGCTTGCCCGCGCCCGGACGCGCGAGGTGCTGACGGCCGGTGCGCTGCTCGTCGTACTTGGCGCCGCCCTGGTGATGGAGGCGGTGGGCCTGTCGATGGCCATGGGCGCCTTCATGGCCGGCGTGACGCTGTCGGGTTCGAGCTACCGCCACCAGATCGAGACGGACGTGGAACCCTTCCGCGGCCTTCTGATGGGGCTCTTCTTCCTGGCGGTCGGCATGTCGCTCGACCTGTCCGTCGTCGCCGAAAACTGGAAACCGCTGATCGCGATGCTGGCCCTGGTGATGCTGGTCAAGATGGCCGGCACCCACGCCGTTGCCCGCATCTTCGGGTCGTCGAACGCAGCGGCCCGCAAGCGCACGCTTCTCTTCGCGCAAGGCGGCGAGTTCGCCTTCGTCCTCTACGCCGCCGCCACCACCAGCGGCATCATCGACGCGCGCCTCTCGGCCATCTTCTCGACCGTCGTCATCCTGTCGATGGCGCTGACGCCCCTGGTCCTTGCGGTCGCGGGCCGGATCGCGGCGGCGCGGCCCAAGTCGCCAGAGGGGCTGGAAGAGTCGCGCGACCTGAAGGGGCAGGTGCTGATCGTGGGCTTCGGCCGCTTCGGCCAGGTCGCCTCGCAGGTCCTGCTGTCCCGGTCGGTCGAAGTGTCGATCATCGACATCGACCCCGACATGATCAAGGCGGCGCAGTCCTACGGCTTCAAGATCTACTATGGCGACGGCACCCGGCTCGACAGCCTGCATCATTCCGGTGCCGACGAGGCCGAGGTGATCCTGATCCGCGTCGACGACCGTGAAGCGGCGAACCGGATCGCGGCCCTTTGCCTGCACGAATTTCCCCAGTCGAAGGTGCTGGTGCGTTCGTTCGACCGCCGCCAGCGTGACTTTGTGCGGCTGACCGAACAGATACAGGGCGGCCTCGCGGCGGGACGCAACCACATGTACCGGCCCGAACCAGAACCCCTGTCCCCGGTGCGCAAGCCCGCAGCCAACACAGCAACCAACACCGCAACCGACACAGCAGCCTGAGGAGCGCGCCATGGCAAAGATCATCCTGGGCCTGTCCGGCAGCCTCAGGCAGGGGTCGTTCAACGCGGTCTTTCTGCGGGCGGCGGCAGAACGCACGCCGCCCGGCGCGCGGATCGGCATCGGCACGATCAGGGACGTGCCCCTTTACGACGCCGACCTCGAGGCGGCCGAGGGGCTGCCCCGGCCGCCCAGCGCCTTCAGGCGCAGCTTGGCGCGGCGGACGGGCTCTTGCTGGTGACGCCCGAATGCAACAACGGCATTCCCGGCGTCTTCAAGACCGCCATCGACCGGATGTCGCGCGGGCCGGGGCAGAAGCTCTTCGTCGGCAAGCCCGTCGCGGTGATCGGCGCCTCGCCCGGCGGCTTCGGCACGGTTCTGGCGCAGGCGATATGGCTGCCGGTCCTTCGGACGCTGCGCACCCGGCCGTGGGAGGAGGGGCGCCTTCTGGTGCCGCGCGCGGGTTCTGTCTTCGACCAGGCGGGGCAGTTGCAGGACGAGGGCACGTCGGCCGCGCTTTCGGACTTCATGGCCGGGTTCGCGGCGAGCCTCTGACTCAGGCCTCTGACCTCAGTGCAGCCGGGGCGGCGGCCCGAGCCGGGCGAGCCCGAAGCCCACGAGCGCCCCGACTGACAGGGCGCCGACGGTCGTCGGGCTGGCGAGGAAGGCCACGATCAGCACCGCCGCGACCGGCTTGCCCATCCCGACCGTCGCCGCCGCCATCATCGCCGCCAGAAGCGCCACGGTCGGCGAGGAGCCCATGGGCAGGACCAGCGTGACCGCCGCGCCCACCGCCGCACCGACGAAGAGCAGAAGAAAGTTCGCCCCGCCTCGCCAGCCGGCCGCAAGGCAAAGGCAGAGTGCCAGCACCTTCAGCGCCGCGAGCGCCAGAAGGGGCAGGGGCCCCGCAGCGGCGCCCCAGTCGAGCTTCCCCAGAAGCTCGTGATGACCCGAAAAGCGCAAGGCGGGCCAGAGGGCCGCCAGCACCGCAAAACCCGCCGTGCCGGCCAGCTCCTGCACCGTCTGGCCGCCAAGACGCGAAAGGAGCGCCTGCACATGGGGTAGAAGGCCCACGAACCCAAGCCCCGCGGCGCCGCCCAGAAGGGCCGGGATGACCGAGGCCACCATGTCGCGTCCATCGCGCGCGGGCTGGTAGTCCGGCAGCGCCACGACCACGCCGCCGCCCTCTCCGGGCATCAGGTGCAGGGTGAGGAGGAAGCCGAAAAGCCCCGCGACCGCCGCCAGAAAGACCAGAGTGCGCGGCAGCCGCTCGCCCTCTTGGGGGTCGCCTGCCACTAAGGCGCCGCCGGGGGGCGAGGCATAGAAGCCCCCGAGCGCACCGGCCGCGCCGGCGGCGCCGATCATGCGCCGTTCGGCCGCGTCGCGGGCCAGAAACGCCGCAACGATGGCCGACAGTTCGGTCGCGACCGCGACAAGGCCCGCCTCTGGCCCGAGCGCGCCGCCAAAGCCGACCGAGACGACGGCGATCGCCCCGATGTAAAGCGCCTGCCGCGCATGGGCGGGGGTGGGATCGGCGGCGGCGGCGATCTGGTCGGCAAGGCCGCCATCGGACGGCTCGCCCGGCGCAAAGCGCGCCTCGGCCCGGCGCAGGGCGGCGATCAGGACGCCGCCCAGAAGGATCGTCAGAAGGATGCGGACCGGCGAAGGGGCGTCGTGCGCCGTGCCTGAGACAAGGTCCGTCAGCCGCTCCATTGCCAGGAAGACGACCGCAGTCACCGCACCCGCCGCAGCCCCCGCACCCCCTGCCAGAAGAACCCGCCGCATCATTCGGACCTTTCCCCGCGCCGCGCCTCGATGATGCCCCCCGCCACAGCACTCGCCAGCGCCACGAAGAGGCCGACGCCGATCAGGATGAAGCCGATGGTGAAGAGCTTGCCAAGGTCGGTCTTGGGCGAGAGGTCCCCGTAACCGACCGTGGCGAGCGTGATGACCGAGAAATAGCAGGCGTCGAGGTAGGACCAGCCCTCGGCCCAATGGTAGAAGACCGTCCCGATGGCAACGAGGCCCGAGGTCAGGCCCGGAAGTCCCTGGACCTGCGGGTCGGTGGCGGCGACCCTGAGGCCCGCGCCAAGCTGGCCAAGGCCGTGGAATGGTCCCTTGCGAGCCACAGGCAGCCCCCGGTCATCGGCGCATCTGATCCCGGATTGGCCGATCTTTCCCTCTTTCATCAAGCAGAAGCGGCGGGGGAAATACCATTGCAGCACCTTGCGGAAGCTGTTCGAGATGGACCGCGCCCAGTTGCGCATCAGCTCGGACCCGAACTGGATCGCGGTGACGGGCGTGGCACCCGCCTGCCGCATCCGTTCGAGCGCCTGCGCGTGCGACACGGGCGAGATGCCGCCCACCGCATCGGCGACCGGATAGACGTGTTAGCCCTCGGCCTGCATGTCGATCGTCGGGAAGGCGAGGCAGACCTCGGTCCAGAGCCCGGCCATGATGATGCTCCTGCGCCCCGTCGCCTCGATGGCGGGGCGGTATTCCGCATCCTCCCAGGCATAGACGCCGGAACGGTCGATCTCGGTCACGCTGGGCAGTTCGGCCAGGATCTCGGCCGAGGTGCCGGTGTTCACGCCCATGTCGACGCCGACGGTCGAGACGATGACCGGCACGCCATAGGCGACAGCAAGTTTGCAGAGCGCCAGCACGTTCAGCATGATTTCGTCGGTCGAGGACGAGGTGATGGTGCGGATCTGTTCCGGCTGGTAGTCGATCAGCACCAGCGCGCAGTTTTACGGCGTCAGCAGCCGGTCGGACTTCGGGTCGCGGACCGGCCCGTGTTGGGTCTTGGCCATGATGCCTCCTTAAGGGTCTTCGCCGGGTTTCGTGGTGAAGAGGTCGGCCCATTCCGGGTGGCGGGCATATTGCGCGCGCACGAAGGAGCAGATGGGGATGATGCGGAAGCCCGAGGTCCGGGCATCCTCGATCATGTGGGCCAGAAGCGCCTTGGCGACGCCATGGCCGCCCATGCTGTCCGGCACGCCCGTGTGGTCGGCGCTGATGACGCCGGGGCCGCGGTGGGTGAAGACGATCTCTCCTTCCCCCTCGACGCCCGCGATCCGCGCGACGTAGCGGCCCCGGCGGCCGGGGCCTTCCTCTTTGGTGATGGTGATCTCGGCCATGTCAGAACTCCCGTTTCAGGATGGTGCGGTCGACCGACAGGGGGCCGGCCCCCCAGGCGGCCAGGAAAAGCGCGGCAACGGTCCAGAGCGCAGAGAAGCCTTCGGCCTTGAACTGGACCTGGTGAAGGAAGCCCGCCCCCCCGTCGCTGGCAATATTGGCCAGGCCGTCCGGCGTGAAAAGGCTCGCGTTCTGGGCGAGCGCGGCCATGCCGTCCGGCGACAGGAGCGCCGTGCCGTAGGGGTGGGTCAGGTGGAACCAGTAGGTGACGGCCAGCATGATGCCGTTCGCAAGCGCCGCAGGCCGCGTCAGAAGGCCGAGAAGGATCAGGACGCCGCCGCCGAATTGCAGGAAGGCAAGGGCCGCCGACCAGAACCAGCCGGGCGCCAGGCCAAGGCTTTCGGTGAAACCGGCCATGGCGAAGGGCGCCTGGACCTTGGGCCAGCCCTCCATCACCAGCATGCCGCCGACCAGGAGCCTGAGGCCGAAATGGGCCAGGGGCTTGGCGAAACCGTCGTAAAACCCGCCCAGCGCGGGAATGATCAAGGGGGTCTGGGGTGCCATCCTGTTCTCCTCTACCGACATGTTGGCGATCCGGGGGCCGGACTGCGGCACCCTGCGGACGCCTGCAACGAGGTGGGGCGCCCGGCGATCTTCTGCCACCGATCGGGCCTGCCTGACGACCCGGACAGGTCCGAACCCCCTGTTTCATCCTGTCGAACGGTTTGCCGCTTGTCCATCGCGCCCGGCGCCCCATCTTGTCAGCAACGGCGGACGATCCGCCCGAGTGATAAGACGCCATAGATCAGACAAGCCTGGGGAACAGGCAGTCAACCGGAGGGCAACATGCGCAAGATCATTGAAACCACCACCGCACCGCGTGGCCACTGGGTCGGCGACGGCTTCCCCGTCCGCTCGCTCTTTTCCCACATGTCGGGCAAAAGTGAGACGACCCCCTTCCTGATGCTGGACTACGGCGGACCCTACCACTTCGAACCGGCCGCCCGTCCGCGCGGCGTCGATGTCCACCCCCACAAGGGGTTCGAGACGGTGACCATCGTCTATGACGGCGAGGTCGAGCATGGCGATTCGACCGGCCGGGGCGGCGTGATCCGCGAAGGCGACGTGCAGTGGATGACGGCGGGCGACGGGATCCTGCACAAGGAATTCCACAGCCAGGACTTCACCAAGTCGGGCGGCACGTTCGAGATGGTGCAGCTCTGGGTGAACCTGCCCGCCAGGGACAAGTCGGCCCCCGCCGGTTACCAGAGCATCACCGACGCCGCGATCCCTTCGGTCGATCTGGCCGACGGCGCGGGCAAGCTGCGGGTCATCGCGGGGAACTACGAGGGCGCCAAGGGCCCGGCCAACACCTTCACCCCGCTCGATGTCTGGGACATCCGGCTGAACGCGGGCAAGGTGGTGAACCTGACCCCGCCCGAGGGCTGGAACGCGATGGTGGTCGTCCTCTCTGGCAAGGTCAGCGTGAATGCGGAAGCCAAGCTCGAAGGCCCCGCCGTGGCACGGCTGGCGCGCGAGGGCGGCGGTGTGGTGATCGAGGCGGAAGAGGACGCCAAGGTCCTGATCCTGTCCGGCGAGCCGATCGACGAGCCGATCGCGGCCTACGGCCCCTTCGTGATGAACAGCGAGGCGGAAATCCGTCAGGCGATCACCGACTTCAACTCGGGCAAGTTCGGCCGGCTCTGAGTAGGGGCCCGCGGGCGAACAATCGGGCGGCGGCGTCGGCCGCCGCCCTTTTTCTTGGGCATGGTGCTGCGCCCCCGGCTCCCGGGGTGGCAGGGGCCGTTGACCCTGCCATGCGAAGGCCCATTCTTTTGTCCCCGCCGGTGGCCCCAAAGGCCATCGGCCAGCGCCCGCCCCCGCCATCGGCGGGCGCTTCGCGCCCACCGGGGCAGGCGCCGGCCTTCGTTGATCTGTGACACAGGCGGTCCAGCGGCACCGCCTCGCTGCGGGCGGGGAAACACGGGTCGCGTTTCCCTTTCCCGCCCGGCCCAGCGAGTCGGGTCGGCGAGCGGTTCGAGTGGCAGAGGCAAGTGACTCTGCCATTCGGTGACTTCACCTTTTGTCCCCGCCGGTGGCCCAAAGGCCATCGGCCAGCGCCCGCCCCGCCCCGCCCATGGCGGGCGCTTCCGCCCCCGCCGGGGCAGGCGCCGGCCTTTGACGGTTCATGACACGAATGGTCCAGCGGCCCTGCTTCCACACGGTCGGGGGAAACGCTGGTCGCGTTTCCCGATTCCGTCCGGCCCGGCCTTTCCGCAACGGAAGACCTTCAACCCTACCTAGACTTCGGCCAGCCAGTCGCGCGCGGCCACTTCATCGGCCGGGTCCAGCCCATGCCCGGCCGCGATCCGCCGCTCGGTCACTTCGACGCCCGCGCCTGTCAGGCCGGCGACGAGCGCCGCCGCGCGGCCCGCATGGGGGTCCGCCTCGCCGGTCACGACCAGCGCCCGGCTACCGGTCGGGGGCGATGTCGGTGGCTCCTCCAGCGCCTCAATCCCGCGAAGCAGGATCGCGCGGGGCAGGGCGCCGGGATAAAGCTGCAGGACCGCGCCAAGGAAGTTCGCGCCGTTGGAATAGCCGAGCCCCGTCATCCGCGCGCGGTCGAGCCCATAGCCCTTGACCGCGCCGTCAAGGAAGGCCGCGAAGGCCCCGGCCTCGTCGCGGATGTCTGCCTGATCGAACACCCCTTCGCCAAAGCGGCGGAACCAGCGGGCGTTGCCTTCCTCGTGCGACCGGCCCCGCACCCCCAGAAGGGTCGCGCGCGGTGCGATCCGGTGGGCAAGGGGCATCAGGTCCACCTCGGACCCGCCGCTGCCATGGGCCAGCACAATCACCGATCCGTCGGGGTCATCGGGCGTATAGAAACGATGGACGAAGGGCAGGTCGCGCGCGGGCAGGCGCGGCTCGCCGGGGCGCGCGAACTGGGGCAGCATGACCTTCAGGTCGGCGGCATGCGCCGCGTCATGGGGTGGGATCATCAGGGTCTCGCCCAGATGGTCCGCCTCCTCGTCGATCAGGAAACCCGGCCCGTCGGTCGCATATTCAAGCAGCGTGCCCATCGGCTCGCGGACATAGAGCGACAGGAAATACTTGCGGTCATGGACATTCGTCAGGCCCGGATGGTCCTTCAAGGACAGGCGCATCTGGCGCACCGCCTCGGCATCCGGGGCGCGGAAGGCCACATGGTCGATGGCGCCGCCCCCGAGCATCGCGGGCACGAAGCCGGACGAGGCGCGGACATCGACCATGTCATGGCCAGAGGTCAGGCGGACGAAGGGCCCCTCGCGCAAGCTTTCGCGGTAGCCGAAGCGGCGGACGAATTCGGCGGTCCTGTCGCCGTCCCCGGTCAGGATGGTGACGCCGTGGACCCGAAGGGGCGTGCCGTCACCCTCCTCTGGCACGCCGACCAGCCGCAGGACCAGCCCGTCGGGATCGCGCAGCCTGAGGACCGGCTCGCCCAGCTCACGCGTTGGGCCCGTCACCGGCACCCCTGCCGCCAGCGCGCGCGTCAGCCAGTCGCCGAGCGAGGCGGCGGGCACGGCGAGCGACACTTCGGATATCGCGCCCAGCCCGGCACGCCCCGCCCCCCCGTCCTGCCAGACGAGGAAGGTCAGAAGCGAGCCGGGGCGGCCCTCATGGTCGCCATAAAGCAGGTGCAGTTGTGCGCCGTCCTCATAGCCGCCGGTCTGCTTGATGAGCCTCAGGCCCAGAAAGCCCATGTAGAAATCGACGTTCTTCTGGACGTTCGCGGTGACGCCCGTGACGTGGTGGATGCCCGCAACCATGCCTCAGACAGCCACCGCCGCCGCCTCGTCCGCCAGCACTTTCTGGACCGCGGGATCGGCCGCCAGACGGTCGTGGAGCGCCACGACATTGGCCCATTCCGCAACGCCGTTCGGCAGAACCTTCATCCCCCAGCGGATCATCGGGAAGGCGTAGGCGTCGATCACCGACCGCTTGCCGCGTCCCTCGCCCAGCATCCAGTGGCGCCGGTCGAGGTGGGTGTTGAGGGCCGTCATCTGCCTGGCCACCAGCTTCTGCCCGGCGGCGACGACCGCCTCTTTGGCCGCGTCGCTTTGGTCGGTCGTGTAGCGGAAGGGCAGGAAGATCGGCCAGAATGCCGCATGCATGTCCGAGGTCAGGAAGGACGACCAGCGGTGCGCCTCGGCCTCTTCGCGGGGGCTCTCGCCGCCCGACAGTCCGGCTTCGGGGTGCTTTTCGGCCAGATAGTCCAGGATCGCACCGGCCTGGGTCAGGGTCCAGCCGTCATCTTCGCGCAGCGTCGGCACCGCACCGGCCGGGTTCACGTCCAGAAGCCGGGGCGAGCCGTAGTTGACCCGCACGGCCTCGTAAGGCTTGCCGATCCATTCGAGGGTGACGTGGGGCGCAAGCGAGCAGGCGCCAAGGGCGTAGTAAAGCGTGGTCATGGGTCACCTCCTGATTGGTTTGCCGACAACCTCGCCCGGCGCGCGGGCAGGCGCAAGGCATCCTGCCGCAAACGAGCCATGCGTCCGGGGCCCAAACGGCGTCAGAGCCTGACCTGATGCTCGGCCCGCCCCCGCGCGATGCCCGGGGCGGCGAAGGTTTGGCCGGAAAGCGGGCTCGCGGCAAGGGCGGCGCTATCCAGGCCCTGCCGGGCGGTGGTGCAGTAAAGCGTCCCGTCCGGCCCGAAGGCCGGGCACGAGGTATGGGGTGCGTCAATCGCCACCGTCCGCACACGCTGTCCGTCCGGCCCATAGGCCGCGACGCGCGCGGCCCCCCATTCGGCGATCCAGGTCAGCCCCTCGGTGTCCATCGTGGCGCCGTCGGGGTTCAGCCCCTCGGCCGCAAGGTCGAGGAAGGTAGAAGGCTCTCCCACCGGCCAGCCGGCGGCGTCGAGCGCCACGCGCATCACCCGGTGTTCGCGCGTGTCGGCAAATTGGGCCGTCCGCCCGTCGGGGGTGAAGGTGATGGCGTTCGGGATGGTCAGGCCGCCGTAAAGCTTGCGCAACTCGCCGTCGGCATAGCGGTAGATCGCGCCCGCGCCCGCCTCGGCGGCCTTGCCCATGGTCGAGATCCAGAAGCCGCCCTGCGGATCGGCGCGCCCGTCGTTCGAGCGCGTGGCGCGGTTGCCGGCCTCAAGCTCGACCAGCGCCTGCATCTCTTCGGTCTCGATATCCAGAAGGAACAGGTCGCGCTCGCCGGCGATCAAGAGGATGTCGCGTTCGACCCAGCCGGCGGCCGAGACCAGTTCGGGAAAGCGCCAGAGCCGCTCTTCGCCCTTTTCCAGGGACAGAAGGCTCTGGCCCAGGATGTCGAACCAGAAGAGCTGGTTGCGCACCGGATGCCAGAAGACGCCTTCGCCCAGCTGGCAGGGGCGGGCGTCATAGACCCGCGCGCCGCTCATGCGCCCACCGCCTTGTCGCCCACCGCCTTGTCGCCCGCCGCCTTGTCATAGCTTTCGACCAGCGCGCGGGCGCGGGCGCCGACCTCGGCCGGCGTGAGGCCGGGCTTGTAGAGCGCCGAGCCGATGCCGAACCCGTCGGCCCCGGCGGCGATCCAGGTGCCAAGGTTGTCTGCCCCCGCACCGCCCACGGCGTAAAGTTGCGTGCCCTTCGGCAGGACCGGGCGCAGCGCCTTCAGCCCGTCGGGCCCGACCAGGTTGCCGGGGAAGAGCTTCAGCCCGGTCGCGCCCGCCTTCAGGGCCGCGAAGGCCTCGGTCGGCGTCAGGACGCCGGGCCAGCTTTCCATCCCGGCGGCGCGGCTTGCGCGGATCACCTCGGCGTCCATGTTGGGCGAGACGATGATCTGCCCGCCGGCCGCTTTCACGGCCGCCACCTCTTCGACCGTCAGGACCGTGCCCGCGCCGATCTTGGCGCGATCACCGAGCGTGGCGACCAGCGCCGCGATCGAGCGCAGGGGATCGGGCGAGTTCAGGGGCACCTCGATCACGCCGATCCCGGCCTCGACCAGCGCGCGCCCCACGTCGGGGGCTTCGGGCGGGGTCAGGCCCCTGAGAATGGCGATGAGGGGCCGGGTCATTCTGTCACTCCGATCGTGGGGCCTGCGGCGAGCATCAGCCCCGCCAGCGTGCAGTCCGTAGCATCGAGCGCGCGCGCCGCCACCCCTTCGGCCGCGAGCGCACGGGCGTAAAGCGCGGTCAGGGGACCCGCGCCGATCAAAAGGACCGGCAGGCCAAGCCACCAGGGCCGCGCGCTGGCGATCTCTGCCCCGATCAGAAGGCCCGACAGCCGCGCCCGCGCCGCAGCACCGGGAAGGCCCTGCAAGAGCCCCTCGGCCCGGATGCGGAAGAGGTGCGACAAGAGCCGCTCGGGCCGCGCCGTGCCTTCGGCGACGCCCCCGTCGAAGGCGGCCTCGTCCCAGCCGTCGGCCAGCCCGTGGCGCAGGACCGACTGCGTCGACAGCAGCGCGAACATCTCGCCCGTCATCTGGGTCTGGAAGCTGACGACCTCGCCCGCGCTGAGTTGCGCCCATTTGGAATGGGTGCCGGGCAGGCAGATGGCGCCGTCGAAATCCGGGACCAGCGCCAGCGCGCCCGCAATCTGCACCTCTTCGCCCCGCATCACGTCGGGGGGGGCTGCCTGCATCAGGCCCGGCACGATGCCGACCGCAAGGCGCGGGTCTTTGACCGGCGCAGGAACCAGAGTGCCGGGGGCGACGGGCGGGCAGGGGACGGCGCGGTAGGGCGCCTCGACCCAGCCCTGGCGCGCCCCGACCATGCCGCCCGCAACCACCGGCACCGGCGCCGGGCGGCCTGCGATCCAGGGGTCGACAAGGCGCAGGAGCGCGCCCTCGAACGCCTCGCGCGCGAGCCGCCCCATGCCCTCGTCCGACTGCGCCTCGGCCAGCACGCGGCCATCCGCGCCCATCGCCCAGGCGCGCAGGTGCGTGGTGCCCCAGTCGACCGCGATCCAGTGAAGTTCCTTCATCCCGTCGTCACCACTCCGCCATCAATCACCAGGGCCTGCCCAGTCATCGCCCGCGACAGGTTCGAGGCCAGGAACAGGCAGCCCCCCACGATGTCGCCCGGCTCGAGCGGCTCTTTCAGGCATTGCCGCGCCAAGTGGGCGGCCAGCGCCTCGGGCGTCACCCACATCTCTTTCTGCTTCTCCGTCTGGATCCAGCCTGGCGCCAGCGCATTGACGCGGATACGGTCCGGCCCGAACTCGCGCGCCAGCCCCCGCGTCAGGCCGTTCAGGCCCGAGTTGGCGGACATGTAGGGGGCATAGCCGTCCTGTCCCATCATGTAGCTGATCGAGGTGAAGTTGATGATCGACCCGCCGCCCGCGACCTTCATGCCCGGAATGACCGCCTGCGCGGCAAAAAAGTAGGACCGGAAGTTGATCGCCATCGACCAGTCCCAGAAGGCCGGATCGACATCGAGCACCGCGCGGCGCTGGTCGTCGGCGGCATTGTTCACAAGGACCGTGACCGGCCCCTGCCGCGCTGCCGCCTCGGCCAGCGTGGCCTGAAGGGCGGGCACATCGGTCAGGTCGCACGGCAGGAAGAGGGGCCGCGCGCCCGTCGCAGCCTCCATCCGGTCGGCGAAGGCCGTGCCGTCGCGGCGCTGGCAGAAGGCGACCTTCGCGCCCTGCCTGAGGAAGCCTTCGGTCAGGGCGGCGCCGATGCCGGAACCGCCGCCGGTGACGAAGACCGACCGGCCCTTGAGGTCGGGGAAGATGGGCTGGTCCGTCAATGGCTTTCTCGCGTCACGGGGCGGGTGTCCTTGCCGACGAGGAAGTCGAGGTCGGCGCCCCGGTCGGCCTGCAGCACATGGTCGATGTAGAGTTTCGCGTAGCCGCGCGTATAGGGGCCGGCGTCGGGCGTCCAGCCCTCGCGTCGCCGGGCAAGCTCCGCCGCTCTCACCAGAAGGTCGAGCCGCCCCTCGCGCGCGGAAAGCCGGATGCGGTCCCCGGTCCGCACGAGCGCCAGGGGCCCGCCCGCCTGCGCCTCGGGCGCCACATGCAGGACGACGGTGCCGAAGGCCGTGCCGGACATGCGCGCGTCCGACACGCGGATCATGTCGCGCACCCCTTGCCGCACGAGCCGCGCGGGGATCGGCATGTTGCCCACCTCTGGCATGCCGGGATAGCCCTTCGGTCCGCAGCCCTTCAGGACGAGGATCGTGTCGGGGGTCACGGGCAGGTCGTCGCGGTCGATGTTGGCCTTCATCTCTTCGATGGAGCCAAAGACATGGGCCACGCCCTCATGTTCCAGAAGCGCGGGCGTCGCGGCCGAGGGCTTCACGATGGCGCCGTCGGGGGCAAGGTTGCCGGTCAGGACGCGGATGCCGGCGGCGGGCTTGACCGGGTCGGCGAAGGGGCGGATCACCTCGTCGTTCCAGCACCGGGCGCCCTCGGCATAGGCCGAGATATCGCCACCCATGACGGTCGTCGCCGGACGCAGATGGCCCGAAAGCTCTTTCAGGACGACCGGCATGCCCCCCGCATAGCAGAAATCCTCCATCAGGTACTTGCCCGACGGCATGCAGTTGACCAGCAGCGGAATGTCCGACCCGATCTCGAAATCCTTCAGCCTCAGATCGACCCCCACCCGGCCCGCGAGCGCCAGAAGATGCACCACGGCATTGGTCGATCCGCCCACGGCGGCATTGGCCTGAATTGCGTTTTCAAAGGCACCGCGCGTCAGGATGTGCGAGGGGCGCAGATCCTCGTCCACCATGGCGACGATCCGCCGGCCGGTCATGTGCGCCAGCGCCATGCGCCGCGCGTCGACGGCCGGAAGGGCGGCGTTCAGGGGCAGGCTCATCCCCATCGCCTCGACAAGGCTCGCCATGGTCGAGGCGGTGCCCATCGTCATGCAGACGCCCTTGGACCGGCTCATCCCGGACTCTGCGGCCATGAAGTCCTGCAGCGTCATCTCGCCCGCGCGCACGGCTTCGGAGAACTTCCACACATCGGTCCCGGAACCTATGTCGCGGCCCTGCCACTTGCCGTTCAGCATCGGCCCGGACGAGACGACGATAGAGGGCAGGTCGACCGAGGCCGCGCCCATCAGCTGGCCCGGCGTGGTCTTGTCGCACCCGCCCAAGAGCACCACCCCGTCCATGCCATAGGCGCGAATCGATTCCTCGACATCCATCGCCAGAAGGTTGCGGAAGAGCATGGCGGTGGGCTTCATCTGCGCCTCGCCCAGGCTCATCACCGGGAACTCGACCGGAAAGCCGCCCGCCTCCCACACGCCGCGCTTCACGCCCTCGGCCAGATCGCGCAGGCCCGAGTTGCAGGGCGACAGCTCGGACCAGGTGTTGCAGATGCCGATGATCGGGCGGCCGTCGAACACATGGTCGGGAAAGCCCTGGTTCTTCATCCAGCTGCGGTGGATGAAGCCGTCCTTGTCCGTCTTGCCATACCAGGCCTGGCTGCGGCGCGGGGGCTTTTCGGTCATGGCGGGGCCTTCGGTTCCGGCTCCGGCACGGGTGCCGGGCAGGGGCGACCATGGCAGGGGAAGGGCCCGGTGCGCAAGGCTCCCGCAAGTGTCCTGAAGGGCGTCTGTCGCGGATTACCTCCGCACGCCTGCCAGCCAGCGCACGATGACATAAAGCGCGGGCACCACGAGCAGCCCCAGGACCGTCGCCGCCGCCATGCCGCCAAGCGTGCCGACCCCGATCGACCGCTGCGCCGCCGCCCCGGCACCCGTGGCGATGGCAAGGGGCGTGACGCCCAGAAGGAAAGCGAGCGAGGTCATCAGGATCGGCCGGAACCTCAGGCGCGCCGCCTCTGTCGCCGCGTCGCGCGGGGACTTGCCAAGGGCCTCGAGCTTGTGGGCGAACTCGACGATCAGGATGGCGTTCTTGGCGGCAAGCCCCACCGTCGCGAGGATCGCCACCTTGAAATAGACATCGTTCGCCTGTCCGGCCCAGAGCGCCGCCCCGGCCGCGCCCATGATGCCGAAGGGCACCGCCAGCATGACGGCGAAGGGGATCGACCAGCTTTCGTAAAGGGCCGCGAGCGCCAGGAAGACCACGAGCGCCGAGAGCGTATAAAGGTAGGGCGCCAGCGACCCCGACTGACGCTCCTGGTAGGACAGGTCGGCCCAGGCCGCGCCGTAGCCGCCCGGCAGGCTCGCCACCAGTTCTTCCATCGCGGCCATCGCCTGGCCCGAGGAATAGCCCGGCGCCTCGGACCCGCTGAAGGCCACGGCGTCGACCCCGTTGAAACGCGTCAGGCGCGGCGCGACCGGGCGCCAGTCGACCGAGGCGAAGGCCGCGAGCGGCACCATCTCTCCGTCCTTGTTGCGGGCGAACCAGCGGCCGATATCCGAAGCCTGCATCCGCGCGGCGGCCATCCCCTGCACATAGACGGGCCGAAGCCGCGCCCCGAGCTGGAAGTCGTTCACCTCGCGCCCGGCGAAGATCACCGACAGCATGGCGTTGACCTGCGCCACGTCCACGCCCATCGCCTCGGCCTTGGCGCGGTCGATGTTGATGCGCAAGGCCGCCGTATCGTCCGACCCGCGCGCCTGCACGTTCGTCAGCCGCGGATCGGCCCCCGCCATCGTCTCGAGCCTGTCGGCCGTGGCGCGAAGCGCGTCCGTCCCCTGGCCCGACTGGTCCAGGAGATAGAGGCTGAAGCCGCCGAAGTTCCCCAGCCCCGGCACCGCCGGCGGCGGCAGGAAGCTGATGCGCCCGGCGCGCGACCCGGCAAACCGCTTGGTTGCCCTCTCGGCGATGGCCGCAGCGCTCTGGTCCGGCCGGGTGCGTTCGGCATAGGGCCTGAGCGTGATGAACATCTGGGCGGCGTTCTGGCCCGACCCGGAATAGCTGAACCCCTGCGTGACCAGATAGCTTGCGACGGTGCCGGCCTCGTCGACCTTCAGGTACTGCTCGATTTCGGAGACGACGGCGTTCGTCTGGGCGAAGGTCGAGCCGTCGCTCAACTGGACCGAGGCCAGAAGGACGCCCTGATCCTCGGCCGGGATGAAGGTGGGCGTAAGCGCCGAGAACAGATACCAGGTCGCCGCCGTCGCCAGCGCAAGCGGCAGAAGCATCAGCGCAGGCAGCCTGAGCGTCCAGTGGACGAGGCGGGCATAAAGCTCGCCCAGACGGTCGATCCCGGCCTTGAGCGCCGCCGCGATCCGCGCGCCGGGGCCGGTCCCTGTGCCGGGCGGCCGCAGGACCGACGCGGAAAGGGCCGGCGTCAGCGACATTGCGACGCCCAGCGACAGAAGCATGGCCCCGATGATCGTTACCGAAAACTGCCGGTAGACGATCCCGGTCGAACCGCCGAAGAAGGCCATCGGCAGGAAGACCGCCGTCAGGACCAGCGTCATCCCCAGAAGCGCGCCCGTGATCTGGCCCATGCTCTTTTCCGTCGCGGCGACGGGGCCCAGCCCCTCGTCCTCCATCAGCCGGCGGGCGTTTTCGACGACGACGATGGCGTCATCGACCAGAAGTCCGATGGCCAGCACCATGGCGAACATGGTCAGCGTGTTGATCGTCAGCCCCG
>Ga0209023_10004555_pt1 | contig 15720 bp, 14 predicted proteins | sample LakOneMetagenome_FD_187468 | JGI IMG/M metagenome (GOLD analysis project Ga0209023, IMG submission 187468) | Freshwater and sediment microbial communities from Lake Erie, Canada (SPAdes) (version 2) | ecosystem: Environmental > Aquatic > Freshwater > Lentic | place: Lake Erie, Canada... | reverse complement strand
TCTTCGTTGCTCAGCGTCATCTCCAGGTATCCCATACCGTCGCGGCCCGGGGTGACGTAGAAGCACCGGTCGGCCAACGCCCGTTCGTGACGCACTTTGATGGATTCCGGGTGGGTGAGTTCTCGTATGCTGATGGCTTTCTTCTTGAACTGCGGAACGGTGAGGGTCTCACTGTTGATCAGGACCTCGTGTTCGAAGGCTTTCCACGCCTCGTCCGGGAGGGCCAGTGCGTTTTCGATGATGAGCTCGACGTGGCGGTAACTGATGTCCCCGCGCGAGAGGGCGTCTCGGGTTTCGGGGAGTTTGTGCTGAAGCAACTGGCTGTTGCACATGAGGTTGCGGGCGGTGTTCTCCGGCAGCGTGAGCAGGCAGGCAATTTCGGCGACGAGACCTTCATCTGCAGCCTTCTGTGATGACCATTCCACGTATTCACGTCCCCGCAGGGGAGTGGGCGTGGTGGTGGCCTTTCCGGTTTCGGCGGCGGCCCGGGTCCACTGCATGATCTCGTCGACCGCGGCTGCTCGTGCGGCGTGGGCGGCGCAGATGGCCCGGTCGTGTTCTTTCACCGCGTCGAGGAGGCGGAGCTGGGTGTCATTCCTGGCCGTAAGTGGGGCGGGTGTCAGGGTGACTGGTTCGGGCGGGCTACTGCCTGCGGCGTCCTCCAGAGGAGGAACTTCGTTGTTGTTCTCCATGACACGATTTTCCCACGGACCACTGACACTGTTCGAGGAAAGCTCACGGTTGTGGAGAAGTTTCTCGAAAGTATTTCTGAGGAGAAGCTCTTGGTTTGGGCGGGGTCTCGACAAGCTCGACCAGCGAGTGGGGGCGTTCTCGGGATCGGGTCGCGGGGTCTCGACCGCGCGCCGTAGACGGCACTGCTCGACCAACGGAATGGGGAGTGGGAGCGGGCGAGAGTGGGTCGCGGAATCTCGACAGGCTCGATCCAAGGGTCTCGACCGCGCGCCGCAGACGGCGCTGCTCGACCCGCGGGAAGGAAGAACGTGTCGAGATCGAGGGTGGTCAGCAGGCGGAGTGGACCGGTTGCCGGAAGGCTAGGTGGCCTCGGCGTCGAAGGGAGCCGGAACGGGTCCGGCAGAGGCCAGCGGGGTCAGCGCGGCACCACCGGCCGCGCCGGCAGCCAGCAGAGAGGCAGCCGCAGGGCTCGCGCGGCCGATGGTGGCCGACTGAGGCTTGATCGGTTCTTCCTCGGTGAGGGCTTCCCGAATGATGCGACGCGGGTCATACTGGCGCGGATCGAGTTTCTTCCAGTCGAGCTCGTCGAACTCCGGGCCCATCTCGTCGCGAATACGCTCCTTGGCACCGTTGGCCATATCGCGCAGCTGCCGCACCAGGCGAGCGAGTTGCGCCGCGTAGTGCGGCAACTTGTCTGGACCGAGCAGGAAGACGGCGATGATCCCGATGATGAGGATCTTCTCAAACGTCAAACCGAACATGCATCCAGAATATCGCCCGGCGAGGCATCCCCCGACCACCCCGATCCCGGCCCTAGTCTTGATCTATTCATAAACTGGAGTAAACCGTGTCTGACATTGTATTGAACTGGAAATTCTCCGACGACTCCGTCATGGAGTCCGACGCCGTGGCTAAAGCCCGACAGCAGTCGCTTGAGCTCGGGATCGAAGCCATCGCGCCCTCAGTGGGCGCGCAGGCCGCCGTGATTGCCGCGGCGACCGGAGCACGAAGCATCCTTGAGGTCGGTACTGGTGCCGGTGTCTCCGGACTTTGGCTGCTCCGGGGTGCCCCCGGTGCCATGCTCACCTCCATCGATACCGAGGTCGACCACCTGCAGCACGCGAAAGCCAACTTCATCGAGGCGAAGATCCCCGCCAACCGGGTGCGCCTCATCACGGGTAGGGCAGCAGACGTGCTGCCACGCATGAACGAGAACTCCTACGACATCGTGTTCATCGACGCCGACCCGCAGTCAGTCATCGAATACGTCGAGCACGGCCTGCGCCTTGCTCGTCCGGGAGGGACCGTACTCGTGGCTCACGCCCTCTGGCGCGGCCGTGTTGCCGACCCGGCCAAGCGCGACGACGTCGCAACCGGATTTCGCACCCTGCTCGCCGAGATCGCCCAGTCAAATGCCGTGATCAGCGCCCTCTCCCCCGTGGGTGACGGGCTGCTGCAGATCACAAAGCTCCGCGCCTGAAGGCTGCGCGCCCTCACGCTGCGCGGCTCAGGCTGCGCGACTCAGGCTGCGCGACTGACGACTGAACGCTCGACCCCTGCGCGGCTCACCCTGCGCGGCTCAGGCTGCGCGGCTCAGGCTGCGCGGCTCAGGTTGCGCGGCTCACCCTGCGCGGCTTCAGACTGCGCGGCTTCACGCTGCGCGGCTCAGGCTGCGCGGCTCACCCTGCGCGGCTTCAGGCTGCGCGGCTTCACGCTGCGCCGCTCACCCTGCGCGGCTCACGCTGCGCGGCTCAGGCTGCGCGGCTCAGGCTGCGCGGCTCACGTTGCGCGGCTGAGGCTGCGCGGCTGAGGCTGCGCGGCTGAAGACCGCGGGTTCGTCCACTGCGCGACTGACCCTGCTCTCCCCACAGCTGCGGGCTGGACCCCTGCGCGGCTTACGCTGCGCGCGCCTTGGCTGTGGGTCTGACGCCTGCAGCGAGCGTGGTCGAACTCGCTTCCACAACGAAACGGCTGCACGTTCCTGTCGTGACAGGAACGTGCAGCCGTTTCGGTCGAGTCGTTCAACTCGAGCATGCAAGGCTACTTGACTGCGTTCACAACTCCGGCGAGCGCCTCGTGAAGCTCCTTGGCTTCAGCGTCGTTCACAGAGACCACGAGTCGACCTCCACCTTCAAGCGGAACACGCACAATGATCAGGCGCCCCTCTTTTACAGCCTCCATTGGCCCGTCTCCGGTCCGTGGCTTCATGGCCGCCATGAGCTCCCCTTCCATTCGTCTTTGTCTGTCCATTATCGACCATTACGGCCCTAGACGTAAATTACGCCCGGCCGGCGGGCGAATCACGGGGGTGTCCAGTCCTGTCCGTCGACGCCCCAGCAGATGAGTAGCCACCCCCATTGCCCGGCAATACAGAGCAGCACAATGCCGATCCGATAGAGCGGATGTTTCGGAACGGCCACCGCCCCGAGCAGCGGAAACAGCGGCATCAACAGTCGGAATGTGCTCGACTGTGGAAAGAAGACCGCCAGCAGGTACAGCGCATAACTGGCCACCCACAGCCGAAGGTCCACCCCGAGCCGGCGCACCGCGGGAGTGAACATGAACAGGGTGAAACCGATGATGAGGGCGACCACCACCACGATGCCTCGGGGAGATCCGAGCCACCACACCCCGCTCTGGAACCACGCCGTGAACGGCACCAGCTCCTGATAGCCGATGTAGGGCGCCCGCCACGCCAACTCGGTGTCGGTATACGCGGTGATGCTGCCCGTGGCGATCCAGGCGATGATCGGCCAGGCCAGCCCCATCACGCCGCTGAACACCGCAACGCCTGCGGCCAGCACCCGCTCGCGCACCGGGAACTGGTCCCGCTCCCGCGTCACGAACCGGTAGACCACATGCAGGCCCAGGGCGAGGGCGAAGGCCAGTCCGCTCGGCCTGGTAAGGGCCATCACGGTGATCACCGGAAAGAGCAGCGCATAGCGCCGTTCGAGCAACAGCAGCAGGGCCAGGGTGAGGAAGAACAGGTACATGGATTCCGCGTACCCGACCTGCAGCATGGGCGAGAGCGGCGCCACGCAGAACAGCACCACGGAGAAGAGGGCCGTGGACGAGTCCAGCACCCGGCTCATCAGGCGGTAGAAAAACAGTGCCGTGGCCAGGCTGAAGGCCACCGACACGAAAACGGCGACGGGTGCCCAGGCCTGTCCGCTGAGAAACATCAGCGTTCGGGTTACGGCCGGATAGCCGGGCATGAACGCCCAAGCGTTCTCGGCGACCTGCCCGGCATCCGTCACCGGCAGCACGGCCGGGTAACCGTAGACGGCCACAATGTTGTACCAACGCCCGTCCCACATGTTGGCGAAGTCAGCGTAGTTCGGGCTCGCCCCGGTCCACGCGTTCGCCCCCTGCACGCGCGCCAGAATGAGCATGAGTGTGGTCGTAATCACGCGGGACAGCGCCCAGATGAACGTGACTCGAGCCCACCACGGCGTGAGCCGGTAGCGTGCCCGCCAGCGTGACGGCACCAGCGTCACCGTCGTCGTCTCGGAATGCTTCAGCGAGTGGATGCGCTCAGCCACGACCGCAGCCCTGCCTCGCACGCGGCGATCTGCTCCAGCGCCACGCGCTCGTCGTCCGCGTGGGCCTTGAGTGGGTCACCCGGGCCGTAATTCACCGCCGGAACGCCGAGCGCCGAGAAGCGGGCCACATCCGTCCAGCCGTACTTGGGCATGGCCTCCCCGCCAACGGCCGCGAGAAACTGTCGGGCCAGCGGGGCGTCGAGACCGGGCCGAGCACCCTCGGCCTGATCGACCACGGTCACCTCGTAGCCCGCAAAGAGCTCCCGCACGTGGGCTTTGGCCTCGGCAGCCGTGCGGCTGGGTGCGAAACGGTAGTTCACGTGCACCATGCACTCGTCGGGAATGACATTGCCGGCAACGCCGCCGCTGATCCCCACGGCATTGAGTCCCTCGCGGTAAACGAGGCCCTCCACCTCCACCTGGCGCGGCTCGTAGGCCGCCAGGATGGCGAGGATGGGTGCGGCCTTGTGGATGGCGTTCTCACCCACCCACGCTCGGGCGGAATGGGCGCGCAGTCCGAAGGTGCGCACCTCCACGCGCAGGTTGCCGTTGCAGCCGCCCTCGACACGGCTGTTGGTGGGTTCGCCGAGAATGGCGAAATCGCCCGCGAACAGGTCCGGCCGGTTTCGAGCCAGGCGCCCCAGACCGTTGAGGTCATCGGAGACTTCCTCATGGTCGTACCACATCCACGTAAGGTCGACGGCGGGGTCGGTGAGCTCGGCGGCGAGCTTCAGCTGCACGGCGACGCCGGCCTTCATGTCCACCGTGCCACGTCCCCACAGGTACTCGACGCCGTCAATGGTTTCGAAGCGCGTGGGCAGATTGTCGTTGAGCGGCACGGTGTCGATGTGACCGGCGATGACCACTCGCTGGGCCCGCCCCAGGTTCGTGCGGGCCACCACGGTGTCACCATCACGGATGATCTCCAGGTGGTCGAAGCCGGTCAGCGCCCGCTCGATGGCATCGGCGAGGCCACGTTCATTGCCCGACACCGATTCGATATCGCAGATCTCCCGGGTGAGTTCGATCGACGATCCCGCCAGGTTCAGCGCAACGGCGGCGGGCACGGATGAGGATTTCGAAGCTGTAGAGGTCACCCTACTAATCTAGAGGTATGGATATCGCTGTTTCTTCTGAGTCTTCGTCCGCCCGCGCCTGGGGTTACGGCCTCGCCACGATCGCGTCCGACGGAACCGTGCTGGACACCTGGTTTCCGGCTCCTGAGCTCGGCGCACTGCCTGCCAACCGGGACCGCTGGATCGTGCCCTCCGAGCTCAGCGAAGCCACCGGACGCGACGACCGACGCGGCGTTCGCCTCGACGCCGTGACCGTGGAGATCGATCTGCAGGCGCCGGTTGCGGGCACCTCCGATGCCTACCTTCGGCTGCACCTACTGTCCCACCTGCTTGTGCAGCCCAACAGCATCAATCTCGACGGCATCTTCGGCCACTTGCCGTCCGTGGTGTGGACCAATGCGGGCCCTATGCTGCCCGCCGATTTCGCCCGTCTGCGCCCGGCACTGCAGCGCGCCGGCATCCAGGCGAGCGGCCTGGACAAGTTCCCGCCGATGCTCGACTACGTCGTGCCGACCGGAGTGAGAATAGCGGATGCCTCGCGCGTGCGACTCGGAGCCCATTTGGCGCCCGGCACCACGGTGATGCACGAAGGTTTCGTCAATTTCAATGCCGGCACGCTCGGATCCTCCATGGTCGAGGGCCGGGTGTCGCAGGGCGTGGTGGTGGGCGCAGGCGCCGACATCGGCGGCGGCGCGTCCATCATGGGCACGCTCTCCGGCGGCGGCACGCAGCGCGTTTCGATCGGTGCCCGGGCCCTGCTCGGCGCCAACTCGGGCGTGGGCATCGCGATCGGCGATGACACGGTCGTCGAGGCCGGTCTCTACGTGACGGCGGGCACCAAGGTCGTGCTGGTGGGTTCGCCCGTGGGCAACGACGGTCGGGCACGAACCGTGAAAGCTGTCGAGCTCAGCGGCGTTCCCAATCTGCTCTTCCGGCGCAATTCCGTCTCCGGGGCCGTTGAGGTTCTCGCCCGCACCGGAACGGGCATCGTGCTCAACGAGGCCCTGCACGCGTAACCGTTACCCTCGGAGCATCCGCTTACCGATAGCATCCGGGTAACACAATGATCACGAGGGAGTGATGTGGGCACCGACGCACCCCGAAGCAAACGACACCGCAGGCTGAGCGTGCTGTTTGCCGGGCTGGGAGTGGTGCTCACCCTCGCGGTGATCGCGTCCGGTGTCGGCGTCTGGACCGTGACGCGCTCGTTCCCCACGCTGTCCGGGGAGGTGGACATCCCCGGCCTCGGAGCCGAGGTCACGGTGCTGCGCGATGACGCGGGCCTTCCGTCGATCACGGCCAAGACCTCCGGCGACCTGTTCCTCGCCCAGGGCTACGTGCACGCCCAGGACCGGTTCTGGGAAATGGACTTCCGCCGTCACGTCACCTCCGGTCGCCTATCGGAGCTGTTCGGCGAGAGTCAGGTGGGCACTGACACCTTCGTGCGCACCCTGGGTTGGCGAGCGGTGGCCGAACAGGAAGTCGCCCTGCTCGACCCGGAGACACTCGGTTATTTCCAGTCCTATGCCGACGGCGTGAACGCCTACCTCGACACCCACCGGGGTGCCGACCTCTCACTCGAATACGCCGTGCTTGGGCTGCAAAACCCCGGGTATCAGCCGGAGCCGTGGACACCGGCCGACTCGGTGGCCTGGCTGAAGGCCATGGCCTGGGACCTGCGCTCGAACCTGGTCGACGAGATCGACCGCGCCCTGCTGAGCACCGACTACTCCCCCGAGCAGATCGCCCAACTGCATCCCTCGTACCCGTTCGCCGACCACCCCACCATCACGCGCGGGCCGCCAGCCGCCGCCACCGGGGCCGTGACGATCGCTCCGGCGTTCGCGGATGCCGGGGCACCGGTCACCGCTGTGCCGACCGACTCAGCCGGCTACGGCGACGCCCTGGCTTCGCTGCGCACGGCGCTGGCATCGGTCCCCGCGTTGCTCGGCCCGGCCGGCGGCGACATCGGGTCCAACTCCTGGGTGGTGTCCGGTGCCCTCACGGATACGGGCAAACCCCTCCTCGCCAATGACCCTCACCTCGGGCCGGCGCTGCCGTCCGTGTGGTACCAGGTGGGGCTGCGCTGCAGCACGGTCAGCGCCGAGTGCCCGTTCGATGTGGCCGGCTACAGCTTCTCCGGCCTGCCGGGTGTGGTGATCGGTCACAACGCCCGCGTAGCCTGGGGCTTCACCAATCTGGCCCCCGATGTGGCCGATCTGTATGTGGAAAAGGTCACCGGGGACACCTACGAATACGACGGAGCAACCAAACCGCTCGCGGTCCGTAGCGAAAAAATCACCGTGGCGGGCGGGGACGACGTGAAGATAACCATCCGTTCCACCGAACACGGACCCCTCGTGAGCGGGCTGACCGGAACCCAGTTCGCTACGATCGCGAGTGATTACCCGGCCGCCGCCGGAATGCCGCCGCAGACCACCGCTACCGATGCGGCCACCCCGGCCATGACGTACGAGCTGTCCCTGCAATGGACGGCGCTCTCCCCCGGACGCACGGCAGCCGCCATCTTCGCCCTCAACCGGGCCACCAACTGGGATAGCTTCCGGGCGGCGGCGGCGAACTTCGACGTCCCCTCGCAGAACCTCGTCTACGCAGACGTGGACGGCAATATCGGCTATCAGGCGCCCGGGGTTATTCCGATCCGCGTGGCCGGGGACGGAACCGTTCCCGTTCCGGGGTGGACGAGCGAGTACGGCTGGAGCGGCTTCATCCCCTTCGATGCCCTGCCCCAGGTGTTCAATCCGCCGAGCGGATACATCGTGGCCGCCAACAACGCGGCCGTCGGCCCCGACTACCCGTACCTGATCACGGCCGACTGGGACCTCGGTTACCGCGCCAACCAGATCACGACGCGGTTGACTACCCTGATCGCCGCGGGTACACCACTGACGAGCGCGATGATGAGCGACATCCAGGCCGATGACTTCAGTGCCATCGCGGCCACCCTGGTGCCCGCACTGCAGGCCGTCGCGGTCACCGGCACAGCGGGCGAGGCCCAGCAGCTGTTCGAGGGCTGGGACTTCACCGTGCGCTCCGACAGCGCTGCCGCGGGCTATTTCAACATGGTGTGGCACACGCTGCTGGCCGAGATGTTCACCAGCAAGCTTCCCGACGGTACCGGCCTGACGGGAAGCGCGCGGTCGTTCGCCGTGGTCACCGACCTGCTCGCCCAGCCGGATTCCCTCTGGTGGGCCAACGAGCGCACCGGAACCGCGACCCAGGAGAAGATGCTGATCCGCGTGCTCGAGGACGCCGCGGCCGAGGGCGTCAACCGACTGGGGTCGGACACGTCCCAGTGGGAATGGGGCCGCATCCACACCCTCGAACTCACGAACCAGAGCTTCGGAAAGTCAGGGGTGGCACCGATAGAGATGCTGTTCAACCGGGGTCCATACGAGCTCGGCGGTGGCTCGTCGGTTGTCAACGCCCAGGGCTCCGACGCCAGGGTTCCGGGCTATGCCGTGGACTGGGTGCCCTCCATGCGCCAGGTCGTCGACCTCGGAGACTTCGACCGGTCCACCTGGATCAACCTCACCGGGGCATCCGGGCACGCATTCCACCCGAACTACGTCGATCAGGCACCGCTGTGGCAGAACCACAAGACACGTCCGTGGCCGTTCACACCCGTCGCCATCGGGTCAGCAGCCGCTGACACGCTCACGCTGCTCCCGGGCTGACCCTGCTCCTGCTCCTGCTCTCGCTCCTGGGCTGACCGCCACCCGGAATTTCACGCGACTGGCCATGTTCCGCCCCATGGGATCTCTCCATGGGGCGGAAGGTGTCGTATCGGAGCGTCAGGGGCTGGTGGTTAGCGCTGGGGGAAGTCCCGCGCGCCCGAACCCACGTACAGCTGCTGCGGGCGGCCGATCTTGGTGGCCGGGTCTTCGTTCATCTCACGCCAGTGGCCGATCCAGCCGGGCAGACGACCGATCGCGAACAGCACGGTGAACATGCGGGTCGGGAAGCCCATCGCCTTGTAGATCACGCCGGTGTAGAAGTCAACGTTGGGGTAGAGCTTGCGTTCCTTGAAGTAGTCGTCGTTGAGCGCGAGGTTCTCGAGTTCCTGGGCGATATCGAGCAGGTCATCCTTGATACCCAGGGCGGCCAGCACCTCCTGGGCGCTTTCCTTCACCAGGGTGGCGCGCGGGTCGAAGTTCTTGTAGACCCGGTGACCGAAGCCCATGAGCTTGACGCCCTGCTCCTTGTTCTTGACGCGCTCCACGTATTTCGCGACGCCGTCGCCGGACGCCTTGATCTCTCCGAGCATCGTGAGCACGGCCTCATTCGCGCCCCCGTGCAGGGGTCCGAAGAGGGCGTTGATTCCCGAGGACACCGAGGCGAACAGGTTGGCTTCGGTGGAGCCGACGAGCCGCACGGTGGATGTGGAAGCGTTCTGCTCGTGATCTTCGTGCAGCATCAGCAGCCGTTCGAGGGCCTGACTGACGACGGGATTGACCTCGTAGGGCTCGGCAAGATTTCCGAAGTTGAGTTTAAGGAAGTTGTCGACGAAGCTCAGCGAGTTGTCGGGGTAGAGGTAGGCCTGGCCGATGCTCTTCTTGTGCGCATAGGCCGCCATCACCGGGAGCTTGGCCAGCAGGCGGATCGTGGAGATCTCGACCTGTTCCGGGTCCTTCGGGTCGAGCGAATCCTGGTAGAAGGTCGACAGGGCCGAGACTCCGGCGGCGAGCACGCTCATCGGGTGCGCTTTGTGCGGCAGAGCGTCGAAGAAACGCCGCATATCTTCGGGCAGCAGTGTGTGGTGCCGAATACGGTCGTCGAAGTTCTCGAGTTCGAGCTGTGTGGGGAGTTCACCGTAGATGAGCAGCCAGGCGGTCTCGAGGAAGCTCGAGTTCTTGGCGATCTGCTCGATCGGATACCCGCGATAACGCAGGATCCCCTGTTCGCCGTCGATGTAGGTGATCGCCGAGCGAGTGGCCGCGGTGTTCACGAAGCCGTAGTCGATCGTGGTGAGACCGGTCTTCTTCGTCAGCGTTGAGACATCGATGCTCGAAGCGCCGTCGGTGCTGGCGACGATCGGGAACTCCGCGGTGCCTCCCGGGTAGGTAAGCGTGGCCGTCTGGGGTTCCACAGCACGTTCCTGCTCTGGTTCGCTGGATGTCGTTTGCTGCGCGACGTTGGTCACGGAGCCTCCCTGAGTATCGCTGTGTATGGTGCCGGGCATTCGCCACGGCATATCACGCCCCCGGCAAACTCGTTCCGGATACAGCCTAAAGGGCACAGCGGCCTACTGTTGCATCCACCAAGACTTCGGGTGTTTCGTTATGGAAGTTCTCCAGACGGATGCTCTCCGCAGGGCAGAAGCCGCTCAGATGAGCAGCCGATCGGCCGCGGCGGCGATGCGCTCATCGGCGGCCGTGAGCGAAAAGCGCACATGCTCGGTGAACAGGTCGCCATAGAACGGTCCAGGACCGGCCAGGATGCCCAGGTCCGCCAACTTTGCGATCGATTCCCAGGCCGGTCGTCCCTCGGTGGCCCACAGATACAATCCAGCCTCGCTGTGGTCGATGCGAAACCCGGCCTGCTCGAGCGCGGGACGCAGCCGGTCACGGCGTGCCCGATAGCGTTCCTTCTGGACTGACACGTGCTCGTCGTCTCCGAGGGCGGCGATCATGGCCGTTTGCAGCGGCGCCGGCAGCATCAGCCCGGCATGTTTGCGCACCGTCAGCAGCCGCGCCAGCACATCGGCATCTCCGGCGGCGAAGGCCGCCCGATAGCCGGCCATGTTGGACTGTTTGCTCAGTGAATAGATCGCGATCACGTGATCGAGGGACCCATCGATCACGCGCGGGTCCAGGATGCTCGGGATGGACTCGGTGTTCCACGGTGCGTCCCAGCCGAGTTCGGCATAGCATTCGTCGCTCACGATGAGCGCGCCGAGCTCCCGGGCGCGCACGACGGCGGCACGGAGTTCGGGGACGGACAACACCCGTCCGTCGGGGTTACCGGGGCTGTTCAGCCACACCAACTTGGTGGACGCCGGCCAATCCGCGGGCTCGTCTGAGGCAACCGCCGTGGCACCCGCAATCGCCGCTCCGATCGCATACGTCGGGTACGCCGCGAGCGGATGCACGATCGTGTCACCCTCGCCGAGACCGAGCATGAAGGGCATCAGTGCCACGAGTTCCTTCGACCCGATGGTGGGGAGAACATTCTTCTCGGTCAGGTTCGAGACGCCACGCCGACGCGCATACCAGGCCACGATGGCGCCCTGCAGCTCGAGCGTGCCGGCGGTCTGCGGGTAAGCGTGGGCGTCCGTCGCCGCAGCCAGAGCCTCCTGAATCACCCGGGGCGTTTCGTCGACCGGCGAACCGATCGACAGATCCACGATGCCGTCGGGGTGCGCGCGGGCGCGCACCGAATAGGGAACCATCTGGTCCCACGGGTAATCCGGCAGGGGCTTGAGCACCCGGGAGCCTTAGTGCTGAACCTGCGGGGGCAGTACGGAGATGACCGGGTGGTCCTTGGCGATGACGCCGATCTTGGCTGCTCCGCCGGGGGAACCGATATCGTCGAAGAATTCTACGTTGGCCTTGTAGTAGTCGGCCCACTGTTCGGGCAGGTCATCTTCGTAGTAGATGGCCTCGACGGGGCAGACGGGTTCGCAGGCGCCGCAGTCCACGCATTCGTCGGGGTGGATATAGAGCGAGCGTTCGCCCTCGTAGATGCAGTCGACCGGGCATTCATCGATGCAGGCACGGTCTTTTACATCGACGCACGGCAAGGCAATCACATACGTCACTTGATTCGAGTCCCTTCGAGAGCAGGGCTCTAGTCTAGGCCGGTTCCGCCAGCCCGCCGCTTCAGCGGATGCTCAGTGTCGCGTCGGAATCTTCGGCCAGGCCAGCACCAGAGCGGCCAGCAGAGTAGGCACAACGGTCCACAGCGTGCCCGGCAGGCCGGCCGGCACCAGCACCGATCCACCGACACCCCGCAGGGACAGCACGAAGATGGTCACGAGCAACCCGACGGCCGCCATCAATGCCACGCTGCGGTCTCCGAACACGAGCCGCAGGCCGGTCAGCAGCGATCCCACAGCCACCACAGCAATCACCAACCCCACCGGCAGGTGCACGGAACCCACGGTCACGTCGGCCTGATGCGCCAGCGTTCCCAGAACGCCGAACATCACTCCCGCGACAAGGCCGAGGACCCCCGCCACCGCACGACTGAGCGCGGTGGATGAGGGGACGACGACCGGTTTCGGGCGTGGCGCATCGATCCGGGCGAAGGCCTCGGTGCCGGACACCGAAAGCCCTCCCCTGTCAGAAACGAACCCGTCACGTACCGGCCAACGCCCGGGATAGTGACCGAGAGCACGGATCTTCTGGTCGACCTGGTCACTCACATCAATAGCCACCAGCCGCTGGGCCGCGGCGTCCGAAACGCGTCGACTCACGAACACCGGAAGGCCCGCCGCGGACGCCGCACGGATGACTACGGCCCGCAGGTCCTCATCCAGCTCTCCGACGACCACCGCGGTCGCCCATTCGGCCGCGAGGGCATCTTCAATCGCGTCGTCGACCGCGCCGCGCTGCGGGCCGCCCGCGACCTCGGACGGCGGGGACAGCCAACGCCAGGAATCACCGCCCAACTCGCCGAGGGCGGCCGTGATCGCCGCGTCGTCGTGTGATTCCGGGCCGCCCTCCCCGGCAAACAGGACCAAAGAGTGCGATCCGTCACTGTGCAATCGGGCGATCGTGCCACCCGTCAGCCATGCTTCGTCGCCGGGACGACCGTGCACAAACACGACGCGTTCACCGCTGCCGGACATGACCATGAGACCCCACTGAAATCAGGTGAAAAGATACATTCAATTCACATGAATTCTAACTAGACATGTCGAGGCCTTCGAGGCTACAGTCAATTTTGTAAGGTTAGCCTTACCATCATAATTCTCGACTTCTTGGACGTGACGTGCTCGGAAACTACCTGATCGGCCTGCGTGAAGGGCTCGAAGCAGCCCTGATCGTGACGATTCTCATCGCCTATATCGTCAAAATCGACCGGAAAGACGTGCTGCCGCGCATTTGGCTCGGCGTGGGCCTCGCGGTCTTGCTGGCACTCGGCATCGGGGCGGTCCTCACCTTCGGCACCTATGGCATGTCGTTCACGGCTCAGGAGGTCGTCGGCGGCGTCTTATCGATCATCGCCACGGTGCTGGTCACCTGGATGGTCTTCTGGATGCTGCGCACGGCCCGCGACCTCAAGGGCCACCTGCAGGGCAACATCGACCGACACCTCATCGGTTCCGGCGTGGGCCTGGTATTGGTGGCGTTCCTCGCCGTGGGGCGAGAGGGCATCGAGACGGCTGTGTTCCTGTGGGCTGCGGTTCAGGCCAGCGGTTCCAACACCCTTCCGCTGATCGGTGCCGCCCTCGGCATCCTCACGGCCGTGGGCATCGGCTGGCTCATCTACGCCGGCATGCTGCGCATCAACCTGTCGCGGTTCTTCACCTGGACCGGGGGGATCCTCATCATCGTGGCCGCCGGCGTGCTGTCCTACGGGGTGCACGACCTGCAGGAAGCGGGTGTTCTCCCCGGGCTCAACGCCCTCGCCTTCGACGTGAGCGGTGCGATCCCGCCGGGCGGTTGGTTCGGCACCCTGCTCAAGGGAACCCTCAACTTCTCCCCCGCCACCACCTGGCTGGAAATGATCGTGTGGCTTGGCTATGTCGTACCCACGCTCGGTCTCTTCATCGCCCGCAGCCGGCGCGGACGCGCCAAGACCCCGACCGCTCCGGCCGCCGCGCCGACACCGACGCCGTCTTTGACCCACTGACCCGCGGCTCCACTGACCCGCGGCCCCACTGAACCGCTGCCCCGCTGAACCGCCGACTCCCCTTCCCTCGTTTCAAAGGACAACCATGCGTGCCCTCACTATCCCCTTCCTCGGCGCCACCGCGCTGGTCACCGCTCTCGCCCTGAGCGGGTGCGTCGCCAACGCCACGGCTGAAGCCCCCGCCACCCTTACGGTGGACACGTCCGCCACGGCGTGCACGGTTTCGGCAGCGACGGCTCCGGCCGGCAGCATCAGCTTCACGGTCACCAACTCTGGACAGCAGGTCAGCGAGTTCTACCTGCTCGCCGAAGACGGCCGCCGTGTCGTGGGCGAGGCCGAGAACATCGGGCCGGGCCTCAGCCGCGACCTCGTGGTGGAGCTGCCTGCCGGCTCGTACTTCACGGCCTGCAAGCCGGGCGCCACCGGTGACGGAGTGGGCACCGCAGACTTCACCGTGACCCCGACGGATGCCGCAGCCGTCACCACCGCCCCGTAGCGGCCCAACAACCGCAACGTGCCTCGACCAGGTCGACGTCACTCTGCAGAGTTCATGGACCGAGCGTTGTCACCGTGTAGACGATACCGGTGGCGTTGCTGGCCAGGAAAACACTGTAGGTGGCGTCGGAGAGGGTGACCACCCCGGTTCCGCCGGCACTCACGGACGTGTCGGTTGTGAATCCCGCGCCCTCAAGTTGGGTTCGGGCCGTGCCCAGCGGGTCGCTCACCGACGAGGTCACGGTGATCACCCAGCGTCCGGCTGCAGCGTTGCAAACGCCGAACTCAACGGTCCCCTCGATCACCGGGATCGTGGTCGGCCAGCCGGCGGGCAGGGACCCGTTCGCCCCCACGGCGCCGCATCCGCTCACCGAATCAGCCGAGGGTATCGCTGAAGACGTGGACACCGCCTGCTCTACACTCGTGGCGCAGCCACTCAGCAGGGGCGCGACGCCCAGTGCCAGCACGAGCGCAACAGTGACAGTTTGAGAGCGAGATGTCGTTTTCATACGCGCATGGTAGCCGGAAGCACGAAAACCCGCAGCCGAACGGCTGCGGGTTTTCGTTTCGAAACGCTGTGACGGGCTAGTTGCCGTCCAACTTCTTCACGCGCGAAACCTGGCGTGAACGCGCGGCGGCGGTCAGCTCCACCTTGCGGATACGCACGGCGGCCGGGGTGACCTCCACGCACTCGTCTTCGCGGGCGAATTCGAGGCACTGCTCGAGGGACAGCACCTTGGGCGGCGTCATCGACTCGAACGTGTCGGAGCTGGACTGACGCATGTTGGTCAGTTTCTTCTCCTTGGTGATGTTCACGTCCATGTCGTCGGCGCGCGAGTTCTCGCCGATGACCATGCCCTCGTAGACCTCAGAGGTGGGCTGCACGAAGAACGACATGCGCTCCTGCAGGTTGATGATCGCGAACGGCGTGACCGCACCGGAACGGTCGGCCACGATGGAACCGTTCGTACGGGTGTTGATCGTGCCGGCCCAGGGCTCGTAGCCGTGCAGGATCGCGTTGGCGATACCGGTACCGCGCGTGTCGGTGAGGAACTGGGTGCGGAAGCCGATCAGGCCACGCGACGGAACGATGA
>Ga0209023_10004554_pt1 | contig 15721 bp, 6 predicted proteins | sample LakOneMetagenome_FD_187468 | JGI IMG/M metagenome (GOLD analysis project Ga0209023, IMG submission 187468) | Freshwater and sediment microbial communities from Lake Erie, Canada (SPAdes) (version 2) | ecosystem: Environmental > Aquatic > Freshwater > Lentic | place: Lake Erie, Canada | collected... | reverse complement strand
ATCCGGGCTCGCCCATCGGCGCCAGATATTTGGCGTCGCCAGTCCAGCGGTACGCCGACCACAGCAGCATGTTGGTCGGGCTGACGCCCGTGCCGCGATCCGCATCCGTCGTCCAATTGATGTCCGCAGGCCAGCTTATCGTCCCGCCGGGCCCGGACTTGCCGTGCGCCAGATAGCCGTCGGCCAGTTCCAGCAGCAGGGTCCTGAGCGTCGGCGAGCCGTTGTAGTCGACGAGCGCCATGCCCGGATGCAGCACCAGATAGCTTTGCGCCTTGGACCAGTCCCACGGCGTGTCGCGGGCGAAATGCGAGCCGGAGTAGTAGCTGGAGATAATGTGGCGATGACCCGCCGCGTTCACCTGGGTCAGCGCGTCGTAACGGCGCGCCGTGGCCATCAGCCGCTCCAGCGTCTTCGGATCGCCGCGATTGAGCAGGGCCGCCTGGCTGATGGCGTTGATGCCTTCCTCATAGGTGTGGAGTTCGTCGGTCTGGATCGTGCCCAGACCGTTGGTCCACATGCCGTTGCGATGGCTGGCCTCGATCAGGGCCTCAAGCGAGGCGTTCAGCCGGTCGGGCTCGACGCCCATCAGGGCCGGGCCGACCCACTGGTTGGTCAGATCCGTGTCGTCGGAGATGCCGCCGCCGAACTCGCCGTCCACCTGACGGTTGTCGATCCACCAGTCGATGAACTGTTTGACCAGCTTCAGGTCCTCGGTCTGGCGGAAGGCCCACAGCGGCACGCCGGCGGGCGCGGTCGGCTGCGCGAAGGCGGGCAGAGGCTGGGACGCGTTCCACTCGCTCCAGTAGGCGCGGCCCTCGACGTTCTCCGGATCGACCCGCAGCAGGTCGGTCAGGTCGAGGTAGAACTGATCGAACAGGCCGAGGTCGCGCGTGATCTGCCGCTCCTCGACCAGGAAGCCATAGCTGTCCTTCACCTGCGCCAGACGGTCGGCGACGTGCTCGGCGCGGGCGGCCTCGCGGGTCTTGAACACCATCCGCACGCCCATCCCGTCCAGGTCCGAGGCGTGGAAGTCGGGGCTGGAGGCGGCGACGGTGAAATACAGGCTGTCGTCGTCGTCGAGGATGCGGTCGCGGGTGTCGAGGAAGACCGTGCGCGCCTCGCCCGGCTTGACCGCGACATTGACGTCCAGCAGGTCGCGCAGGGGCCACAGCGGATCCTTGACCCGGATGTTCAGCGAGATCAGCCCGTCCGCGCCCGGCGTCGCCTTCAGCGCGGGGATGTTGAGGACGATGCCGTCCAGCCCGCCGGCCTCCTGGAAGCTCAGGGTCGGGACGTTGCGGACCAGCGGCCCGCCCGCGCGCCCGCGCCGGAAGTCGATCGGGATCACCACATGGGCGATGGGTCGGGCGCCGGTCAGGGCCGTGGTGCGGGCCGTGGTCGGCGCGCTGGAGGGCAGGGCGGCGACGGTGTCGCGCTCCTCCGTGGGATAGCGGCCGGCGATGAACGCCGACAGCGCGTCTGTGGCCACATAGCTCGGCTCGACCCCGGCGCGGACGGTGTAGGAATAGTCGCCGATGCTGTCCGGTATGGCGCCCGGGGTGACGTTGTAGACGCCGATCTCCTGGATGGGCGTCTCCTGATCGACGTTGACGAACCGCACCGCGCCGCCCTCACGGGGGGCGACCCGGGTGGTGGTCCGTTCCGCGCCGCGCGGGCGCTCGGCCAGCGTCTGGGGCGCTCCGGCGTCGATCACGCGGCTGGCGTCGATGCGGGCGTCCACGGCGGACAGTCGACCGTAGGCCGCGCCCTGGATCTCGATCTGGTTCCACGGTTCGTCGGGCAGGAACCAGGTCGCCGACTTGCCGCCGCCCGAATAGACGTTCCAGTCGGGCAGGGTGAAATAGTCGTTGCGGCCCGGCAGGCGCGACCGGTTGTAGACGCCGGGCCAGGTCGTCTCCCGAACGCCGTCGTTGCCCTTCCACATCCGCTGGGCGATGTCGCGCTGGTCGGTGAATTCGACGCGGCGGATGCGCGTCACCGGATCGGCCAGCCAGGGCGCCGGCCCCTGATCGAAGCCGAACCGCCTGTTCCAGGCGGCCCGCCAGTCCTCGGCCATGACGGGGGCTGGAGCCGCAGCGGGCGCTGCCGGAGCGACCAGTGCGGCGGCCTCGGCTTCGCTCAGGGCGTGGTCATAGACCCTCAGATCGTCATAGTCCGAGCCGCGTGTGAAGCTGTAGCGGCTGTGGACCTGGATCGGGGCGACGATGCGCGAGGCGATGCCGAACTGGTCCAGCGCCGCGTCGAGCACCGCCGGGGTCGTCGTCGCCGCGACCGTCTTGCCGTTCACGTACAGCACCACGCCCCGGGTCTCGTCCCAGCTGAAGGCGATAGCCATCCAGGCGTCGGGGGCGGGATTGGCGGGCAGTTCGTAGGACACCCTTACCCGCGCCAGATTGTTGTCGGTGACGAAGGCGTCGAAGCCATGCCCGTTCCAGTCGATGCGCAGGAAGGCCATGTCCCAGCTGGAATGATCGGCATAGCCGACGCGGAACAGGACGAAGGGCGTCGGCCCGACCGGGTAACGCGAGCGCCAGTCGAAGGCGACCGTGCCGCGCGCCGCAAAGATGTTGCCCGGCGCGCGATAGGCCTGCGCCTGATCGTCGGTCCCCTCGATATAGCCGCCCTCGGCCCCGCCGCCCGGCTTGAGCGCCAGCTTGTCGGCGAAGGTCGGTCCCGCCTGTCCGGCCGCATGGTCGGCGGTCAGCGAACTGTTGGCCGACAGGTGAAACAACAGACCGTCGGGGCGGGGAGCCGTCTGGGCGTTCGCAAATTGTGCGGAGGCGAGGGCGGCGCCCGCGGCGAGAACGGCGGCGATCGCCCGCTGAACGACAGACATGAAACACTCCCGGGATCGCCGCTCTGCGTCGGCTGACGCTGACCTTAGCGCCGCCCTGACACCGGTGTCTTCATCGAAATTGCATCAGATGGACAGAATGTCGCAGACGGCGGCGACACCAACATAAGCGCGCTGACACATCCCGGAAATCGTTCTGGCGGGCTGTCGTGCTTCAGTCCCCCGAACCTCAGTCGCCGAGAGAATGATTTTCCGTGGGATCTGTGTCCACTGCCGGGCCCCCGCTGAGTGTAGCGATGGCTCACGACGCCATGCCGACCATTCTCGTGGTCGATGACGATCCGGGGATACGCCACGAGGTTCGGGATTTCATCGCGGCCCATGGCTATCGCGTGCACAGCGCGGGCTGCGCGATCCAGATGGACGAGGTCCTCAAGGCCCACGACATCGACGTCCTGCTGCTCGACATCATGATGCCGGGCGAGGACGGGTTGTCGGTCTGCCGTCGTCTGAGCGCGCACGACGATCTTCGGATCATCCTGATGAGCGCGCGCGACGCCGACGTCGACCGGATCGTCGGGCTGGAGCTCGGCGCCGACCATTATCTGTCCAAGCCGTTCAACCCCCGTGAGCTTCTGGCCCAGATCCGGGCGCTGTCGCGGCGTCGGGTATCATCAGGGCAGGAGGGCGTCGCGGATCGCTGCTTCCGCGGCTGGCGCCTGCAGCCGGCCCGTCACAGGCTGTTTGCGCCCTCCGGCCGGCAGGTCCAGCTGACGGTCGGTGAGTTCCGGATGCTTCTGACCTTCATCGATCATCCCGACCGCGTTCTCAGCCGCACCGAGTTGCGCGAGGCGGTCGAACTGACGGACCTGGACCGGACCAGCCGTGTCGTGGACACGATGGTGTCGCGCCTGCGGAACAAGCTGGAGGCCGAGGTCGGCGGCAGGGACCTGATCCTGACGCTGCGCAACGAGGGCTATGTGTTCAGCGCCCGCTCCTGACGGGTGAGGCGAAGGTCAAACCCCGTCGACCTGGCGCCCGTCCTTTGAAAAACACCCGCATCATCAGCGGTCTGACGCCCCGCCGCCTCGGTTGACTGCGCATGGCCCGCAGCGGGTGTAGACTGGCGTTCGCCCGGTCTTTGACATCGCGATTTCGACAGTCTCCCGCGTGCAGGCGATTGCCCCCCGTCTGACGCAGAGTGCAATTCTTGTGTTCGAATAAAGATGTTCAGAGTCAGTGGCCTGTACCGCGAACCTCGCAGTTCACCTTCAAATTGCACCTTTTGCACGCTCTTTTTCCGAGTGCAAAAAGCTCCGATCCGCAGGCCCAGGGTCGGCAGGTCAGACCGGTCGCACCGCTCGCGATCGGTCATTCGGCGAAGCGGCGCTGTTCCGGGATTTCCGGTCGGATGTGACCGGGGTGAAGCCTTCGCCACATCGCCGCCCCATGTTTTTCCGCGACCCGGCGCCCGCCGGTCGGGGGCGTCGGAACGGCAACAAAGACATCGCATATTCGCCATCCCGGCCCCGGAAACAGGCCCCTCTCTCAGTTGGTGCGGGCTCCCAGACCATGATTTCCAGACTCGCCGCTGCGGTGGCGCTCGCGCCCCTGGTGCTGGCCTCCACGGCCGAGGCCCAGGTGACGATCTCGGGCTCGCGCACGGCGCCCGTTCTGACCTCGACGGTCTCGAGCGGGGCCGCGTCGGACCTGACCCTTTCCGACGGCGGATCGATCTCGGTGACCAGCGGCACGGCCCTGACCGGCGATTCCGACAACGCCATCGTGCTGGAAAGCGGCTCGGCGATCACGATGGAGGATGCCGATGACGACGTCACCGGCATCCTTCTGCGGGGCGGCTACTCGGGCGCCCTGACGGTCGGCGGGGCCATAACCATCACCGAGGACTACACAGCCGACGACGACGACGACGACGGCGATACCGACGGTCCCTTCGCCGAAGGACGGGGCCGCTACGGCGTCCGGGTCACCAATGAGGGGACCCGCACCGGGGACATCCTCCTCGAGGATACGGGCTCCATCACCGTCTACGGCAATGAGTCCTATGGCCTGTCGCTGGAGAGCGATCTGGTCGGAAACATCGGACTCTACAGCGCGATCTCGGTGGTCGGGGACGACAGCTACGGCGTCAGGCTCCAGGGCGCCGTCTCGGGCGACGTGCTGCTGCCCGAGGGCTCGATCTCGGTCACGGGCGCCAACGCCGTCGGCCTTTCGGTCGAGGGGGCGGTCGGCGGATTGCTGGACATCCAGTCGACCATCACCAGCACCGGCTACCGCTACACCAGCAGTCCGACCTCGCTGACGGACTACGAGGCGGACGAGGTCGCCGACATCGATCTGGCCGACGACTCCCTCTATCTGCAGGACCTCGACGCCGACGATCTGTTGCAGGGCGGGGCGGCGGTCAGCGTCTCTGCCGGCGTCGCCGGCGGCATCCTGCTGGGCACGGCTCCGGTCTATGCCGATCCCGACGGCGAAGATGGAGACGACGACGGCGACGGCGTCACCAACGGCAACGAGGACGACGACGGCGACGGTACGATCAACACCGATGACACCGACCGGGATGGCGACGGCATCCTTGACGACAGCGAGGGCACGGCGTCCCTGACCAGCTACGGCGGCGCGCCGGCCCTGCTGATCGGCTCCGCGACCGCGGATGTGACCATCGGCGCGGTCGGGACCGGCGACGCCGCATACGGCCTGATCAACCAGGGCTCGGTCGCGACCTATGGCGTCTATGACGACGTGGCCACCACGGCGCTCCAGATCGGCGTCGAGGGCGGCTTCAAGACGACGATCGCCGGCGGCGTCAGCAACGAAGGGACCATCGTCGGCTCGTCCGTCGGCGCGGACGCCACGGGCCTGCTGCTGGCCGCCGGAGCGGAGGTCCCGACCCTGATCAACAGCGGCACGATCACGGGGACGGCGACCACCGACGACACGGACACCGCCACCGCCGTGCTGATCGATCAGGACGCCAGCCTGGCCTCCATCGTCAACAGTGGCCAGATCCTCGGCGTCATCTATGGCGAGGCCGGTGAGGCCGTCGCCATCCGCGACCTGTCGGGGTCCCTGACCCGCATCTCCAACACCGGGACCATCTACGGCAGCGTCGTGGCGACCGACTCCGTCAGCGACACGGACGACGACGACACCGACGCCGCCAACGAGGTCGTGACGGGCCGCGAGGTCGCCATCGACGTCTCGGCCAACACCTCGGGCGTGACCATCCTCCAGGACGGCGCCCTGACCGACACCCGGTTCCTCGATAGCGACGGGGACGGGATCTACGACATCGACGACCCCGACGATGACGGCGACGGCGTCCTCGATGCGGATGACGATGACGATGTCGATGACGACAACGACGGGGTCTACGATACCGACGAGGCCGTCATCTATGGCGACATCCTGTTGGGATCGGGCGCCGACACGGTCGACATCCGCAATGGCGTGGTCGTGGGCGACATCGCCTTCGGGGACGGGGCGGACGCCTTCCAGATGAGCGGGGGCTCCAGCTATGCGGGCGTCCTGTCGGATACGGACGGCCTGCTGGACATCTCGGTGGCCGATGCGACCCTCGACGCGCGCCAGACCGAGGCCCTGAACGTCACTTCGCTCAATGTCGCGGATGGCGGCGAGCTGATCGTCACGGTCGATCCCCTGACCAATGTCTCGGGCGGGTTCAAGGTCGCCGGAGCGGCCAGCTTCGCGGACGGCTCGACGTTGAGCATCCGCCTGACGTCCCTGGTCGACGACCCGGAGCGCTTCACCCTCGTGAAGGCCGGCGCCCTCAGCTACGGCGATGTCACCGGCAGCGCCCTGAGCGGCAGTTCGCCCTATATGATCGTGGCCGAGTTCGGCGCGGATACCGCCGCCAATGAGGTCTATGTCGATGTGCGCCGGCGCACCACGACCGAGATGTCGCTGTCGACCAACGAGACGGCTGCCTACGACGCCTTCTACTCGGCCCTGAGCCGCGACGACGATGTCATGGCCGCCTTCCTGGCGCCCGACAACCGCGACGACTTCATGAACCTGTACGAGCAGACCCTGCCGGACCATTCGGGCGGTACGCTGATGGCGCTGTCCAGCGGCGTCGACGCCATTACCCAGGCGCTCGCGAACCGCAACAACGCCGTCGAGATCGGGGCGACCAGCGGCTGGATGCAGGAGATCAACGTCTATGCAGACAAGGACAAGACGGAGAGCTACGGCTACCGTTCCGAGGGCTTCGCCGTCGCGGGCGGGGTAGAGCGCAACACCCACGCGGGCGCCTTGGGCGTCTCAATCGCCATGACCTCTTCGGACATCGATGATCCCGAGTCCGAGGCTGAGGAGGTGCTGTCTGCAAGCCTCGTCGAACTCGGCGTCTACTGGCGGGCCCAGGGGCATGGCTGGACGGGCTGGGCGCGGGCGGCGGCGGGCTACGCCACTTTCCGCTCGACGCGGACCCTTGTGGGCGACGACGTCTATCTGTCCAACACGGCCAAGTGGGACGGCTATACCCTCTCGGCTGCAGCGGGTCTGGCCTATGAGCACCGGTTCGGCCGGCTGAGCCTGAGACCCGAGCTCTATGCCGAGACGTTCAGCCTGACGGAGGGTTCGCGGACGGAGTCCGGCGGCGGCGACGCCTTCGACCTGGCGATCGACGGCCGCGACGGCTCGATCTCCAGCGCCACCGCCGTGCTGAAGGTGGGCTACGGATTCGGTCAGGACGGCTTCATCCGGCCAGAGGTCAAGATCGGCTGGAAGCAGATCCTCCAGGCCGACGGCGGCGAGACCGTCGCCCGCTACGTCAGCGGCGGCTCCGACTTCAGCCTGATCAGCGACGTCTCTACCGGCGGCGGGCCGGTGGCGGGTCTGGGACTGACGATCGCCAACGATCTGGGCTCGTTCAGTCTCTCCGGCGACGCCCAGCTGCTGGAGGACTATGTCCGCTACAGCCTGCTGCTTCAGGCCACCTTCCGCTTCTGAACCCGGTCTCCGCGCACGAAAAAGGCGGCCGCCCCGGACAGGGCGGCCGCCTTCCGTCGTCCGGCGATGCGTCAGAAGTTGGCGGTGACGCTGACGAACATGTAGCGGCCCAGCGAGTCATAGAGCTGGGGGTAGGTGTTGCCGTTCGAGCCCACGGTGGTCAGGGGCGGGTCGCTGTCGAGGACGTTGTTGATCCCCACCCGGCCGGTGACATTGTCCCTCATCTGCCAGGAGGCGGCGAGGTCGAAGTAGTTCATGGCCTCCAGGGTGGAGTCCAGCGATCCATCGACCTTGCCCGTCAGGCTCGAACCGTAGTCGACGGCGCTGTAGTGGCGCCAGGTCCCCGACAGATCGACCTGCCAGGGGGTGGTCCAGGTCAGGCGGGCGCGGTGACGCCATTCCGGGTTCGGGGTGCCGCACTGGTCGGAGCCGAAGTAGCCGACGCAGTCATAGACCGAGCTTGCGGTCTGGGTGCCGGTGTCGGTCTCCAGCGTGCTCAGCCAGGTGCCCACGAAGGCCATACCGACCGAACCCCAGGCCGGAAGGCCGACGTCGGCCAGGTCGAAGCCGTAGTTGGCGTTGACGTCGATGCCCGAGGTCTTCAGCCCGCCGATGTTGAGGCTGAGGTTCTCGACATAGCCGTCGCCCAGCCACAGGGAGCCGGTGTCGGCGTCGCGGTGGATGCGGCTGCAGGCCGCCGCGTCGTTGTCCTCGTAGCAGAGGTCCAGGGTGTTGGCCGCGCCCACCGTTGAGATCAGGCCGTCGACCGTGATGTCGAAGTAGTCGAGAGACAGGTTGAAGCCCGGAACGAAGCTGGGAGTCCAGACGACGCCGAAGGTCAGGGTGTCCGCCGTCTCCGTGTCCAGATCGGGATTGCCGCCGGTCACCTGGTTGTACTGGCTCGCCGAGTTGTCGAGCAGGGAGCTGCCATAGTCGGCCGTGGTGAGGCCGGTGGCGACGCACTGGGCCAGGGTCGCGGTCTTGGCGGTCCCGCAGGGGTCGGCGTCCAGGGTGAACAGGCCGAGGCCCTGCGCCGAATAGAGCTCCAGCACGTTCGGGGCCCGGACGGCGCGCGAGAAGCTGGTGCGCAGTCGCAGGTCGGCGATCGGGGCGTAGTCGGCGCCGACCGTATAGGTGTCGGTCGACAGGGCGTCGTACTCCGAGTGACGGAAGGCGCCGTTCAGCGAGGCGGAATAGATGCCCGGCAGGTTGTCGACCAGCGGGATCTGGATCTCGCCGAAGGTGTCCAGCACATCGACCGATCCGCTGACGCCGATGGTCGGGCCGCCCTGACCGGCGCCATCGCCCGAGGCGAAGGCGGCGTCCGTGGTGCTGCTGAGCGCGTCGCGGCGATACTCCAGCCCGAAGGCCAGCTTCACCCCGTCGGCGGCCCACGGCGTCTGGATCCCGTACTTCGTCAGGTCGCCGGTGACGGCGGCGGTGACGACCTGCTGGGTGGTCTCGCCCGTCTGGATCAGCGGGATCTGCAGATAATCGAGGGCTTCCTGCGTCACCCCGCCTTCGGAGAAGATGTTGTAGGGTACGCAGTTCGGATCGGTGCCGTCGACGACAGAGCGGCAGGTCGCCACCCCGCCGACGCTGACCACGTCCAGCGCGCGCGTCAGGCGGGTCACCGAGAAGTCATTCTCGTAGACGCGCGACAGGCGCACCCGCGAGAACTGGGCGCTGACGTCATAGGTCCAGCCGTCGGTGATGAGGCCGCGCACGCCCGTGACCGCGCGGTAGGACTCGTAGTTCAACGAGTCCTGGCGTCCGCCGCCTTCGACATTGCGTCGCCCGACGAGGAGGGAGACCGTGTCGCCGGAAGCGATGGCCGTGGATGAACAGCCGATCGTGGTCGCCTGTTGCGTCGACAGCAGCGGGTTGTCGCAGTTGATCGTGGTCGTGTTGAAGAAGTCGCCCGAGGGCGCGATCTGGGCCACCGACGAGTAGTCGGTGAACATCAGCTGGGCGTAGGCCTCGGCGTGTTCGTTGATCTCGTAGTGCCCCATGGCGCCGAGCGAATAGCGCTCGTCCGGACGCTGGTAGTAGTTCAGCGGACCGTAGTTGTAGGCGTTCGTGCTGGTGCTGTAGGGCACGAAGGTCTGGTTGGCCCCGAGCGTGTAGCTGCCCGTGGAGGCGATGAAACGGCCCGGGTAGGAGGTGCTGGATCCGCCGCAGGTGTAGGTGCTCGGGTCGGCGCTGGTCGCGGCGGCGATCGTACAGGCAGAGTAATCGCGGTTGGCCTGCAGCACCTCGTTGTTGTTGCGGTAGCTGGCGTAGGCGGTCAGATTGCCTTTGCCGTCGGGCGCCGAGACGCCCATCGTCAGGGTCACGTCACGGCTTTCGCCGTCCGAGACGTTGTCGTCCGGAAGCTGGAACTGGGAGGCGTTCGTCGTGGCGCGCGCGGCGATGGCGGCGCGAACATTGCCGACGCCGTCGTAGTCGTTGTGGTGCTGGTAGAAGCCGTACTTGGCGTCGATCTGGATGCCTTCGAAGTCCTTCTTCATGATGAAGTTGACCACGCCGGCGACCGCGTCGGAGCCATAGACGGCCGAGGCGCCGCCCGTAAGAACCTCGACGCGCTCCACCAGGGCGCCCGGGATCTGGTTCAGGTCCGCGGCGACGTCGTTCGGAGAACCGTAGCCCATGCGGCGGCCGTCGATCAGGACCAGGGTGCGTGAGGCGCCGAGGTTGCGCAGGGACACCGTCGCCGTGCCCGAGGCGCCGTTCGACACCGTCGAGTTCTGCGAGGCGAAGGCCTGCGGCAACTGGGTGATCAGGTCCTCGACCCGGGTCACGCCGGTGACGGCGATGTCCTCGGCCGTGACCTGGGTCACCGGACTGGTGGTGGTCAGATTGGCCTGCGGGATCCGGGAGCCGGTGACCACGACCTCTTCGACCTCATCGGTCTGGGGTCCGGCGCTTTGGGCCCCGGCGCTTTGGGCGAAGGCTGGAAAGGCGCCCGCAAGGGTGGCCCCGACCAGAAAAGTGCTCGCCAACAGGCGCGCTTGAATGGAAGTGTTTCTCAACGGTAATATCCCCTATATGTCCTGAAAAGAAGGCAAGATCAGACGGGGCCAAAGTTTCCGCTATGTAACAAAACTCAATTTTGATAACATCATAGAAACAAAAGCTTGTATTTGCTTGCCGCATATATGGCTAGCGTTGGGCTTTTCTAAATTCGAATTCATAATTGCTTCCGGCATCTGTATCCGGAGTATCTGTCGCCAATAGGTCACGCTGATTGCACGCGATTATGATCGGGCTCGACGCAATCGGCATCGAACGCTCACGGACCGTCACGCCGGCCGTGCGCAAGCCGTGCGTCGTCATCAGCCTGCGCTGCGCGCTTCAGGTCGAGGCTGGATTGTCGGGGGCGCCGGGGTCGTGGGAACGACCGGACCGCGAGAAGGCCGTCTACCGGCTGATCGCGTAGGATCCGTCCAGGCCATCGCCGCCCACGTGGGCTTCCACCATCTTGCCGGATTCCAGCAGTCCATGGTCGAACGGGCGGCGGTCGAAGACCTGGAAATGGATGGTCGTGTCGGGGCGGATGGTCGTCGTGTAGCGATAGAGGGTCGGATCCGAAGCATCGGGCGACAGCCGGGCGATGACCTCGTTCGAGCCGAGGAAGTCGCCCCACAGCCACAGGGGGGCGGCCTCGCCGGCGGGCCGCCGGATGGTCAGGGTGACGGGCGCCGGCTCCTGATACGTGGCCTGGGCGAAGGTCGCCGCAGGGGTCGGCTCATTGCCGCGCCGCCAGTCGAAGTAGGTCGAGTTCTCCCAGTTCGAGCCCTGGCCCCAGCGCGTGGAGCAGGGGGTCGAGACCCAGGCCGGCTCCCAGTAGACCACGCCGACGCCGCCTGCGAACTTCACGCGCTGGGTCAGGTCGATCATATACTGGCGCTGACCCTCGTAGGTCGCGGGATAGCCGGGAAGCAGCGAGTCCTCGCCCAGCAGGTTCGGTGAACTGTCCGCCGAGTCCGTGGTGAAGGGATAGGCCGTCTCGACCACCACGACGTTGGCCGGATAGCGGTGGCGCAGGCGGTTGATGGTCTGCTCCAGCCCGTCGAGGCCGCGGGTCGACCATTTGCGGTAGTAGCTGATCCCGATCAGGTCGAAGTCCGTGACGCCGTGCGCCCAGGCCTCGGCGAACCACGGCTCGACGTTCTCGGGCTGGGCGACGTGCAGCATCACCAGCGGCTGGATCTTCGACTGCGCGCCCGCGTCGCGGACGGCCTTGATTCCGGCGTTGAGCAGGGCGGCGTTGCGGTCCCAGTTGATCCCGGCGTGGGTGGTCTTCCAGTCCGCCTCGCCCATCAGTTCGGGGTTGGTCTCGTTGCCGACCTGCACCTGGTCCGGCATCAACCCTTCGGCGTCGAGGGTGCGCAGGGTCTCGAAGGTGTAGTCGTAGACGGCCTTCGACAGGGCGGGGACATCGTCCCGGATCGAGCGCCAGGCGGCGGGCACGATCTGCTTGTCGCCGTCGGCCCAGTCGTCCGAATAGTGGAAGTCGAGCAGGACCTCCATGCCGGCCGCCCGGGCGCGCCGGATGGTCTCGCGGACATCGTCCAGGTCGCTGTACTTCGTCCAGTCCGCGTTATGCCAGATCCGCACCCGGACCAGGTTGGTCCCGAGCTCGGCGAACAGTTGATACGGGTCGCGGGCCTGGCCGTCCTTGCGATAGACCGCGCCGCAGTCTTCCATCTCGTTCACATAGGACAGGTCGGCGCCGAAGTAGAAGGGCGTCGGTCGGCCGGTCTCCTGCGCCTGCGCGGGCAGGGCGAGGAGGGCGGTGAGAGCGGAAAGAAGCAGACGGCGGATCGTCATTCTCCAGCGTTGGTTCGCAAGGGGGCCAGGCCGTATCGGTCTAGTAGCGGAAGGTGGCGTCCAGGCTGAAGCGACGGCCGAAGCGCGTCTCGCTGGCCAGACGGTTCACGTCGTTGTCGTAGTGAACCCGGACCTCCTCATCGGTCAGGTTGCTGGCCTGGAACCTGAAGCCGAGGTTCGAGGTCAGTTGGTAGGAGGCGCTGAAGTCGAGGGTGGCCTCGCTCTCCAGCGTCCGCAGGGCCGAGCCGTCCCAGCCGGTGATGACGGTGAAGGGGCTGTGGTACTTGTAGCCCAGGCGGCTCTCCAGCTTGCCGTTCGAGTACCAGAGGTCGACCGTCGCCGTCTCCTTGGCCAGACCCGTCGACTCGAGCGGGTTGTTGGCCGGGTAGAACTCCTTCACGTCGGAATGGACGTAGGCGAAGTTGGCGTAGATGCCGAAATTCTCCAGCGCAGGCACGAAGCTGAAGGGCGTCTGGAAGGTGAACTCCGCGCCGCTGATGCCGCCCCCGTCGCCGTTGAACGGGCCGGTGACGCTGTAGGTGGTGCCGCCGATGCTGACCGGCTGGGTCGAGTAGCCGATGTGGGTCTCGACATCCTTGTAGTAGACGGCGGCGGCGAACAGGGCCTCCGGCGCGAAATACCATTCGTAGGACAGGTCGACCTGGTTGGCGATGTAGGGCTTGAGCAGCGGGTTGCCGGCCGAACCCGTCGGCGGCGGGGTGGTGTTGTAGAGCGTCCGGCCGGCGCGCAGCTCGTCCAGCGGCGGGCGCGCCATGGTGCGCGCCAGACCGAAGCGCAGTTGCTGTCCTTCGGCGAGGGCGAAGGTCAGGTTCAGGCTGGGCAGCAGCTGGAAGTAGTCGTTGTCGATGCTCACCGGCGTGAGTGCGCCGCCGTTGACGGATTCATAGCCGCGGCTGGTGGTCTCGGCCTGAACCGCGCGCATGCCGACGTTGCCGGTGACCGGCAGCCCCATGAAGCCGCCGGCGAATTTCATCTTCACATAGGCTTCGGCGACCGTCTCATCGACGCCCCAGCCGGACGCCGTGTCGGTGCTGTTGGCGGGCTGGACGAAGCCGCCGATGGCGGCCTTGGCCACGGCGTCAAAATCGCCGTTCAGGAAGGAAGGCGAGGTGAAGTCCGAGACCGTAAAGCTGCTCAGCAGGTTGGCCGGGAGGGTCGCGATGATCGGGGTCTGGGTCCAGAACGTCCGCTCGTACGCCTTGGAGCGGTCCGCGATCCGGCCGCCGAACGCGATCTCTGTCACGCCGGTGTCGCCGCCGTAGTGAGACACGTCGAAGCGCGCGGAGGTCAGTTCGTCGGACAGGTCGCCGCCGTCCGCCTGGGCCGGGACGTAGCTTTGCAGCGGCTGGTAGGACGGGTTGCCGGTGTCATAGCTGGCGAAGGCCGAGGGCGTCCTGCCGGGCGTCATGTCGACGCCCGCCAGCGCCGGATACTGTTCGGTGAAGATCGCGCGCCAGAGGTTCTCGCGTTCGGCCTTCGAATAGGCGACGTCGGCGGTCAGGGCCCAGTTTCCGGCCGTCCACTTGCCATTCAGGCCGGTGGCGAACAGCGTCTTGTCCTCGGTGTATTTGGCGATGACGTTGGTGACGGAGGCGTAGGGCAGGGTGGCCGCCACCACGGTGTTGTCGATGATGGTGTAGGACGCTGCCGGATCGGTGTAGGCCCAGGCGGAACCGCCGGCCCAGTTGCCGTAGGCGCCGTTGTTGCCGTACCAGATCTGGTTCTGGTCCTCGTCGATCTTGATGTCCGAATACAGGATGTCGAAATTCAGTTCGAACTGGTCGGAAGGCTTCCACTGCAGGGCCCCGTTCACGCCGTTGCGGGTCTCGGTCAGGCGTTTGACCTGGCTCTGGGCGCCCCAGAAGGTCGCGTCCAGGTCGCCGTCGCCGTCGACGTCGCCGGGCGTCCCGCCGGTGGCCGCGTCATTCCAGCCCCAGCCTTCGAAGGTCGCATAACCGTTCTTCTGAACCTGATGCGTCACGCCGAGGTTGACGCCGAGGGTGTCTGTGACCGGGTGGGTGACGTTGGCGCTGAGCCTGTAGCCCGTCGGATCATAGTCGGGCAGGTCCTTGCCCGCGTCATAGTAGACCGCGCCGGCCGTGCCGACGAAGGTCGGGCCCCGATAGTCGAGCGGGCGCACCGTGCGGATGTCGATGGTGCCGGCGATCCCGCCGGACACCAGGTCGGCCGACTGGGACTTGTAGACCTGGACGCCCGAGACGATCTCGGACGGATAGATTTCCCAGCGGATGTTGCGGTCGGGCTCGGATGAGGCGACCTCGCGGCCGTTGACCAGGCCCAGCACGAGGCGCGGGCCGAGGCCGCGGATCGCGGCCTGGCTCTGGTTGCCGCGGTCGCGGGTGCCGTTGATGCCCGGCAGGCGCACCAGTTCCTCGGCGATGGTGACGTTCGGCAGCTGGCCGATGTCCTGCGATGAGATGGCCTCGACGACGAGGTCGGAATTGCGCTTCACCCCGAGGGCGCTGCGCAGCGAGCCGCGGATGCCGGTGACGACGACCTCATCGACCTGTGCGGCGTCGTCCGACTGGGTCGCGGCGGGCGCCGGTTGAGCGGTCTGCGCCAGAGCCGGCGCAGCGGCGAGCAATGCGGCCAGAGATACGCCGGCGGCAATGATGGTTTTTCTGCTGATGGTCATGGTGTCCTCCCCTGGGTCGCCTGATTTCAGGTCGATTGTCTGACAGTGTGGGCGTCGAGGCGCAGCACGGCAGGGCGAAGGCCCTCGGCGCGTGCGGTGACGGTGATGGAGCCGCCCAGGCGGCCGGTCTGAAGAACGGCCTGGGCCAGTCCGTTGAAAAGGCGGCGGCGGTCGGCGCGGTCGGCCTCGTGGCTGACCGGATTGCCATTGCCCACGCCGATGATGCGGGCGTCGCCCGAGACTTCGAACACGACAAGGTCGTCGGCGCGCGGGCAGGGACGGCCACGGCTGTCGACCATGCTGACGGCGATCATGCCCACGTCCTCGCCGTCGGCGCGCAGGGCGGTGCGATCGACCGACAGCCGCAGGGCGGCGGGCGCGCCGGCGGTCTCGCG
>Ga0209023_10004553_pt1 | contig 15721 bp, 14 predicted proteins | sample LakOneMetagenome_FD_187468 | JGI IMG/M metagenome (GOLD analysis project Ga0209023, IMG submission 187468) | Freshwater and sediment microbial communities from Lake Erie, Canada (SPAdes) (version 2) | ecosystem: Environmental > Aquatic > Freshwater > Lentic | place: Lake Erie, Canada... | reverse complement strand
TCTACATTTTCAAAAAGACTGGTGGCTAATTGATCTCCAATTACTGCTACTGCAGCACCTGAGTTAGCTTCCGATTCGTTGTAAAAACGTCCTTCGGCAAACTCCAATCCTTGAATATCAATGAACTCATGTGAGACAGGAACCACATTAACACTACTAACCGATTTGGTATCGTATTTTATAATTTCACTCTTTACAAAAAGTTGGTACCCCATTTCTTGTGCTTCGGGTAACGCACTTTTCAAATATTCATATTCGGTATATTTCACTTCAGGAAATTGTTCGCGTTTCCATCTAGGCACTTCCGATGGACCAAAAGAATGTTTGAATAAATAAATGGTATTTTTATCTAAACTACTCAAATCTTTTTTGATTTTACGGTCTAGAGAATCGACTGCTGCCAGTACGGCTATAATAGAAAATATTCCGATAGTTACGCCAAGAAGCGAAAGTAATGTACGCAACTTGTTGTTTCGCAAGGCATTCATTGCAAAACTGAAACTTTCACTCAATAATCGAAGGTAAACAAGCATGTTGGATGTATTTTCTCTGTCAAATTTAAGATATTAGTAAATAGAATGATGGAATTGTTACAGAAATTCAATACAATTTACACTCTAACCCTGATTGCAGTGAAAATCCTTGTTTTATTTTGTAAAAATGAAACAAGATTGCAACGGAAAGCAGGAAAATGGATTACAAAAACGCCTACTGACTCGTTGCAAAAAAACTTCCACTATTGTTAAAATTTTTTCTAAAATCTGAAATGAAATCAGATTAAAAAAAACTACTTTTGCGTGCTTAACAACACAACACAATGAGCACTACAAAAACCATTCAATCTGCTCTAATTTCGGTATTTGACAAAACCGGTTTGGAGCCTATCGTGAGACAACTTCACCAACAAAATGCTACTATTTATTCTACTGGTGGCACCGAAGATTTTATTAAAAACTTAGGCATTCCTGTCGTTCCTGTAGAAGACGTTACGTCTTACCCTTCTATTTTGGGTGGTCGTGTAAAAACCTTACATCCAAAAGTTTTTGGTGGCATCTTGAATCGTCAAGACAACCCAACCGATGTGGAACAAATGAAGGAATTTGATATTCCGCAAATTGACCTAGTTATTGTGGATTTGTATCCATTTGAAAAAACCGTTGCTTCGGGTGCCAATGAAGCTGATGTTATTGAAAAAATTGACATTGGTGGCATTTCGTTAATTCGTGCTGCAGCTAAGAATTTTAAAGACACCGTAATTGTGCCTTCTGTGGAAGAATATGAATTGTTTTTAGGAATGATTACCGAAGGAAATGGAGCAACTACTATCGAACAACGAAAATATTTGGCGACTAGAGCGTTTCATGTGTCGTCCAATTATGACACGGCGATTTTCAATTATTTCAATACTGAAGATACGTATTACAAAGAAAGTATTGCCAACGGTCAAGTACTTCGTTATGGCGAAAATCCGCATCAAAAAGGATTTTTCTTTGGTAATTTTGACGCCATGTTCACCAAATTACACGGAAAAGAATTATCGTACAACAACTTGTTAGATGTTGATGCAGCTGTGAATTTGATAGCCGAGTTTAAAGATAACAATCCAACTTTTGCCATTTTAAAACACAATAATGCTTGCGGATTGGCTACTAGAACCACCATGAAAGAAGCTTATGTAGCCGCTTTAGCATGCGATCCAACTTCGGCATTTGGTGGTGTATTAATGGCAAACGGCCACATCGATACAGCTACAGCAAATGAGATTAGCTCCCTATTCTGTGAAGTAGTTATTGCGCCAAGTTATGATACTGAAGCGTTAAATATTCTACAAGAAAAAAAGAACCGAATCATATTGGTTATAAATGATGTACCTTTACCTCAACGTCAGGTAAGAACTTGTTTGAACGGATTGTTGGTACAAGATAAAAACAACATCACAGACACTAAAGAACACTTAAAAAACGTTACTAGTACAGTTCCAACCGAGCAAGAAATTGAAGATTTATTATTTGCCTCTAAAATATGTAAAAACACCAAATCAAATACGATTGTTTTTGCAAAAAACGGCACTTTAGTAGCTTCTGGAACGGGACAAACCTCTAGAGTTGATGCCTTAAAACAAGCGATTGAAAAAGCAGAAACTTTTGGATTTGATTTACATGGTGCCGTGATGGCGAGTGATGCCTTTTTTCCGTTTCCCGATTGTGTAGAGATTGCACATCATGCCGGAATTACAGCAGTTATTCAACCAGGAGGTTCGATAAAAGACGAGTTAAGCATCAACTATTGCAATGAAAATAATGTAGCAATGGTCTTTACGGGAACACGTCATTTTAAACATTAAAAAAGAACACCATTATTGTTTTTGTTTTTCCGAATAAAAACATAATATCCAACAGTATTTTTATTATTTTTGTAGGCTTAAAATTTTTATAACAAACTAAAACCCTTTTATTAAGTATGGGATTTTTTGATTTCATGACCGAGGATATAGCAATTGACCTTGGTACCGCTAACACGCTAATCATTCACAACGACAAAGTTGTAATTGACAGCCCTTCTATTGTTGCCAGAGACAGAGTATCTGGAAAAATCATCGCTGTTGGTAAAGAAGCCAACATGATGCAGGGTAAAACTCATGAAAACATCAAAACCATACGACCTTTGAAAGACGGAGTTATTGCCGATTTCGATGCGTCTGAAAAGATGATTAGTATGTTTATCAAAAGTATCCCTGCTTTAAAGAAAAAAATGTTTACCCCAGCTTTGCGCATGGTCGTTTGTATTCCGTCTGGAATTACAGAAGTAGAAATGCGTGCGGTTAAAGAAAGTTGTGAGCGCGTAAACGGAAAAGAAGTATACTTAATTCATGAGCCTATGGCTGCTGCAATCGGTATTGGTATTGACATTATGCAACCTAAAGGAAACATGATTGTAGATATCGGCGGTGGAACAACTGAGATTGCGGTTATTGCGCTTGGTGGAATTGTTTGTGACAAATCGGTTAAAATTGCCGGTGATGTTTTCACAAACGACATTATCTACTACATGAGAACGCAACACAATTTATTTGTAGGTGAAACTACTGCAGAGAAAATTAAAATTCAAGTAGGTGCTGCTACCGATGCTCTTGATACACCTCCAGACGATATGTCGGTTCAAGGTAGAGATTTACTTACAGGAAAACCAAAACAAGTTGAAGTATCCTATAGAGAAATTGCCAAAGCTTTAGACAAGTCAATCCAACGAATTGAAGACGCTGTAATGGAAACGTTATCTCAAACGCCACCAGAATTAGCTGCAGACATCTACAACACAGGTATTTATTTAGCTGGTGGAGGTTCAATGCTTCGTGGTTTAGACAAACGTATTTCATTAAAAACAGATTTGCCAGTTTACATTGCTGAAGATCCGTTGAAAGCCGTTGTTAGAGGAACAGGAATGGCATTAAAAAACATTCCAAAATTCAGAAGCATACTGATCAAATAACGTATTTAAATTAAAATACTGAGCACTGATTTTTCCGAACACTGAACACTTAAAAGATGCAGCAAATATTTAATTTTATATATAAAAACAGCTATCGTATGCTGTTTTTGCTGCTTATGGTAATAGCCTTATCATTAACTGTTCAATCGCATTCGTACCACAAAAGTAAAATCATTAGTTCGGCCAATTTCTTTACTGGAGGTGTCTATCAAATGACCAGTAATGTTGAAGGATATTTTAATTTAAAAATACAAAACGAAGAATTGGCAAAAGAAAATGCACGTTTAAAAAGTTTGCTTTTCAACATTAAAGACACCACTAAAGTTCCGAATTTAGACTCTATTAAAGGCGTTAAGAAAATTGACATTATCATTTCTAAGGTAATTAAAAATTCCTATAGCAATCAAATAAACTTCCTTACATTAAACACTGGATTCAAACAAGGAGTTAAACCAGAAATGGGTGTTATCAATAGTTTAGGAATTGTGGGCGTTGTAGAAAATACTTCGGCCAACTATTGTACGGTTTTGAGTATTCTTAATACCGAATCACCTATAAATGCAAAGATTAAAAAGTCAAATCATATTGGATCATTAACTTGGAATGGGAAAAACACCGGTTTTGTTCAGTTGGTTGACGTTCCAAGATTAGCATCTGTACGAAAAGGTGACACTATTGTAACTGGTGCACAGTCAACCATTTTTCCAGAGAATATTGGCATCGGAACAATTGACAAAATCTACATTGACAACCAGACCAACTTTTACACCATTGATGTTAAATTGTTTAATGACATGACCAGTTTAGGTCATGTTTACATCATAAAAAACAAGGATAGAGACGAAATATTAAATTTAGAAAAAAAGACCGAAAAGAATGAATAGTGCTATGTTATATAATATCGCCCGATTCATTTTGCTGCTTGCGGCACAGGTCATTATTTTTAATAATTTTAATTTTTTAGGATATATCAATCCGTTTCCCTACATTCTATTCATCATACTTTATCCTGTAAATGGCAATAAATACGGATTGTTAGCAGCTAGCTTTTTTTTAGGACTGACAATGGATTTGTTTTGCAACTCGGGAGGAGTTCATGCAGCAGCTTGTTTGATGTTGGCTTACTTTAGACCTTCCTTGTTTAAATTTTCATTTGGTTTAAGTTATGAATATCAAACGGTTCGATTGAATGATGTATTAACTCCAGAGCGTTTTTCTTTCATACTTTTAGCGGTTATCATTCATCACATTTCCTTATTTGTTTTAGAAGTATTTACCTTTGAGTACTTGTGGAATATCGTCTTAAGAACCATTGTCAGCACATTATTTACTATCATAATTTGTATCTTAATTATTTACTTAATCAAGCCAAGTAAACGATGAGAAAAGCATTGCTTCCAGCTATTGTTATTATCACAGCATCATTGTTGTTGATACGCCTTTTCTATTTGCAAATTATTGATGATTCCTTCAAATTAAAATCGGAAAACAATGCCATTAAAATCAAGTATGATTACCCTGAAAGAGGGTATGTTTACGACAGATATGGCAAACTTTTGATTGCCAACCAACCTTCTTATGACATCATGGTTGTCCCAAAAGATGTTAAAGAAAAGGAAATGAACATTGACGAATTCTGCTCATTATTAGACATTTCTAAAGAGTTTTTTAATGAGAAAATGAAGAAAGCACGAGTATACAGCCCGATGCTACCTTCAGTATTTCTTCCTCAATTAAACAAAGTGGAATATGCTGCATTTCAAGAAAAAATTAGAAAATTTAATGGTTTTTACATCCAAAAGCGTTCGTTAAGAGATTATCAAGTTGACTATGGCGCCAATGTTTTTGGGTTCATTACACAAGTAAATGAAAATATTGTAAAGAAAAACCCTTATTATGTGGGTGGCGATTTAATTGGTCGACAAGGAATTGAAGAAAGCTACGAAACTTTTTTAAGAGGTCAGAAAGGGGTTAAATATATTTTAAAAGACAAATTTAATCGTGAAATAGGCTCCTACAAAGAAGGAAAATATGATACTTTATCAAAACAAGGTGATGATTTAACCTTAACAATTGATAGTGAACTCCAAAAGTATGGTGAAGAATTAATGGTCAATAAATGGGGCGGCATTGTGGCTATTGAGCCTAAAACAGGAGAAATTCTTGCCCTTGTTAGTGCACCCGATTTTAATCCAGCTTTACTTGTTGGCCGAAAAAGATCAAAAAATTATACCCTATTACACAACGATTCTATTGCAAAACCATTATACGACAGAGGACTATTAGCAGAATACCCTCCTGGTTCTCCATTTAAAATCTTAACCGCATTAGTAGCGCTTCAAGAAGGTGTTATCGATGAAAATACAACATTTTATTGCCATCATGGTTTTAGTTATGCCCGCGGAAGATTTATGAAATGCCACTGCCATGGTGGTGCTATGCAGTTACACAATGGAATATACGAATCATGTAACACTTATTTTAGTAATGTTTACATGAAAACCATCAACAAATACAATAGCCCTTCTTACGCTGTTGATGTATGGAGCAAACACTTAAAAAGTTTTGGACTAGGTGATTTTATGGGGTATGACTTACCTATTGGGAAAAGAGGTAAAATTCCGACTTCCAAAACCTATAAAAAACTATATCCAGGTTGGCGTTGGGATAGTAAAACTATTGTATCCAATGCTATTGGGCAAGGTGAGGTTTTGATGACTCCGATGCAATTGGCCAACATGATGGCTACAGTTGCTAATAGAGGATATTACTATACACCTCATATCGTTAAAAAAATTAAAGGTGAAATTTTAGATAAAAAATTTAGAACCAAACACGTTACTACTATTGACAGAAAATATTATGAACCTGTAATTAGCGGAATGTTTGATGTTTACAACAAAGGAACTGCATTCGGATTAGGAGTGGCAGGAATTGATATTTGTGGTAAAACTGGTACTGCTGAAAACTATTTAAAAGTAAATGGAAAACGTGTAAAGCTACAAGATCACTCTATTTTTGTTGCATTTGCACCAAAAGACAATCCTAAAATTGCCATCGCAGTATTTGTAGAAAATGGATATTGGGGTAAACGATGGGCAGGTCCAATTACAACGTTAATGATTGAAAAATATTTAAAACGAAAAATAACTCGTGTCGATTTTGAGAAACGAATGTTAGAAGGAAGTTTGAAAGATCAATACAGTAAATTATACCCGAAAAAACATCAAGATAGTATCTCAATCATCAATAACAAACTCAAAGATAGTTTGGCAAAAGTGAAAAAAAGCAAAGATTCTGTTAACGGTACCAAGCCCAAAAACGAAGTAAAAAAAGACACTACTAAAAAACAATAGTAGTACCCAAAAGATGAGAAATCAAAGTATAACAAGCAATATTGACTGGATAAGTGTTGCCATCTATATTACGTTGGTCGTAATGGGTTGGTTAAACATTTATTCTTCGTCATTATCGACTGTAACGGAAGAAACTTCGATTTTTGATTTTACTCAAATCTATGGAAAACAATTTCTATTTATTTTATTAACGATTCCAATAATCTTTATTGTTGTTTCTGTTGAAGCAAAATTTTACGAAAAATATTCCATTATCATATTTGCCATATCACTACTATCATTGGCTGGATTATTCCTTTTTGGAAAAACTATAGCTGGACAGCGTTGTTGGTACGGAATTGGGAGTTTTACTTTACAACCTTCAGAATTTGCAAAAGCAGCTACCGCCTTAGCCATATCAAAATACTTGAGTGATGTTCAAGTAAATTTGAAAGATGTGAATCGTCAAATACAAGCCCTTATAGTAATTTTTCTTCCTGTAATGCTTATTCTACCACAACCAGACCCAGGAAGTGCATTAATATACAGTATATTCTTTGTGGTACTTTTTAGAGAAGGTTTACCGGGTTGGTATCTTATGACAGGCTTTATTGCTATTATTTTATTCGTGTTGACATTAGCAACCAACAACCCATTTATTGTTATTGGTTTGACTGCAATAGTACTCGTTATAAATTACTTTAGAAGTCGATTAGTTGACCGAAACATCATTGCAAGTTTGATCATGCTGATTATTATTTCAGGATTTTCCTTTTCGGTAAATTATGTCTTCAATAATGTTTTTAAACAACATCATAGAGACCGTTTCAATATTCTCTTAGGAAAAGAAGTTGATATGAAAGGAATTGGATACAACACCAATCAATCGGAGATAGCTATTGGTTCTGGTGGATGGTTTGGAAAAGGATATTTAGAAGGTACACAAACTAAAGGCGGATTTGTGCCCGAACAACATACTGATTACATCTTCACTACGGTTGGAGAAGAATGGGGCTTTCTAGGTTCAGTATTTGTAATTGGTTTATTTGTTGCTTTAATTCTGAGAATAGTGTATTTAGCCGAACGGCAAAAAACCAAATTTAGTAGGGTGTACGGCTATTGTGTAGCTGGTATTTTATTCATACACTTTTTTGTAAATATTGCTATGGTTGTTGGTGTGTTTCCTACTATTGGTGTACCACTGCCTTTCTTTTCTTATGGAGGCTCCGGACTTTGGGGCTTTACCATATTGCTTTTTATCTTCCTAAAAATGGATGCTAACAAAGTAAATGAGTGGTAATAACTCTTTTGACTATTTAAGAAAAATCTGTAGAAAAAATTAGACACTAAAGTATTTTATTCCTAATTGATTTTTAGCTAATTTTATAGTTCTTATTAATTTCTCTCAAACAACTAAATTAAAAACAAAAAACATGAAAATAAAATTAGTACTATCGGCAATCCTGCTTTTCAGTTTTCACAATTATTACGCGCAAGAAACAATTGTAAAAGATTCTTCAAGGACTCAAGCAATTGATTTAACGAAACAAAAGGATAATGAAAAAGAACTTTTAGAACAGCAATTAAAACAACAGAAGCAAGCTTTAAAACAACAAGAAGCCGCCGCTGAGAAAATTGAACAAGCTGAAAAAGAGGCTAAAAAAGCAGAGAAAGAACAAGACAAACTTGAAAAAGAAAAAAAGAAGTTTGAAAAAGAACAAAGACGAATTAAAAATGCTCAAGAAGATGTTGAAAAATATCAGAATAGAATTGAGAAGGAAACTAAGAATTTAGAGAAGATGCAAGCTAAATATGAAAAAGCAAAATCGAAAGGAAAGCTTTCTCCAGTAGAAATTGAAAAAGGAAATGTTGATATAACTAAACAACAACTAAAAATAAAAGAAGCACAAGAAGATTTAGAAAAAGCGCAAAAAAAATTGAATAAATTAAACTAATAAAAAAGGCTCCAAAATTTGGAGCCTTTTATTATTTATGATTTTATTACTTTATCTTTTTTCAATTTGGTTGTTAACTCTTTTTTGGGAGCACCATTTTGTAAATCATCCAATACATGAATCGCTTCTTCAACATAAATATCTTTAGACAAACTTTCGTGCCATCTGTCACGTTTTTCCTTAAGCGTAACATCACTTTTCATTTGAGCTTCCTCGTATGTCAACGATTTAAACTTTAAAGTATTACTATAATCTGCAATCGACTTGTATTTTTTGTTAGTATCCTCTAATTGCTTTTGTTCTTGTTTGAATTTGTCAATTTGAAGACTGTATACATTCTCTTCATTTCGCTCTTGACGCCATTTTGCATTTTCATCAATTAATTTCATCTGAGAGTTGCTTTCAATTCGCTTTTTACTATTCGCAATAGCCAAATCAAAATTTTGTTGTTTGTCCCACAACTTATAATCAGCAGCATCAATTTTATCCCAAGGCATGGCATTGTCTACATCCTTTTCACCCATTTTTAAATAAGCATAACTATCCGGCATCACAATATCACTTTTAACACCTTCCAATTGTGTAGAACCACCATTAATTCTATAGAATTTTTGAGTAGTTGTTTTCAAAGCACCCAAATCGCCTAAGGTATTTCCTCTTACAAACTGATTCAAATCGATCACATTTTGAACAGTTCCTTTACCATATGTTTGCTTGCTTCCAATGATAACAGCACGTTTGTAATCTTGCATTGCCGCTGCTAAAATCTCTGAAGCCGAAGCCGAGAATTCATTGGTCATGATTACCAATGGACCATCCCACTCTACTTTTGGGTCTTTATCGGTTAGCACTTCTTTTCTTCCTGCAGATGATTTTACTTGTACTATTGGTCCTTGTTCAATGAACAAACCTCCAATATCAACCACTGTTTTCAACGAACCACCACCATTATCTCTAACGTCCATTATAATTCCTTGAACCCCTTCTTTTTTCAAACGTTCTACTTCAATAGCTACGTCTTTTCCTGCATCTCTACTGTCTTTATTTTCAAAATCGATGTAGAATTTTGGCAAATAAATGATTCCGTACTTCACACCATTTTTCTCAACAATACTCGATTTAGCATAAGTTTCTTCAATTTCAACCTCATCTCTGATGATCGAAATTACTTTGATAGAACCATCAGTTTTTTTAACTGTTAAACGAACTTCAGTTCCTTTTGGACCTTTAATCTTTTTAACCACATCGTCCAATCGCATACCTACTACATCCACAGGGTCTTTATCTCCTTGTGCTACTTTCAACACAATATCACCCGATTCTAATTCTTTTTCTCTCCAAGCTGGACCACCCGAAATTAATTCTGTAATTTCTGTATAATCATTTTTCTTTTGAAGTCTGGCACCAATACCTTCTAATTTACCGCTCATGCTTACATCAAAACGCTCTTTTTCATCAGGAGCGAAATACGAAGTATGCGGATCAAAACGTGAAGCAATGGCATTTACATAAACCGAAAACCAATCTTCTCGATCCAATTCTTTACTAATAAAAGCAAAGTTGTCGTCTAACGATTTAAGCGTGCTTTCACGTGTTTCTTTTTCAAGTTGATCGTAAGGTTTTATTTGAAAATTGTCTATTTTATTTAGACTTTCTTTGAATTTAGCTTCCAATTCAGGAGTTAGTTTATCTCCAATTTTTAATTTGTATTCTTTTAATTTTTCTTCAGGCGTTTTATTCTTATTTTTAACAATATCGTCCTGAATTTTTTGTTTTTCTACTAGAGATGCCAAAGTCGATAACTTCACTTGCTTTCTCCAACGCTCCTTTAACTCGGCTACATTATTACAATAAGGCGCTTTTTCGTAATCGGTATTGATTTCTTCATTAACCGAGTAGTCAATTGGATTTTCTAGAGCTACTTTATAATAACTTTTACATTCGTCCATACGCTTCATTAAACGAGCGTAGGTCAAGTCAAAAAAAGTAAGGTCTTTGTTTTTTATTTGATCGTCAATTTGAGTTTCATATTTAGAAAACTCATCGATATCCGATTGTAAAAAGAATCGTTTTGATGGATCTAATGCCGTAACATAATCTTTATAAATACCTTTTGAAAAAGTATCATCTAAAGCAGCAGGGTTGTAATGCCCTTTCTCTATAACATACGTTAGAAGTTCAAGCAAAAGCTTGTCTTTTTCAGGATCTCCTTCTTTTGATTTATACATAAAACTACACAAACCAATAGAAAGTGCTACTACAACTAGTATTATTTTATAATTTCTTTTCATAAATTGAAGAATTGCATTCATTAATTTTTTGTCTAAAATACATAAAAAACTATGCCATTAAAATGGTGGTGCGCATAATTTTTTGTTAAAACCATCGTTCGGTTTCAAAGTTATAAAAATTGTATCGGAATAAGTCGCAAAATAATTACTTTTGTTACACTAATCCAAAGCTTCACATGTCTAAGAAACCTTTAATTCTAATTACCAATGACGACGGAATATCGGCACCCGGCATACGCGCTTTAATAGCTGTGATGAGTGAAATCGGCGATGTTGTTGTGGTTGCACCCGACAGTCCGCAAAGTGCCATGGGACATGCCATCACCATCAATAACACGTTACATTTGAATAAAGTTTCTGCAGAAAATGCTGCTATTACTGAATACAGTTGTTCAGGAACGCCAGTAGATTGTGTGAAAATGGCTGTAAATGAAATACTAAAACAAAAACCCGATTTGTGTGTCTCTGGCGTGAATCACGGATCAAACTCTTCCATAAACGTAATTTATTCGGGTACGATGAGTGCTGCTGTTGAAGCCGGAATTGAAGGAATACCTGCCATCGGTTTTTCTTTATTAGACTACAATTGGAATGCCGATTTTGAACCTATTAAACCGTTTATCAAATCAATTGCAGTACAAGTTTTAGAAAATGGTTTGCCAGACGGAACAATTCTTAATGTCAATTTTCCAAAATTAAAAACCGAAGACATCAAAGGAATAAAAATATGCCGTCAAGCAAAAGCCATGTGGCAAGAAAAGTTTGACAAGCGTGTTACGCCTTTCGGCAAAGAATACTATTGGCTTACTGGCGAATTTGTGAATTTAGACAAAGGTGAAGACACTGACGAATGGGCATTAGCCAATCACTACATTTCAATTGTGCCCGTTCATTATGACTTGACAGCGCATCATGCTATTCAAACATTAAACACTTGGGAATTTTAATTTAAAATCAAAAAAATGAAGAAAACTGATTTATTAATTGGATTTTGCATTGGAATTGTAGCCGCTTTGTCGGGAGCTACAATTTTAGTCTTGGCTTTGACAAAATTTAGGTCTTTTTCAATTTTACAATATATCAAAGCGGAAGATATCTTAGGAAAAGTAATTACATTAGGAGCTATTCTAAACGTAATTATCTTCTTCATTTTACTGAAAAAAAACAAAGAATTAATGGCGCGTGGAATCGTATTGGCAACCATTACATTAGCAATACTAACACTATTTATTTAATATGAAGTATTACATTATAGCTGGCGAAGCGTCTGGAGATCTCCACGGTTCCAATTTGATGAAGGCATTATATCAAGAAGATATTCATGCAGATATTCGTTTTTGGGGTGGTGATTTGATGCAACAGGCTGGCGGAACTTTAGTAAAACATTACCGTGAACTAGCTTTTATGGGATTTGCCGAAGTGATTCTGAATTTGAAAACCATTTTAAACAATATTAAAATTTGCAAAGCCGATATTGAAAAATTCCATCCCGATGTAATCATTTTTATTGACTATCCCGGATTTAATATGCGTATTGCAAAATGGGCCAAAGAAAAAGGCATCAAAACCCATTATTATATTTCACCTCAAATTTGGGCTTGGAAAGAAAATCGGATTAAAGACATCAAACGAGATTTCGACAAATTGTATGTCATTCTGCCTTTTGAAAAGGATTTTTACGAAAAGAAGCATCATTTTCCAGTGGAATTTGTGGGTCATCCATTAATCGATGCCATTCACAATAGAGCCACCACCAATTCGGTTTTTTTTAGAACTGAAAATAAACTTGACGAAAAACCAATTATTGCAATACTTCCAGGCAGTCGCAAGCAAGAAATTTCTAAGATGCTTACCTTGATGCTGAGTGTTGTAGATGATTTTCCCGAGTATCAATTTGTAATTGCAGGCGCACCAAGTCAGGAATACGCTTTTTACGAAACTTTTTTAAAAGGGAAAAACATCAAATTTGTAGCCAATAAAACATACGATTTATTATCAAATTCTCATGCGGCTTTAGTCACTTCTGGAACAGCAACTCTAGAAACAGCCCTTTTTAAAGTTCCTGAAGTAGTGTGTTACAAAGGAAGTTGGGTTTCGTATCAAATTGCAAAACGCATCATTACATTGAAATACATTTCGTTAGTCAATTTAATTATGGACGAAGAAGTAGTAACCGAATTGATTCAAAACGAATGCAATCCGAAACGAATTAAAACTGAATTAACTAAAATTTTAAACCAAAATCATCGAAAATCTTTACTGAAAAAATACGATGAATTGGAACAAAAACTTGGTGGAATAGGTGCCAGTGAAAAAACAGCAAAATTAATTGTAAACGATATTCTGTGAGATTTTTAAAATACATTTTTTGTATAGTACTGATTTCGTTTTTGGTTTCTTCGTGTAAATCGACATCAACCATACGAACTTCCAAAAAAGAAATAGGTTCAAAAGAAGTAAACCGTCAGGCAAAACAAGTCATTGAAGAAGCCAGTGAAAATCTTGGAAGTCCATACAAAGCAGGTGGCATCGACAAAAAAGGATTTGATTGTTCGGGATTGGTCTTTATGAGTTTTAAAAAAATCGATATTGTACTTCCAAGAAAATCGATTGACATGTCGAAAACGGGTCGAATTATCAGTAAAAATGACATTCGTAAAGGTGATTTAATCTTTTTTAAAACCAATGGTAAAAGCGAAATTAATCATGTTGGATTAGTCGTTGATGTCAATGATGACGAAATTAAATTCATACATTCTTCCTCACAATTGGGTGTAATTATTTCCTCTACCAAAGAACCTTACTACGGAAAATCATTTGCGCAAGCCAATAGAATAATAGAGTGATTTATGTAACTTTTGTTACTCCTAGTGCAAATATTACCACCTACCTTTGATAGAAATTAATAACTAAACTCTATCAATCATGAAAAAAAATATGGGTAGTGCAGACAAACTAATTCGTTTAATGGTTGCTGCAATAATTGTTGTTTTATATTTTATGGGTATCCTCACAGGAACCTTAGGGATTGTTTTCTTAGTAATAGCAGCGGTTTTTGCAGTTACCAGTTTTGTGAGCTTTTGCCCGCTATATGTTCCTTTTGGATTTAGCACAGCACCAAAACAAAAAAAATAATTTTGTAGGACGTTTCTTTTTTAATACTTTTATGATAATGAAAGTATTACAATTTCCTTTAATTAAAATTACAGGTTGTTTTGTATTGGGGATTTTTGTTGCCCATTATACAAAACCACCTTTTTTATGGTCTCTAATTTACCTTCTGATTGGCCTTACTCTTTTAGGAATTTCTTACTTTATTTCTAAAAAAAAATTGAGTTATAGCTTTGGTTTTTTGGCTTTAACTACTTCCTTTTTTCTTGGTGTTTTCACCTTGACAAGCAGTGATCAAACTTTACATTCAAATCATTACACCCATCATTTAAACGCTAATAAAGCTGAATGTACGTCGGAAGTTGTAATTAAAGAAAAACTCAAAAACACCGGAAACAACGATCGATATGTGGCCAACATTATCCAATTGAACGAAAAAAGTAGCTATGGAAAAATTATCCTAAATATTAGAAAAGAAACTACCAAACCTACTGTCGAAATTGGCTCGCATCTTAAAGTGCTAGGTTCATTGTATAGAAATAGAGCACCAAACAACCCAAATCAATTTGATTATGGTAGTTATTTGGAAAACCAACAAATTTACGCTCAACTGTATGCTGATATCAATGACATCAAAATACATCCAATTGTTGACAAAAGTATTTTTTATTACGCGAGTAAATTGCGAAATAAAATCATACAAAATTTAGAAAAAAATCACTTTAACAATCCCGAGTTGAGTGTAGTTGTAGCACTAATTTTAGGACAACAACAAGATATTTCACCCGAAATTGTTAGAGATTATCAATATGCTGGTGCAGTGCATGTGCTGTCGGTTTCAGGATTGCACGTTGGTTTTATTTTGCTCTTTATAACTTTTCTATTAAAGCCATTTCCCAACACCAAAAGAGCCTCCTTACTAAAGCTTCTAATTGTAATTGTATCTTTATGGGCTTTCGGAATCTTGGCTGGTTTAGCACCTTCTGTGGTGCGTTCTGTTACGATGTTTTCATTTGTTGCGGTTGGAATGTTTATGCGCAGAAGTATTAATATTTACAATACTTTAGCCGTTTCAGCACTTTTAATTTTGCTGTTCCAACCATCGTTTCTATTCGATATTGGTTTTCAATTGAGTTACATAGCTTTATTCTTTATTGTATGGTTACAGCCATTACTCAGTTCTATTTGGAAGCCAAAACATAAAATTACCCTCTATTTTTGGGACATCATCACGGTTTCCTTTGCGGCTCAAATCGGAACATTGCCGTTGAGTATTTACTATTTTCATCAGTTTCCTGGATTATTTTTTGTGACCAATTTGGTTATACTTCCCGGAATGTCTTTAATTCTTGGCTTGGGAGTTATTGTAATGGTATTGGCAGCATTCGATTTTGTTTGGATGCCTTTATTAAAATCGTTAGAATGGAGTATTGAGTTATTGAATAAAACAATTGCTTGGGTAGCTTCGTTTGAAAATTTCATTTTAAAAGATATCTCCTTCAATTCATATATGATGTGGAGTTGTTATTTACTTATTTTT
>Ga0209023_10004552_pt1 | contig 15722 bp, 9 predicted proteins | sample LakOneMetagenome_FD_187468 | JGI IMG/M metagenome (GOLD analysis project Ga0209023, IMG submission 187468) | Freshwater and sediment microbial communities from Lake Erie, Canada (SPAdes) (version 2) | ecosystem: Environmental > Aquatic > Freshwater > Lentic | place: Lake Erie, Canada | collected... | reverse complement strand
GCAACAGCGGCAATGGCGCACATTAAGCGGAAGAAAGATTTCCACTTCCATTGAAGGTGAAATTAAAATGGTGTTGCAAAAAGAACATGCAACGGGCAACCAGCTGAAAGTATGTATTGGTACCGACAGCCAGGTGAAGGCGGGCTTTACCGAGTTTGCCACCGTAATTGTTTTTGTACGCAAGGGTAAGGGTGGTTTCATGTATATCTGCAATGAAATAAGCAGGCAGAAAATGACCATTAAAGAACGGATGTTAACCGAAGTGGCAAAAAGTATTGATGTGGCCTATGCTTTGTGCAACATCTTCAGCAGGTTTGGCGTGGATATGGAAGTGCATGCCGACATTAACACCAACCCCAACTTTAAAAGTAATGATGCATTGAAAGAAGCGATGGGTTATATCCTGGGAATGGGTTTTGCCTTTAAGGCAAAACCGGAAGCTTTTGCAAGCAGCAGTTGCGCCAATAAAGCAGTGCAGTAAAACAAAATTGCAAACAACAAAAAATAAATGACACTGGCTTTTGTAATGAAACAGCAACCAGGGTAAAAAAATAATAATAAATAACGATTCTCAAAAATAAAACTATGATACAGGTAATATGCATATTGCTGGTGGCCCGGTTAATAGCCTTTATGGCAGCCCAATTATGGCCATGGGCATCGGTGGCATTAAAAAAGATTAAACAAAACCTGCGGTTAAAAAAGCCTGCAGTAATTTTTGAAAACAACTATATTGAAGTAAAGGCTTTTTATATACAGGAATATAAAACAGTCCCCTGCATCAGTTTTATCAATAACCTGGAAACAGCAAAAGTGTTTGATTATGTAAACAGGGGCAGTGCCGGTAAAGTACTGGCTGTATACCAGCGCAATTTTTACAGCTGGCAGCGTAAACAGCAGGAATTCAGTTACACTGTTTTTAAACTGCAGCACAAAGTGCTTATTGAAGTAGGCGATGGCTATGCAGAAATTTTATTTGCCAATAATAATTATGCCTATGCCAATGAGCTGATGACTGTTTTTTCAACTTTCAAAGCCCCTGAAAAGGAAGAAGATTTTGAAATAAACATCATTACTCAAACCAATACCGGGCTGGAGTTGAAACAACTGGAAATTAAACCCACAACACTGGATATTGACCTGTATTATAACAATGATTTTAAGGCAGTGGATGAAATAATAAGGGCCAGGCTGGCAAAAGAAAATGATAAGGGTATCATACTACTGCATGGTTTGCCCGGCACTGGTAAAACAACTTACCTGCGGCACCTCATCGGCAGTATGAAAAAGAAAGTGCTGTTTGTGTCTCCGGCTATAGCTGGCAATTTGATGAATCCTGAATTTATGGACCTGCTGATTGACAATCCCAATGCAGTGGTGGTGATTGAAGATGCAGAACAGATCATTATGGACAGGAAATTCAGTGACGGAAGCAGCGTAAGTAACCTGCTTAATATAAGCGACGGTTTGTTAAGCGATTGTCTTAACGTGCAAATCATCTGTACTTTTAACAGCGCCCTGCATATGGTTGACAGTGCATTGATGCGTAAAGGAAGGCTGATAGCAAAATATGAATTTGGCAAACTGGGAATTGAAAAAGCACAGCGCCTCAGCAACCATTTTGGTTTTACACACATAATTGATAAACCAATGACGATAGCAGAAATTGCCAACCCGCAGGAAGTGGATGCTGCGCTGCCAAAAACAGCAATACTGGGTTTCAGGAGAGAAGTAGCGATGAATTAAAAACTAAGCAATTAACAGGGGCCGGATTTTAAAGGCCGGCTCCTTTTTAAAACAAAAAAAATGAATAAATTAAAAATACAGGGAAAGGAATTAAGAGCCATTGGGTTTCCGGAAGGGCCTGTAATAAGCGTGACCATGAATGTGATGGCGAAACATTACAAACATCATTCAAAAGAAGGGGCCTTTGAAATATTGAAAGCAATTTTAAATGCGCCGGAGAATTATTTAAACGATGAAATATTAAAACCCATTGCAGAAAAACTGGTTCCCGAACCGGAAACGGATGGCGTGAATGTATCGCTGAATCAACATGGGATTCCCTTCAATGTATTCGGGCAGGAGCATATTGAAGAAGGTGCCATGCACCAGATGTACCAGGCGGCAAAATTACCCATCAGCGTAGCCGGCGCATTAATGCCCGATGCACACAGCGGTTATGGTTTGCCCATTGGCGGTGTATTGGCTACTGAAAACGCCGTGATACCTTATGGTGTTGGTGTGGATATCGGGTGCCGGATGTGTTTAAGCATTTTTGATATCGACCCTAAAGAATTAAAACAAAGGGAGCACTTTTTTGCAAGAGAACTTGGCGAAGCTACATTGTTTGGAAGCGGCGCACAGTTTACACAGGCTGCAGATCATGAAGTGATGGAGAATGAATTGTTTTACCAGCTGCCGATATTAAAAAATTTACACGGCCGTGCATGGAAACAATTGGGGTCGAGTGGAAGCGGCAACCATTTTGCAGAATTTGGTGTGATTGAAATAACAGAAAGGGATGCCATTTTGGGTGTGGAAGCAGGCAACTATATTGGTTTGCTATCGCATTCCGGTTCAAGAGCACTGGGTGCCAATATTGCCAATTATTATACCAAAATCGCTATCAGCAAAAGGCGCTTACCACAGGATGCTAAAAATTTAGCATGGCTGACATTAGATGAAGAAGCCGGTATCGAATACTGGAATGCAATGAACTTGGCGGGTGATTATGCAAGCGCCTGTCACCATATCATACATGCAAAAATTGCAAAGCAGTTAGGCGGCAAACCGATAACCATGGTGGAGAACCACCACAACTTTGCGTGGAAAGAAAAATGGAATAACAGGGATGTGATTGTGCACCGTAAAGGCGCCACACCTGCAGGTGAAAATGTACTGGGTATTATTCCCGGTTCCATGACAGCGCCTGGCTTTATTGTAAAAGGCAAAGGAGAAATGACAGCTGTTAACTCAGCGGCTCATGGTGCCGGAAGAAAGATGAGCCGTACCAAGGCTATTCAATCTGTAACTGATAAACAGTTTAAAGAGGAGTTGCAGAAGTATGGTGTAAAATTGCTGGGAGGCGGACTGGATGAATCACCCTTTGCCTATAAGGATATTGAAGCAGTGATGCAGTCTCAGCAAACACTGGTGGATGTGGTGGGAAAGTTTATACCCAAGATTGTAAAAATGGACGGGGCAAAGCATCAAACATGGAAGCAGAAAAAAAGCGAAGCGATAAACGGCGAATAGCTGCATAAATGCAAACAGCCCCAAAAATATCCTGGGGCTGTTTTATCAAAGCGGTTTTTCTTTTATTTAATGGACAATTATTATTTTTTCTTTTTTCACCAGCACACCATCTTCAATAACCTGCAGTACATAAGCACCTGCGGTTAAACGGTCAGTATTTATTTTTTCTACATTGCCCTGCATTGTTTTTTTGATGCTCGATTTTCCATTCACGTCAATAATATTAATAATTGTTTTGGCAAAAACGCCATCAGTACTGATGATGATCTCATTATTTGCCGGGTTGGGATATACCTGCAGTTTGTTGCTGCTGGTAATTGCTGTTTCATCAACCTGCGGGCGTGCAGCCAATGAAGCCACTTTGGTTAAGGTGCCTGTGGCCATGGTTACATTGTTGGGATCAAATGTGGCGGTGGCCGGTGCAAAAGTTAGCGGAAATGAAATGGTATTACCCGCTACGCCAATACCTATTCCTGCTCCTGCAACAAAAACAGAATCGCCACGATCATACATCGTTAAAAAAGTATTGGCGGTATTGTTACTGTTAGCCACCCTGATAACAACCGGCATGGGGAAATAAGTTACCGATGCCCCTGCTGTACGGGTTTGATTCAACTGAACTGTTATGTTATTACCACTGGTGCTCCAGTTTACTGTATAGGAGGGGGTGCCGGAGCCATAGATCCATGCGTTGAAGAATGCGCTCATGTCAGTGCCAAACTGGTTTTCAAAATTGCGCTCCACATCTGCAGTGGCGCCAGCCTGGTAAGCCAGTAAGGGGTCGTTCAGGTAATCGCGGCAGGCCTGGAAAAATTTGGTATCGCCCAGTAAGGTACGCAGCATGGATACCACCATGCAGCCCCTTTCATACACTGCATTATTGTTATTATTCGTCCAGATGGTGTTGGATGAACTGATATCACTGATGAATATAGGCGTGGTACTGGTGGCCCTTGCTGTAGTTTTAATGCTGCCGCGGTAAGTTACCGGGTTAGCGAGGCCGCTGATTAATTCTGCAGCCAGTATTTCATTGTACCGGGCAAAGCCTTCATTTACCCATAAGTCGCCCCAGGTGGCACAGGTTACTTTATCGCCAAACCACTGGTGCGATAATTCATGTGCAATGGCCGACCAACTGCTTACAGCAGAGCCGCCCATACCGGAAAAGGTCTGGTGCTCCATACCGCCACCGAATCCAAATTCATAAAAGCCATGCTTTTCATTTTTAAAAGGATAATCACCATACTTATTGCTGAACTCCACTAACTCCGTCCTGCTCTTATCCATTGCATTTAAAATAGTATTGTAGCTGTTGTTTGATTTGCCGGGGAATAAATTATACACCACCGGAACACTGGTGCCCCCTATAACTACCGGCGCACGGTAATAGCGGTTGTATTTGGCAACACCCAGCGAAACAAGATAGGAGGCAATGGGATAACGGTGTTTAAATTTAAAAATCCTGCTGGTACCGGATATCGCCGAGTCGGTCATCTTTCCATTAGTGGCCACCCAAAAATTACTGGGCACACTAACAATAATATCCATGGAGTCAATTTTATCAGTCATGTCGTGCTTGCAGGGCCACCAGTCACGGTCTTCGTATGATTCTGATAAAGTATACACATAATTATTACTGGAAGAACCGCCTCTTTGATAGCCCAGTGCCTGGCCACTTACAGCCGGTGGTGTGCCCCTGTAATAAATGGCAACAGAATCAAGCGTGCCTGTTACTGCAATGGGTGCAGGAAAAGTGAGCTGTAAAATTTTTGATGTGCTCCATACAATATTGCCTGCAGTTAATTTGGCGCCATGATACTTTACAGAATCAATGGTGTGCACATTATTAAAATCAAAAGTAACCTGTGCGGTGTTGTCCTGTTTGGTTACAAAATACGTCGTCACGTTTCCACGCAGGTATTTTGCAGGTGACAGTGTGGAAGGAGAATCGGGATGAATGCGCCAGGTGCAACGGTGATACACTACGTCAATATTGGTTCCCTGCCCGGAAACCATTGCTGCGGCGGACCAGTCGCTTTTAGGTGCGTGATAAAAAAAAGGTCCCTGTTGTGCGGAAAGTGAATGGCTGGTGATGGTGGCCAATAGCAGGCACCATACAGTACGGGCTTTGAAGTGCTTCATAGCTGGTTGAGGTTTTAATTAAGAAAAAGGTTTATTTAGGTAGGTAAAAGTAAAATTTAGTGCGAACAAAAATCAAGGTTTAAACAACGGACAGTAAAAATACTGTGAGTGCTGTGCACAAAATATGAATAAGTAACTGTTGCCATAAAAAACCATATACATAACCCGCTTTTGGGAGCTGCTTTATTTTAAACTATTTTTACCATAACAAAACAGTGTGATGCTTACAATAAACGACAGAATAAAAGAACTTTTTAAAACTTTTTCAAGCGACGAGATCACTGCTATTGATAAACTGCCGCAGGCAGGAAGTGAGCGGCATTATTTCCGCATTCATACTGCCGGTAAAAATTATATTGCCACTTACGGCGCCAACATAAAAGAAAACGAAACCTTCATTTATTTTTCGGCACACTTTACAAAAAAAAAATTAGCCACACCGCAGCTATTCTGCATTAATGCGGAAAGGGATATTTATATACAGGAGGATTTTGGTGATGTATCATTGCTGAACCGCCTGGAAGAGCTGGGCTATACAGAGCCTGTTTATAATTTATACAAAGAAAGCCTGCACCAGCTGGCATTGCTGCAGGTTAGGGGGCATGAAGAACTGAATTATAAAAAATGCCTTACCAATACTTCCTTCGGCAAACAGGCCATAATGGCCGACCTGCTGTATTTTAAATATTATTTTTTAGATGCCCTGCGCCGTCCTTATGATAAACAAAAGCTGATTGATGATTTTGAAGCGTTGAGTAATTACCTGTCGCATACCGAGTATAAATTTTTTATGTTCCGCGATTTCCAGAGCCGGAATATCATGATTAAAGAAGATGGCAGTGTAGGTTTTATAGATTACCAGGGTGGAATGAAGGGCGCACCACAATATGATGTGGCTTCTTTATTATGGCAGGCAAAAGCTAATTTACCCGACGACTGGAAGCACCACCTGCTGGAAGATTATATCAACTCCTTTGAAAGTATTGTGGAAGAAACGGTAGACAGGGATGTGTTCCGCAGCCAGTATAACGGTTATGTATTGATAAGGTTACTGCAGGTGCTGGGTGCCTACGGTTTCCGCGGTTTGTTTGAACGTAAAGCACATTTTTTAACCAGCATACCACTGGCATTACAAAATTTAAAATGGTTTATCAATAATCAAAGTTTGGGTATTGCGGTACCGGAATTTAAAAAAGTGCTGGAACTTTGTATCAGCGATGAAGTGATACAGGAGTTTACGCCGGTTCAGGCAACGCCGGAAACACCACTGGTGGTTACCATCAACAGTTTTTCTTTTATCAAAACCGGTTATCCGGAAGATGAAACCCAAAATGGCGGCGGTTTTGTTTTTGATATGCGGGGTATTTTAAACCCCGGCCGCTTTGATGCGTATAAACATTTATCAGGACTTGATAAACCGGTAAAAGATTTTTTAGAACAGCAAACAAAAATGCCTGACTTTTTGAACAGTGTATACAGCATTGTCGACATCAGTGTGGAAGATTATATCAGGCGTGGTTTTGAAAACCTTTCTATAAACTTCGGCTGTACCGGCGGCCAGCACCGGAGTGTATATGCAGCTGAAGCCATTGCCAGGCACCTGCGTAATAAATTCAAAGTAAAAATAGTATTGAATCATACAAACCAGGAAAATTGGAAAACGGAGTGAAGGCAATAATTTTTTCAGCCGGCCTGGGCACCAGGTTTAAACCCTGGACAGACAGCCATCCCAAAGCCCTGGCGGTTGTTAATGGCAAATCATTATTACAAAGAAATATTGAGTACCTGCAATCTTACGGCATACAAGATGTGGTGGTGAATATTCATCATTTTCCTGAACAGATAATTGCAGCCGTAAAAGAAAATAATGGCTGGGGCAGCAATGTCATCATCAGCGATGAAAGTGATGCAGTACTGGAAACCGGCGGCGGGTTGGTTAAAGCCAGGAAATTATTAGACGGGGATAGGCCTTTTATTTCTTTAAATGTAGACATACTCACCAACCTGGATTTAAATAAACTGATGGCTTTTCACCAGCAGCACCAACCACTGGTTACATTTGGCGTTACCAACCGTAAATCATCGAGGGTATTGTTATTTGATGAAAATAACCGGCTCTGCGGCTGGAAAAATGTGCAGACAGGCGAAGAGAAGATTGCTATACCCAAACCTCATCTTACAGCAAAGGCATACAGCTGCGTAGTGATTTATGAACCCCGGATTTTTTCTTTGATCAGGCAACGGGGAAAGTTTTCTATAATGGATACTTATCTTGACCTGGCTGCGGAACATGTTATCTTAGGGTATGACCACAGCGGGGATAAACTGGTGGATGTGGGCAAACCCGAAAGTGTGGCCGTGGCTGCAGCATTATTTCCCTGAAAATAAAACTGCCTTTATCAAACCAAAAGATAAAGGCAGCTGATAAAATTTAAAGATTGTTATTCTCTTCCATCTAACAGGTTGCCAAGACCACCCAGGATGCTTCCTTCTTCTTTGCGGTGATACGTATATTGCTGTAAACGTCCTGCAAGCCTGCTGATGGGTAAACTCTGCAGCCATACTTTTCCGGGCCCGGTAAGTTTGGCAAAAAACAATCCTTCGCCGCCAAACATCCAGTTCTTAATACCCCTTACCATTTCAATATCAAAATCCACATTGGGGGTATAGGCCACAATACAACCTGTATCCACCTTTAATATTTCACCAGCCTGTAACTCTTTCTCAATGATGTAACCGCCTGCATGCGCAAAAGCATAACCATCACCTTCCAGCTTTTCCATAATAAAACCTTCTCCTCCAAAAATACCGGTGCCCAGTCTTTTTTGAAATTCAATGCCAATACTCACCCCTTTGGCCGCACATAAAAAAGCATCTTTTTGTGCAATGATCTTTCCACCCAGTTTTGATAAATCAAAGACAATGATTTTTCCAGTGTAAGGTGCGGCAAAACTCACTCTTTTTTTACCCTGCCCCATGTTGGTAAACGCTGTCATAAATAAACTTTCGCCCACCAGCAACCTTTTCCCGGCGCTGAATAATTTTCCGAGTATGCTGTTATCCTGCTGCTGGCTGCCGTCGCCAAAAATGGTTTGCATTTCAATACCGTTGTCCATCATCATAAAGGCACCGCTTTCTGCAATGGCAGTTTCATTCGGGTCCAGTTCTATTTCCACAAACTGGAGCTCTTCCCCGTAAATTTTGTAATCAATTTCGTGATTTTTTATCATGGCTGATTTTTTAAATTTTAAATGAATCTATAACAAAATTAAGATGATTGACTAAAAAAAAGCCGCTCATTTTATGAGCGGCACCATTATAACCAAAACCTGGTTTTTCAACCAACAGGGTATTATGTGTTTTTTAATTTTCCGTTCCATACTTTTTTACGCTGTATGGCCCTTACTGCATACATGATACCAACAAAAATAAAGAACAGCGGACCCAGGAAGCCAAATACCGCCACCCATTTACCACCATAAAACTGGTCCATCGGCCTGCGTAATCTTTCTGAGATCAGGTACATACTCGGCACCATTATCAGGGTAAGGAAGAAAGAGAATATCAAACCGAAAATAATTGTCCAGCTCAACGGGCCCCAGAACACCACACTGTCTCCACCAAAAAATATGCGTGGGTTCAGATGCTGGAACAATGAAATGAAATCAATATTAAAACCCACTGCCAGTGGTAACAGTCCTAATATGGTGGCTACTGCCGTAAGCAATACCGGGATGATACGGATCTTACCCGCCTGTATGGCAGCTTCTCGTGTTTTCATGCCGCGGCCCCTTAACTCATCAGTAAATTCAATCAGTAAAATACCGTTTTTAATAACAATACCTGCAAGGCCCACTACGCCAACGCCAAGCATAATGGTGGCGATGGTCATACCGGTAAGTGCATAACCCAGCAGCACACCAATTACCGAAAAGAATATTTCTGTAATTACAATGAATGGTTTACTCATACTGTTGAATTGTAACACCAGGATTAAAAAGATCAATCCTATGGCAATTAACATGGCATTTCCCAAAAATACCTGTGTTTCTTTTTCCTGCTCGCTTTGCCCGCTCAGTTTTATAGTTACATCTGAAGGGATCTTGGTACGGGCTTTAAAATCATCAATCTTTGTCTGCAGCTCTGCATTAACCGGCCCCACCATGGTTGGGTCCAGCACATTACTCTGCAGCTGGATGGTGCGGCGCACATTTTTACGTTTGATACCGCCGGCTGTATTGGTGTAATCCACTTTGGCCACCGTACTCAGTGGAATGGATTTTACCCTCATGGTATTCATGTCCATAAAAGTGATCCGCATATTCATAAGGTCGGTAACATTATTGCGTATCAGGTCACTGGTGCGTAACTGAATTTTATATTCGTCTTCACCATCTTTAAGTTTACTTACTTCTTTACCAAATACAGCGGTGCGGATTTCCATACCGATCTGCCCCGTGGTCAGGCCTTCCATCATGGCTTTTTCCCTGTCTACGTTTACCGTTATTTCGGGGTTGCTTAAATCTACATTCGACTGTAAATTTTCAACACCTGCCACCTGGTTGGTATCTAAATAATTAAACAGCTGGGTGGATACTTTTGCAATACTTTCAAAATTATCTCCGCTTACTTCAATATTTACAGGAGGATCTGTTGGGGGGCCGCCATCTTCCTGTGCCACTTCCACACTTGCACCGGGTATGCCTTTTACCTTTTCACGTATCTCATCCATAAAGGGCCTTGTTTTTTTACCATGGCGTTTTTCATACTCCACAAAACTTACCTGTATCCTTCCTAAATTAGATTGTGTGCTCCTGTTATTATCACGGGGATTATTGGCGCTTACCGCCACGTTGGCAATAACACTTTCCACAATACCCCCTTTGGCGGGTAATTCATTTGCCAAAACACCTTCCACCCGTTTTTCCAAAACATGCGTAATGCTGTCGGTATATTTTACATCGGTACCCACGGGCAGCTTCAGGTATACATAAATAAAATTGGGGTCGCCACTGGGGAAGAAGGTGGATTTTGTCCTCCCGGTTTTTACACTCGCCATTAACAATCCGAGTGCGACTGCAAAAATGCCAAACAGGGATGCAAACATCCATACCGGCCTCCAGCCCTGTAATACCCAGCGCAGGAGTTTTTCATAACGCGTCATTAACCTGGGTAATGACCGGTGCTGGAATTTGTAAATTAAATCCTGCAGTACAAAACGGTTTAATACCACAAGGCCGGCCATTATCAGTAAAAAGTTTCCAAAGCCATGGAAGGTGAATTTTTTTGCAGTAAGTGCTGCAGCATCAGTTCCCAGTGTACCTATCTGTGCACCTATACCAAACCCCATCACATTAAACAGCACACCCAAAATGATCATGGCCCAGAACCACCATCTTTTAAATATGGCTTTTTTAGGTTGTTCAAACTCTTTGCCCTCGGGCTTCATAAAGCTTACGGCAAAAACAGGGTTAAAAATAAATGCCACAATTAAAGAAGCTGCCAGTGTCAATATCAGCATGGTGGGCAGGTAAATCATGAACTTACCAATCAACCCCTTCCAGAATAATAAAGGAAAGAAAGGAGCCAGCGTGGTGGCAGTACCTGCCAGTACAGGTATAAACACTTCGCCTGCTGCTTCTTTGGCACTGCGTACAATGGGTACTTTACCATTGGCATAAATGCGGTGGGTGTTTTCAATTACCACGATGGCATCATCCACAATAATGCCCAACCCAAACAGTAAGGCAAACAGCACAATAAAATTGAGGGTAACATTAGAGCCGATAACAAAGTCGGCCAGCGGTAAAAATAAAAACGCCACAAACACACTCAGTGGTACACTCAACGCCACAAAAAAGGCATTGGTAACACCCATAAAAAACATCAGTATCACCAGTACCAGTATAAAACCAATGATGATGGTGTTTACAAGATCAGTGAAAGAAGTTTTGGTTTGCTTGCTCTGGTCGCCGGTGATCACCACTTTCAGATCAGCCGGGATTTCTCCCTTCTTTTGCATATCAGCCACTTCAGCCTTTACTTTATCAGCGCAGTCGATCAGGTTTTCGCCGGCACGCTTTACAATATTTAAGGTCACCACATTTTTACCATCCAGGCGGGCATAACTTTCTTTTTCTTTAATGGTGTCTTTTAACTCGGCAATATCTTTTAAATAAACAGAAGCGCCCTGTGCACTGCTGCGTACCACAATATCCTGCAGGCTCAGCACACTGGTAAATTGTCCCTTGACCCTTAAAGTGCGTTTCATATTACCCACTTCCACCAGGCCGCCGGTGATATCCCTGTTTTCACGGCTGATGGCATTTTCCACATCCATAAAACTCACACGGGAGAGGCTCATTTTATAAGGATCAACATTTACCTGTATCTCTCTTTCAGGTGCACCAACAATTTCTGCACGGGTCACTTCGGTAAGTTCTTCAATGTGGTCCTGCATTTTATCTGCATAATATTTCAGTTTAATGCCGTCGTAATCACCACTCACATTTACAAACATGATGGGCATTTCACTGAAGGCAAATTCCTGTGCCTCCGGTTGCGAAGTAAGGTCGGTGGGCAGGTCTGTTTTGGCCTTGTCGATGGCGTCTTTAACTTTTTGCTTGGCTATTTCTGTTTTTACATCTGTATCAAACTCCACCACAATTAAACTGTAATCGGTTTGCGAGGTGCTTTGTATTTTTTTAACCTTGGCACCGCTGATGCCTTTCAATTGTTTTTCGATGGGCCTTGTAACCAGGTTCTCAATATCTTTTGGCGAATTACCCACGTATACGGTTACTACTGAAATAGTGGGTACCACAATATCAGGGAACTGTTCTTTGGGCATGGTGTTAAATTTGATCAACCCCCACAAAGAAATGATAGCTGCAATAATATATATTGCTGTTTTATTATCAACAGCCCAGCTGGTAGCTTTGAATTCTTTAAATTTTTTTGCTATTCCTTCACTTATAATGTTCATAAAATAATTTTGTGTTCAGCAGTTAATTTTTAATCAGCCCTTCAGCTGTATTTATTTAACAGCACTTATGATCTGTCCTTCATAAAGGGCCTGGTAACCTTCGGTAATCAGTTGTTCACCGCCTTTTAAGCCACTTTTAATTTCTGCATTGTCGCCATACACTTCGCCAATGATCACCGGCACTTTGTGCGCCATGGTTTTACCATTGCCCGAAGTCACCATTACGAAAACATATTTTCCACTTTCATCTGTCTGTACCATATTTACGGGTATCACCACTGCACTGGCAGCGCTGTAGTCTTTAATCCTCATGATAGCTGTTTGGTTGGGTTTCAGTTCGCCGTCGGATGCAATTTTTGCTTCGGCAGCAAATCCCCTCATGGTGGGATCAACACTCTGGCTTATGAGCGAAATGGAAGAAGGCAGGTTTTGTTTGTTGGCATCCGGAATATTAATCAGTACCGGAGTGCCGGTATGTAACCGGGTTAAATAATTTTCAGGCACATTGGCTACAATTTTTAAATTGGTTTTGTTTACAATTTTTATTTGCGGGCCGGTTGCTGTCATGCCGGTAAAAGTTTCGCCCATATGGATATTTACAATATCGGCAATGCCTGTAACGTCGCTGTACACACTGGTTGTTTTAAGTTGTTCCAGCGCACCTTTCACACCTTCTTCTGCTGCTTTCAATCCGTTTTCCAGCTGCTCCACATTTGATTTTGACTGCAGCAGCTGTACTTCTGTACCAATGCCCTGGTCCCATAAATTTTTCTGGCGCTGGTATACATTTTTTGCAAAGGCCAGTTGTGTCCTGGTTACTTCCATTGATTTTTTTGCCGCTTCTATCTGCTGGCGTATGATGGCGTCATCGAGTTTTAATAACAGCTGGCCTTTTTTTACTGGCTGTCCCTGTTTGATGTAAATGGCCCTTACCACGCCGCCGCCCTGCGGGCTCATCATGCTGGATGGGGTGGGAGAAATATAAGAGATGTTTTCAGCATCCACTTTTCCCAACAGGTCAATATAATGTTCAAAGGGCTGTGCGGTAACCGGCAGCACACTTACTAATTTTATTTTAGCAGCGTTGGCAGCGTTGGTGTCCAGCAATAAAATATCGGCTTCCAGTTTTTTTATGGCTGCTTCATTATCGCTCCTTTGCTTTTTCTCTTTTTCCAGCTGCGCCTTTAAATCGTTTAATGCCGCAACGCCGTCTTTTTTACTGCCGCCGCAGGCCAGTAAAATAACTGCCGATGTAATGATCAATCCAAATGTTTTTACCTGTTTCATATGTTAATTTTGATACTTAATGTTTGTTGTTTATAATTTACCCGCTGCTTTCAGCCAGTCTATTTTGGCGCTGATGGCATCATACAGACTGCTGTAATAATTGGTTTGTGCCACTTTCAGTTCTGCCTGCGCATTGTATATTTCCTGGTTACTGCCCAGGCCCTGTTCATACTTTTTCTTGGTGGTGTTGTATACATTTTCTGCAAGGGCGATATTTTTCTTCTGGTTATCCAGGGTAAGCATGGCACTGGTCATTTTAACCCTGCTCTGTTCCACATCATAATCTATATTCTGTTTTAACTGCTCTATACCGTTCTTTGTTTTTTGCAGTTCGTAACGCGACTGCTGGATATGGGCATTGCGGGAAAAGCCGCTGAAAATGGGAATGGATAATTTAAAACCCACGATGGAGGTGGTGAACCAATCGCCTTTATTGAAAAAATTAAAACTGTTGCGCTGGGCATTTTTACTGTAACTGGCAAATGCGGCAATAGTGGGTATTTTCCCCAGCTGGTACCTCTTAATATTATACTCACCCAGTTTTTCTGCAATATTCAGCAGCTGTATTTCTTTACGGTTTTTGTAATCGTAGGCACTGTCTAAAATATTTGCCTTTAACTCCTCATCGCTTAAAGTGTCTGTTAAAACCAGTTGGTCTTTTTGCGGCATGCCCATTAAAAATTTCAGGCCGGAGGTACCTGCAGCTATTAAATTTTCAGCTTTTACCTTTTCAGTTTTAAGGTTGTTGAGCTGAACAGTTACTTTGTCCACATCTAATTTTTCTGCAAAACCGTTTTTATAAATCTCCCTGGTATCATTCAGTAATTTTTCAAAGCGTTCAATATTGGCATCAAGTGATGTGATTTGTTTTTTACCCACCACCAGCTGGTAGTAGATTTTATAAATATTGGCCTTGATCTGTTCCTGCGTGATCTCTGCTGTTTTTTTATAATAGTTTAACACCGCATCCCTTGCCATCAGGCCCACAAATACCTGGCCGTCAAAAAGCAATTGCGACACATCAATGCCGCCGCTGGCATTCCATGAAGTACCAAACTGTGCGGGGATGCTTCCAAAGCCGCCGGCTGGCATGGTTATGGGCTGGCCTGCACCATTCTTAACGCCCTGGTCAATCAATACCTGGTACGTAGCCGGGCTGATAAAATCAGGCAGGGTGGTTACCGGTATATTGAAATAATGGGTGGTACCTGCACTGGCACTTACCTGCGGAAATGCAGCGGAAGTGATCTGCCTGTTGGTTTGATTTTGTATCTGTACATCCAGCAAAGCGTTTTTAACTGTAACGGAATTTTTGTTTGCATATTCCACGCATTGTGTAATACTGAACTCATTCTTCTGTTGTGCCCATGCGGCTGAAGATAATAACACGAGGCTGACAACAGCTGTGTTATTGCGCCAAAATTTTTTCATTTGTATTCGTCTTTTTGTTATTTCTGTCTTGTTGGTATTTTGTGATCAGCCGGTACCCCTTTACTGTGGCAAGGCCAAATAAAAAATGTGTTGTCAATTCGGTTTCCACTTTTACCAGGCTGTATTTGTTTTTAGGAAACAGCAGCTGGTTAAACGGCAGCATCATGGTTTCCAGCCTTACCTTGATAAGGATATCGGTATCAATTTCGCTGCGGTACAGCTCTTCTGCAATACCCCGCTCAATATTTTCTTTCAGTACTTTGTATAAAAAAGAATACTTGTGCTGCTTGAATTTTTCAAAAGATTTGGGATAATATTTTTCCAGTTCAAATAAAATAACCGGGTTCATGTTCTGGAACATTTCCTGCATCATGTCGATGGCCAGGAACACTTCGTGGATGGCATCTTTGGCGCTCAGCCTGTCTTTGAGGCAGCAGTCCTGGTTATGGGTGATGATGTCCACCATAACGGCGTCCACCAGCTCATCCTTGTCGGCATAATACTGGTAAATGGTTTTTTTTGAAACGCCCATCTGCAGGGCAATTTCATCCATGGTTACCGACCTTACGCCGTACTGCATAAACAGGTCGTGTGCTTTTTGTTTGATCCTTGCTTTCAA